>Ga0209777_10006123_pt1 | contig 13628 bp, 5 predicted proteins | sample FrelakmetHBP12HB_FD_187147 | JGI IMG/M metagenome (GOLD analysis project Ga0209777, IMG submission 187147) | Freshwater lake sediment microbial communities from the University of Notre Dame, USA, for methane emissions studies -HBP12 HB (SPAdes)... | ecosystem: Environmental > Aquatic >...
GCCAGCCGTGCCACAGCCATGTTTGCGGGCGCGGCTTAAGCAGTGTTATTACTTCAGCGTCGAAATATAGACCGCCAAGTTGGTCATGACGGCGGCGGCGTCATCCGGCTTGTAGCCCTTGCACTTGGAGGCTTCGTAGTCGGTGGCGCTGAAGACCATGTCCAGGGGCGAGTACACCCCGATCATCTTCTCGCCGTCGAAGACGCCGAAGAACTCGGCGTACTGGCGGCCAAGGCGGGCCATCCGGAACCCGGCCCGGAACTCGACGCCCGAGGTCAGGTTGTAGCCGAGGCCCGGGTCCATGCGGCCCGTCAGAAGGCCGTGGCTATTGGGCAGAAGTTTCAACTGCCAGCCCGTTTCGCCCGCCAGTTGCCGGAGTGACGAATCGAACGCCCCGGCGCCGCACGCCGCCTCGAACCAGAGGAACCCGCCTTTGCCGGCGTAGTCCTTCAGGGCCTGTTTCTCCTCGGCGGTGAAGGTGATCGCGCCACTGCCGGTGATATAGGCCACCGCGTAGCCCGACAGTTCGCCCGGCGCCACGCCGACGGCGGTGACAGGCGACTGCGAGGTCTCCTTGACTTCCAGGGTAATGCCGGCCTTCTGCTTCAGTGCGGCGGCCAGTTTCTGGAAACCGCCGTAGTTGGCGCCGGTGGCCCAGTCGCCGCCATACTTGACACGGGCGATCTTCAAGGTCGTCTGCGGGCCGGCCTTGACGGGTTGCGTGTAGCGGTTGGTCTTCGGCTGCACGCCGGCCAGTTTGGCTCGCAGCGGCGCGCCGTCGGTTGCGCAGGTGTACAGGTTGATGCCCCACCTGAAGAGGTAGTCCTTTGTGGCAACCGCCCGGGTCTGCCAGGTGCAGGAGATGTCGTCGATGGAGTAGAAGACGGAGGTGCGGATGCCGTCGTCGATGCCCATGAGTTCGGGCCGCTGCTTCAGGGGCGTCGGATACGTGAAGACGCCATGGTCGGGGCCGAGGGGCTTCAGGCTCCACTCGGGCCAGACCTTCTTGGCAAAATCCTGGAACCATTTGCGGACCGTCGGGTTGCCGCAGGACGCCTCGAAGAGGATTGTCCCGCCGGAGTCGGTGAACTGGCGAAGCTTCTTCTGGGCGGCGGGGTCCTCGTCCCACTTTGGTGCGCTTTCGGCGGTGATATAGAGGACGGGCGCCTCGTGCAGCTCTTCCAGGGGGGCCTTCAGTTCGACGATCTGCCAGTGGAACTGCTGCTCCTTGGCGCGCTCGATGTAACCGGTCAGGTTGGCCATGTCGCGGCGGTGCGCGTTCCAGACGCCATCGAACTTAAGCTTGTTAAAGAGCACCGGCGCGCGGCCCTTGTACAGGAAGAGCAGGGCAAAGCAGGTGTTGGCGGTTTCGCCCCAGGCGCCGTTATTCTGGTCCTTCAGGAGATGCTCGACGCCTTCTTTGTACCAGTTATGGTCGCCGAAGTACTTGTAGCCGCTGGCGATGCCGACGCGCTCGGCGCAGTAGAGCCAGTACAGGGTCCGGCCGTTGCCGGGCGGCTGGTCCTTGCTGCGGGGGTTCTCGCTGGAGGTGAAGTTCTTGCTGAGCCAGGCGAGGGACAGGTCCAAATGCCGCTCGTTCTCGGCGTCGGGCGGCCGGCTGCGCCCGGCGTTGCAGGGGCAGCCGGCGCTCGGGTCCAGCACGTCGTTGATGATAAAGAGCGAGGCCGCGCCTGCGGCGGACATCGACCCGTAGGACGGGCCCTTTATGTAGTGCCACCCGCCGTCGGTGTTCTGCAACTTGTAATACAGGTCGCGGGCCTTGCGGAGGCATTCGGTGGGGAAATCGACGTTCACGAGGTTGGCCTCGCGCATGGCCAGGATCGGCCACTGCGCGACGGAGAAATCGGAGTCGGTGCCGCCCTTGAGGGCGTATCGCCATCCGCCGTTGGTGGCCTGGCCCACCTGGAGGCGCATGAGGTCCTCCGTCATTTTTTGCCGGACGGCGGTCCGCTTGTCGCCCAGAAGCTTGTTGTGGATGTACGAGAGGCCCATGATCCGGATGGGGACACAGTAGCCTTGGCGGGTGCCGAAGCCCTGGTCGGCGTCGAGGTTCAGCAGGTAATCCAGCCCCTTGGACATGGCGGGGCGATTTGGATGCTCGCCCATGTATGCCAGGGTCATAAACACCAGGGCCGAGATGCCGCCGGCCCCGGACTCGGCACCGCCACTGCCGCCGAAAGATCCGTCGTCCTTGGCCAGGCCGAGCAAGTGTTCCCGCCCGGCCTCAATGGCCTTGAGGACCTCCTCGTCGGTCACGGCGCCGGCGGGGGTTGACGGAAGGCTTGCCGCGGCGACAATCACGGCCAGGGGCGCCAACACGATTCTTCGGAAGGGGAATTTCATCGCAGACTCCTGAACGGCCCCAATGCGTCGTTCACCCTATTACATTACTCTGCTCGCGAGCGATTCGTCAAGCCGACAGAGGCGCCGGGCGCCGCGACAAAAACACCTCCCGCCGGTATCGCGGGCGACCGCCGGCTCCTGACCACCCCTACCAGTGATTTCGTCAGTATCTTATACGCTTCTTGGGCAGTCGTGTCACCAAAAAGTGGGCAGCCTCTTACCGGATTTCCCTGCCGGTTTAGGCGGCCCGCCGGGGCTTTATATTGGCGCCGCTCGCGGGTGGGCGGTCTCCTCCCGAACTGACCCTTTGCATGTGGCGGGCCGGGTCCGTATGATGGTACGGACCGTTTTGAACGAGAAGACCCTTATGACGGCAAATCCGCCATCGGAAGAGACTGACCCGCGAGCCGAGCAGTTGGCCCGGCTCGTGTCGCTGGTGCGGGCCGGTGCGGCCGATGCGCTCGAAGCCGCATGGATGGAGGCGATCGAGGACCCGGCCATCGCCTTCGGCGACCTCTGGCCTGTCCTGGACGAAGTGGTTTCCCACAACGACGCCAAGACGATGGAGTCCCTGCTGTGGCTCCTCTTCTCGATCTGGGGAGAGGGCCGCGGCGCCGAGGCGGCGCTGGAGGCGGCACGCCAGGCGGCCTATATCGCGCCCGACACCGCTGCCCTCCGCGACGAGATCGCCGGACTCTACCACTCCGTGCACGCGGCATTTCCGGGCATTGACACGCTGACCGAGATGACCCTGGGGAGGCGCGACGTGCCGGTCGCCGCGGCGATGGCTGCCTTGGAGAGGTTCCTTGTGATGCCGGCCGGGACCTATGTCAGCGACAGCCGCCGCAAGAGCCCGGGCCGCGTCATGGGCGTGGAGACCGGCCGCAAGGTCCTCGCGGTTTCGTTCGGAGAGAGCGACCGGGCGTACGATGCCAGCTCGGTCGAGGCCCTCGAAGTCCTGCCGGCCGACGATTTTCGGGCCATGGCCGTCTTCGATAAGCCGCGTCTGGAGCTCCTCGCCCGCGACGACCCCGCGCGGCTGGTGCGGGTGGTGCTCCAGGTCTACGGGCCGAGGATGGGCCTGAAGGACCTCAAGGGGCGCCTGGCGGACGTGGCCGTGCCGGCCGACGGCTGGTCGAGGTGGTGGTCCACGGCCAAACCGGCAATCAAGCGCGACCCGCACGTCGAGATGTCGGAAGGGACGCAGCCGGACTTCTTTCTCCGCAGCGCACCCGTGACGTACGAGGAGGAAGTCAGGGACCGGTTCGATTCCGCGGCGGGCGCCGAGGAGAAACTTCTCGTCGTCCTGGGCTACCTTGATGAGGCCGGGCCCTGCTCTGCCTGCCGGGGCAGGCAGGAGCAGGGCGGGCACGCCCCGGCCGCTGAGGCTGAGGCGCTGAAGGCGTTTGCCGCGGACCTGGCGCGCCTCGCCGATCCCGGCGCGCCGGGACCGTCGGCGACGCCCGGCGAGCGCCTGGCGGCGCTGGCCATCTTGGCGGAGATCCGTGGCCATCTGGGCGATCCCGGCGCGCCGGGACTGGCGGCCGCGCCCGCGGACCTCGCGGGGTTGATTGTGTCGATCCGTAGCGGCGACCTCACGAACCGCGCTCTCGGGTTCCTCAAGCAGAACCTCGCCGACCGGTGGCCGGACGTCTTCGCCGCCGCGATGCCGGGGGCGTCGGCGGAAGTGTGCGAGCGGATCGCCGCTTGTCTGGCGGCCGCCGGCCGCATGGACCTGCTGGCCGCCGCCGCCGGCGAGATCATGCGCCGGGCCGGCGATCCCGGCGCGCCGGGACTGGCGGCCCTGGCGTGGCTCTGGAAAACCGCCGGCCAGGAGAAGCACGCGGAGGCCCTCGGGGCCTTGAGCCGCGCGTCGATGACCGTGCGGCTGTTCCAGGCCGCCAACGAACTGGCCCTCACGGACATGCCTGATAAGGCCCGTAAGCAGGAACTCCTTGCCCTCGTGCGGCGGACCATCGCGGCCAGGGACCTGGGCATCGTCCGCGACGTGCTGGAGAACACCGATGCGGCATGGGCGAAGGAGATCCGCACCGCCGTGTCGCGCAACGCCGCCCTCTCGGACCACCAGCGCATCCAGGTGCTGGAGGTGCTCGGTCACGTGCACCCGGTGCCCATCGCCAAGACCCTGGCGCCGTGGGAAGAGGACGTCATCTACACAGGCGCGGCCGCGCTGGCGGCCAGGCAGAAGGAGTTTGAGGAACTCATTAACGTGAAGCTGCCGAAGAACAGCACGGCCATCGGCGAGGCGGCTGCGCGCGGCGACATTTCGGAGAACGCGGAGTTTACCGCCGCCCTCGAAGAGCGCGACCGCCTGACCGAACGGGCCAACGCCATGCAGGCCGACCTCGTGAAGGCCAAACCCATTACGCACGTGATGGCCGCCGGCGAGACCGTCAACATCGGCACGACCGTTCGGGCCCGGCGCCTATCGACCGGTCAGGAAGAGACGCTGACCTTCCTCGGCCCGTGGGATGCGGACACGAAGAAGGGCATCTACTACTATAAGGCCCCCCTGCCGCAGGCCTTCATGGGGAGGGCGGTCGGTTCGACGGTCACCCTGCGGACGGAGTCCGGCGAGGAACAGTGGGAGATACTGGAGATCAAGCCGGCGATTTGACCGTCAGCACGATCTCGGTGATCTGCGCGTTGGCGTGGGTCGGCTTGGCCGAGAGCACCAACTTGCCCTTCTCGCTGTCCTTGGCCGTCACCGGGAACACCAGCCACACGCCGGGGCCGTCGTAGTGTTCGAGCGTGCCCAGGTCCTGGCCCTGGAACGAAATCTCCGCCACGCGGCTGAGTTTGTTCCAGTCGTGGAAGTGTGCGTACAGTTTCCCCTCGAACCCCTTCGGGCACGTGACCGTGACCGCAAGGTCGTCTTGGCTGTGCCAGGAGGTGCCGTTTGCGTCGCGCCACACGCCGCCGCGAACGGAGTAGTCGAAGCCCTTGCCGGCCACGACCGGCTGGTCGAACCTGGCTTCCCACGGGAAAGCCTTGTTGCGCTCGGGCACGTTCATCGGGGCCTTGATACGCAGCACAGTCGTGTCGGCCGCCTTCGGTTCTTCGATCTTCAACTTGCTCGCGGGCGGCGCAAAAAGTTTGTCCAGCAGGCCGGCGTCGAGCGCCTGCGACGGGTTGAACGCATCGGACGCCGCGTAAGCGTAAACGCTCGCGAGCAACTGCCGCGCGGCAGGATCTTTCACCATCGTAGGCAAGTCCAGTCCGCACGTGAGCAACCGCCCGCGGCCGACGCGGCTCTCGAACACGACGCCGAGCTTGTGGTTGCGGGCGAAGTTGTCGATCACCTGGAGCACCGGACGATACGCGGGCGGCGTGTCGTCGAGGATGAACAGGCGCGAGCGCTGCATCAGCTCGTACCATTGCCAGTCGCTGTGGAAGTCCGTGGGGAACCCGGCCAGAAGCGGATGCGCCGGGTCGCAGAGCAGGCCCATGGTGTTCGGCTTCTGGCTCGGGAACCAGACCGGGCTCCAGAACACAGGCAGGAACCGGCCGCGCATGGACAGCGCCGCGGCGGCGGAGTTTGCGAAGAAGACGACCTTCTTCCCCTCGGCCAGCGCCGCCTTGGCCGGCTCCCATTTCTCGCAGACGACCACGTCCGCCGGCGGCTTCGGCGCCACGTCGGCCGGGTACACCCAGATATCCCAGTCGTTGGCGAACTCAGTGCCCTGGAGGGCGACCGTCACGGTCAGTTTGGCCGGTGCGGCGGCCTTTGCCAGCGATGCGTTGATTGCGCCGAGCGGCGTCAGCTTGCCCGTCGGCGCGCTGGCCGTCGGCAGTTTGCCCGAAGCCACTTCGCGACCCTGCCCGTCCTTGATCGACCAGACCGGCTGCGCGCCGGCGATGTCGGCGGGGCCGTAGTGCGCCAGGTCGGCCGTCGCCTCGAAGGGCTCGTCTGCGGCGTAGGTCCGCTTGGGCATCCGCACGAGCGGCACCGTCGGCCCGCAGAAACGGCGGAACGCTTCCGGAGTGATGAAGCCCTTGGAGTTCCAGAACGGGTCGAGCGGCCCGACGAGCGCGGTGCCTTGCGTCGGATAATCGTGCAGGTCGAGCAACGAGAACCCGGCGTAGCCCGGCGTGCGCAGCAGCACCTCGATTTCCTCCTTGTAGAGCAGCGTGGCGAACTTGCCGCTCGCCGCCACGTACTGCGGCGCGAGGTTGAGCAGATGTTTCTTATCCAGGTCGTCGCGTATCATCTCAAAGTTTTTCACCGCCATCACGCCGGTGTACTTCTTCATCTCGTTGAAATCCGGGAAGTACATCCACTGGCCGATTTCGTGGCCGATGATCGGCCGCGCGTCGCCGGCCACAACGTCGCGCAAGTCGCGCTGCGTGCCCGCGCCGGGGATGCCGCGGCCGGCGGGCGATTCCGTCCACTGCCGGTTTGCGGTTTTCTGCGCCGCCGACGCCGACGAGTAAAGATGCCGCGGGTCGCGCTTTATAAGCATGTCCACCCAGCGAGTCAGCAACTCATCCTTGCCGCCGTACTCGTTGCCGAGCGTCATCGTGCAGAACGACGGATGGTTGCCGTAGGCGTCGACGATTCGCATGAACTCCGCCTCGATGAACGCATCGCGGGCCGGGTCCGAGCCGGCCGGCACGTTGGCCTGCGGCCCTTCCGCCTGGATCATGATTCCCTCGATGTCCGCCGCCGCGAACGCCGCCTCGGGCGGACACCACGAGTGAAACCGGATGTGGTTCAACCCGTACGACTTCATGATCCGGTAAACCCGCTGCCAGGCAGGCACGTTCGTCGGCGGATAACCGGTAAGCGGAAAGATCGAGCACTCCAGCGTCCCGCGCAGGTACACCGGCCGGCCGTTCATCGTGAACTGCGTTCCCTTAGCCGCGAACTCTCTCATGCCGAAGCGGACGGTCCGCTGGTCGTCGCCGAGCTTCACCGTCAACTCGCTCAGGTTCGGCGAGAACTCATCCCACAACTTCGCGCCGCTCATGTCCGCATCGAGTTCGGCTTGGCCGCCCGTGGCGCCCCACGTGGCCGTCACGCTCTTCGCTCCCACGCTTAGCGCGCCGCTTCCGTCCTTGCCGGTCGCGTTGCCGATGCGCACCTTGACGAGCGCGGTCTTGTTCGCGACGTTCGGATACACCCGCACGTCGTCGATCCACACGGGGGGCGTGGCGGCAAGCTCGATGCGCCCGACGATGCCGTTCATGTTGCCCCACGTGCCGCCGAAGAGCGCCGACACAAACTTGCCGAGGTTCAGCTTGACGGTGTTGTCCACGCAGATCGTCAGCCGGTGTTTGCCGGGCGTTACGCCGGTTCCGAAGTCGTAGGTGTGCGGCGCGATGAGGCTGTCCTGTGTGCCGATGCGCTTGTCATCGAGCCAGACCGTGGTGACCCAGCGGCAGCGTTCCAGCAGCAACGTCACCCGTTTCCCCTGCCACGCTGCGGGAATCTCGATGTCGCGCTGATACCATGCCGGCCCGGCGTAGTCGTAAATCCGGTACGGCCCTTCGAGCGTGGGGGGCTTGGAGTTCTTCGGGCCGAGGCCCGCGTCGTCGATCGTTCCGGGCAGTTTGACCGGCGAGGGCAGGGCGGTGTCGAACCACTTTTCCGCGAGGCCCTTGCCTTCGGGGTCGAGGCGGAAGGCCCACTCTCCGGCAAGCGAAACCGACGGCCCGGGGTTCTCCGCACCAGGGGCGGAGGCTGGTGCCGCAAGGAGAACGGCCGCAAGGATTGCGAATGTGCCAAGGTGTGCGCAGGGCCGGGTTAGCCGCATAAAGGTTCCTTTCCCGCAGCGGGGCATGGTCTTCAAGAGTGCCAATTTGGCACGCTACGGTCATCAGCACCGGTTGTGTGGCACGGCTGGCTTGCCCAGCCGTGGGGAACTTCGCCGGCCTTTGCCACGGCTGGGCAGGCCAGCCGTGCCACATCCGCCCGAGTCACAGGCTACGGTTTAAGGTTAGCGTCGAGCCGGTACGCCTTCCCCGCCTCGGTCGCAAGGTCGCCGGTCTTGTCGCCGTAGCGGACTTTGCACATGCCGCCGAGGGCCGAGCGGATCACGGCCTCCGTCAACTTTCCATCCTTCCACGCGATATCGACCTCGTATCCGCCGCGCGCCCGCAGGCCTTTCACACTGCCGGTCGGCCAGGCCTTCGGCAGGGAGGGTAGTAACTGGATGGCACCGGCCGTGAGCGGGTCGTCAAGCGAGAGCGGCTGGCTCTGAAGGAGCATCTCGGCGATGCCGGATGCGCCGCCGAAGTTGCCGTCGATCTGGAACGGCGGATGCATGTCGAAGAGGTTCGGCGCGGTGTTGCCGGACAAGGCATCGATCAGCATCTTGTGCGCGTGGTCGCCATCGAGCAGCCGCGCCCAGAAGTTGATCTTCCAGGCCTTGCTCCAGCCCGTGCCGATGTCGGTGCGGATGGCGAGCGTCTGCTTGGCGCCCTCGAAGAACTTGGGCGCCTTCGGCGTGACTTCCCACCCGGGGTACAGGCCCCAGAGATGCGAGACGTGGCGGTGGGTGATGTCGCCGACCGTCAGGTCCTTGTCCTCAAGCCACTCCTGGAGTTGCCCGTGCGAGCCGATCTGGTTGGGGGCGATGGCCTTGCGCATCTCGGTGATCCTGGCTGCAAAGTCCTTGTCGACGCCCAGGATGGCGGCGGCCGCGGCCGTGTTGGCGAAGAGGTCGCGGATGATCTCGTGGTCCATGGTCGGGCCCATCACAAGGCCGCCCCGCTCGGGCGAATTCGACGGCCCGCTGATCAGCCAGCCCGTCTTCGAGTCCTTGTAGAGGAACTCGGTGAAGAACACGGCCGCCTCTTTCATCGCCGGGTAGGCGCGCTTTGCCAGGAACTCCTTGTTGCCCGTGAACTGGTAGCGCTCCCACAGATGATGGCAGAGCCACGCGCCGCCGACGACCCAGATGCCGTGGTTCGAGGCGTTGATCGGCGCCGTGCCGCGCCACAGGTCCGTGTTGTGGTGCAGCACCCAGCCCTTGCAGCCGTAGTGGGCCTGGGCGACCTTGCGGCCGGTGACGACGCAGTCGGCGATCATGTCGAAGAGCGGCTCGTGGCACTCCGAAAGGTTTGTCACCTCGACCGGCCAGTAGTTCATCTCGGTGTTGATGTTGACCGTCCACTTGGAGTCCCACGGCGGCTTCAGTTGGTCGTTCCAGAGGCCCTGGAGGTTCGCCGGCTGGCCGCCGGGGCGGCTGCTGGCGATCATCAGGTACCGCCCGAACTGGAAGAAGAGCGTTGCCAGCGCGGGGTCGTCCTGCTTGCTTACTTCCCGCAGGCGCTGGTCGGTGGGCTTGGCGGCGGCGTCGGTCTTGCCGAGGTCGAGCGCGACGCGGCGGAAAAGCTTCTGATGGTCGGCCAGGTGGGCCTTGAGCATCCCATCGAACGTCTTGCCGGCGACGGCCTTCATCGTCGCCTCGCAGCGTGCGGCAGGGTCGGCGGAGATGTCTTTGTAGTTTTTGAAACTCGTCGCGCCCGCGAGGACCAGCGTGGCGGCGTTTGCGCCCTCGACCGTGATGCCGTCATCCTTGACGGTCACTTTGCCGCCCTCGGCGGTGGCACGTAGGCGGGCCTCGAACTTCAGCCCCCCTTCCTCCACCTGCCCCAAGAGGGCGAGTTGGTCGCCGCCGGCCTTGCGGACCTGCGACGTCTTGTGCAGCGTGTCCATCGTGGCCGTGAAGGTCACACTGCCGGGCTTGTCGGCGGAGACGTGCACGATGATCACCTGGTCCGGGGCGCTCGCGAAGGCCTGGCGCTCGAAGGTCACGTCGCCCACCTTGTAGCGGACCCTGGCGACGGCCGAGTCCATGTCGAGTTCGCGCCGGTAATCTGCGGCCGCGTTGTGGCCGGGGAACTTGATACGCAGGTCGCCGAACGGCTGGTAGGCCTTCTGACCGAGCGGGATGCTCATGAACTCCTTGCCGGCGATGTCCTCGGCCTCCTTCTGCTTGGCGCGGGCCTCTTTTTGCTTGCCCTCGGCCTCAAAGGCCCGCATCTCCTGGAGGAGTTGGCGGATCTGGGGGAGGAACTTCACCGCGCCCTCGTGCTGGTACTCGTGCGGCTGGCCGGTCCAGAGCGTGTCCTCGTTGAACTGCACGCGCTCTTCGTCGACGTAGCCGAAGATCATCGCCCCCAAGCGCCCGTTACCGATCGGCAGGGCCTCGATCCACTTGCCGGCGGGCTGATGGTACCACGACACAAGGTCGCCCTGTGGCGGGGGGGCCTCGCCGGTCAGCGGCACCGACGGCCGGGCTGGCTCGGCCGGCTTGGCGGGCGCCTGCTTCTTTGCCGGGGCGGCGTCGGCGGCCGTCGCCGGCGCAACCAACGCCAGGATCAGAGCGCACACGACTGCCGATAACTTCATAATGCGATCTCCCGTTCTCGGTTCACTTCGGCCGGCTGCGGCCATCCGTTTTGTACTTCTCCAGGAGCGCCGCGAGGCGCTGGACGATCTCGGGGTGCTTCGCGTACAGGTTCTCCGCCTCGGCGAAGTCCTTCTCCATATCATACAACTGCCCTTCGGGGTCGGAGGGGCTTCCTTTTCCGTCCCATCCGCCGGAGCCGCGGCCGAGGACCAGTTTCCACTTCCCCTCGCGGATGGCGAACATGCCGTCGATGGAATGATGCACGACCGCCGGCCGGACCGGCCGCGCGTGCGGCTCGCCGGTCAACGCCGGCAGGATGTTGTAACTGTCCTCGCCGGCATCGGGCGGCAGACCGGCCCCGACGAGGGCGGCACACGTGGCCATCAGGTCGCCCAGCCAGATGGTCTCGTCGCACACCGTGCCCGCCTTGATCCGGGCGGGCCAACGGGCGACGAACGGCTCGCGGTGGCCGCCGTCCCAGATGTCGCTCTTGCGGCCGCGGTACGGAGCGTTCGGCCGGTGTCCGTATTCCTTCAGCTCCAGCAGCGTCGAGCCGTTGTCGCTCGTGAGGATGAGCAGCGTGCTCTCGGCCAGTTTCTTTTCATCGAGGGCCTTCATTACCTCGCCCAGCGTCCAGTCGACCTCGTAGACGAAATCGCCGTACTCGCCCGCATGGCTCTTGCCCTTGACGAAGTCCGACGGCACGACCGGCGTGTGCGGGGCGTTCAGCGGGAAGTACAGGAAGAACGGCTTGCCGGGCGTCTGGGCCGAGAGGAACTCGACGGCCTTCTTCGTGAGCGTCGGCAGGACGTCCTCGAACTTGAAGTCCGGCGCCTTCGGCCCCTGCCGCACGGCGCCCCACTTCTCCTGGCGGGCGGTGGGCAGGCACACGGTGCGGTCGTTTTCGATAAACACGTAAGGCGGCATGTCGAGCGAGGCCGAGATGCCGAAGTAATAGTCGAAGCCGTAGGCGGTCGGGCCGCTGCGGATGGGCTTGGAAAAGTCGATGCCGGCCTCCCCGTTCCTCTCGGTCTTCGCCTTGCCGCCCTCGGACCCTCCGCTGTCGGGCTTGCCGTCGGAGCCCGGCCAGTCCATGCCCAGGTGCCATTTGCCGAGGCACGCCGTGGCGTAGCCGTGCTGCTTCAGGAGTGCGGGGACCGTCAGGCGGCCTTTCTCGATCAGCGGCGGGGAGAAGCCGCCCAGCACGCCGCGCTTCAGCGCACTGCGCCAGCAGTACCGCCCCGTCAGGACGCCGTACCGCGTGGGCGTGCAGACGGCCGACCCGCTGTGCGCGTCGGAGAACCGGACGCCTTGCGTGGCCAGCCGGTCGATGTTCGGGGTCGGGATCTTCGAGGCGGGGTTGTCGCACTGCGGGTCGCCGAAGCCGAGGTCGTCGGCCAGGATGAAAACGATGTTCGGCTTCGGGGCGGCCGGCGGCGGCTCTGCGGCGTGCAGCCAGCGCGTCGCGGCCAGGGCGGCGGCCGAGAGTCCAACTGTTTTCAGGAACGTGCGGCGGTTCAGGGTTCCGCTCATCGTAAGACTCCTTGCCTCACTGTACCTTGAGCGCTGCATTCAGGCGCGCGGCTTGGCCGGGCTTGACAGTCACGTTCGTGACCGTGTCGCCGTAGCGGACTTTGCACATGCCGCCGGACGCCGAGCGGATCGTGGCCTCGGCGAGTTTGCCGTCCTTCCACGCGATATCGACCTCGTATCCGCCGCGCGCACGCAGGCCCCGCACGCTGCCGGTCGGCCAGGCTTTGGGCAGGGCGGGCAACAGGTGCACCTCGCCGGTGTGGCTCTGGAGGAGCATCTCAGCGATGCCGGCCGTGCCGCCGAAGTTGCCGTCGATCTGGAACGGCGGGCAGACGTCCAGCAGGTTCGGGTGCGTGCTCTTTGCCAGCAGTTCGGCCACCATCTTTTGGGCGTGGTCGCCGTCCTGGAGGCGTGCCCAGAAGTTGATCTTCCAGGCCTTGCTCCAGCCGGTGCCGCCGTCGCCTCGGAGTTCCAGCGTGCGCTTGGCGGCGGCCGCGAGGTCGGGTGTCGCGAGCGGCGAAATCTGGCTGCCGGGGTGCAGACCGAAGAGGTGCGAGACGTGGCGGTGGTGCGGGTCGGGTTCCTCGAAGTCCTCCTGCCACTCCTGGAGTTGCCCCTTGGCGCCGACCTGGTAGGGCAGGAGTTTCTGGAGGCGGTCTTGGAGGGTCTTCTGGAAGTCGGCGTCGGCGCCGAGCGTCTCGGCGGCGCGCAGGGTGTTGCGGAAGAGTTCGCGGATGATCGCCATGTCCATCCCGCCGCCGGTGCTCGTGCTGGCCCGCTGCTTCTTGCCGGCGGCGTCGGTGTAGGAGAACGAGTTCTCGGGCGAGGTGCTGACGGGCGTCACCAGTTTGCCCTTGCCGTTATCGACGAGCCAGTCGATGTAGAATTCGCACGCGCCCTTCATGAGCGGGTAGGCGTCTTTCTCGAGGAACGCCTTGTCGCCGGTAAAGAGCCAGTGCTCCCAGAGGTGCTGGCAGAGCCAGCCGCTGCCCATGGGCCAGTAGGAGCAGATGGCGGCGTTGTCGACGGGCTGGGCGTCGCGCCAGAGGGTGGTGTTGTGGTGTGCAACCCATCCGCGGCGGCCGTACATTTCCTTGGCCACGCGGCGGCCGTCGACGGCCAACTCGCGGATCATCCTGAGGAGCGGCTCGGTGCACTCCGAGAGGTTCGTGACTTCGGCGGGCCAGTAGTTCATCTCCGTGTTGATGTTGATCGTGTAGCCGGAGGCCCACGGCGGGATGACCTTGTCATTCCAGATGCCCTGGAGGTTCAGCGGCTGCGTGCCGGGGCGCGAGCCGGAGATCATCAGGTACCGGCCGAACTGGAAGTACAGGGCCGCCAGGTCGGTGT
>Ga0209777_10006124_pt1 | contig 13626 bp, 10 predicted proteins | sample FrelakmetHBP12HB_FD_187147 | JGI IMG/M metagenome (GOLD analysis project Ga0209777, IMG submission 187147) | Freshwater lake sediment microbial communities from the University of Notre Dame, USA, for methane emissions studies -HBP12 HB (SPAdes)... | ecosystem: Environmental > Aquatic >...
GGCGATGGTCAGGAGCCCCGCCATGGCGTAGTCGATCCAGGCCGCGGAATCGTGAATCATCCTGTGCGAGTGGTTCCAGCCGACCTCCTCCCAAGGCCAACGGTACGTCAAGAGGAAGGATAAAATTGCCACGCCCATGGCCCCGGCGCTGTGGAAAGGCCGCTGCCAGGCCGAGGGGGCCTCGCCGAACCACGCGCGGCCCGCCGAGTAGAGGAAGGCGAAGAGGCCCGAGTACGCCACGATCCAGAGGCCGGCCAGGGCGCCTTCCAGGCAGATTCCCAAGGCGCAAGTCACGCACAGGGTCAGGACCCAGGAGAGCCAGATGGCCGCTTGCCCGTAACGGTCTTCGCGCCAGCGGCGCCAGAGGTGCGGGACCACGACGACCGCGAGGAGGAAGAAAATCTGGGGCCAGCCCCTCTCGGAGCGGATGGTGCCGGCCCATGAAACGGCGCCCACAAGGTAGAGAGCCGCCGGGAGCGTTGCGTCCATGAGGTACACGACGGGCACCGCGAGGAGCATCCAGGCCAACAAGAAATCTCCGAAATCCCCGGGGATGTGGTAGGTCTGGCTGACGAGGGCGATGGAGGCGCCCACGGCCAGGCCGAGGAGCGTGCCGGCGCCCTCTCGCCAGGGCGCCGTGTCCTTGCCCCTCCAGATGCACCATCCGGCCAGCGCCTGGGCCAGGACCAGCGGGGCGAGGGAGAGGATGGTCCTCGTGGGCCTCGAGAGCCCCTCCCAGTTGTGGGCCAGCAGGAGGATGACGCCCCCCCCGATGAGGACGGCCCCGAGGATGGCGCTCAGCGTGAGGGCCACGCGTGTGGCCCCCGCGGGTTCGCCCGGCTCGCCGTAGTGCTTGCGGACGCGCTCCGCGACCTCCGGCGGGAGGACGCCCTCCCAGACCAACCCGGGGAGTTCACCGTAGAGCCAGCGTATGCCCTTGTTCCGGTCCACCGGTCGCCCTCCTCTTATCCGCTCGCGCCTATTCGGGTTCAGACCTCCAGGGGCACGAGCTGAAACTTGTTCACGTCCACCAGGCCCTTGTCGGTGAGCTTGAGGGCGGGTATGACGGGCAAAGCGAGGAAGGAGAGCGTCATGAAGGGCGCGGGCAAAGCGCACCCCAGCGCCCTAGCCGCCTCGTGAAGGCCGGCCATCTGGCCCTCGACCTCCCGCGCGCTCCCCTGGGACATGAGGCCCGCCACCGGCAGGGGCAAGGACGCCAGCAGCTCACCGTTGCGCACGACGGCCAACCCGCCACCCATCCTTTCCACGGCCCGCGCCGCGGCGCAGACCTCTTCAGGAGAGACGCCGACGGCCACGACGTTGTGGCTGTCGTGGCTGACGGTCGAGGCGAGAGCGCCCGAAACGAGCTGAAAGCCTTGCACAAAGCCCAGGCCCACGTTTCCTGTCCCGCGGTGGCGCTCGATGACTGCCGCGAACTGGAGGGGTTTGCCCGGACCCGCCGCTGAAGCGTCAGACACCTCGGAGCGGGTCGTGATCTGGGTGGGTTCCACGCCGATCACCCTGACCCTGCCACGCCTCGGGTAGGCCTTGAGCCTCATGTCGAGGTCCCCCGGCAGATGCACCGACGCGAGGGTCTCTCCGGCGTCCCTGCGCGCTATGCCTTCCAGCATGCGCCCCCCCTCGGCCACCCTCCTCCCCCCGTGGTAGACGGAGAGGACCTCGAAATTCTCGAGGTCTTTGAGGACGGCGAAGTCGGCTCTGTAGCCTGGGGCGATGGCGCCGCGGTCCCTGAAGCCATAGAGGAGGGCCGGGTTGAGCGTCACCGCCCGCAGCGCGATGAGGGGATCGAGGCCAGCCGAGACGGCGACTCGCAGGGAATGGTCCAGGTGCCCTTCGCCCACGAGGTCCGCCGGATGCCGGTCGTCGGAGACGATGCAGATGCGGGAAGACGTCCATGGGTCCACTGCCGAGACGAGGTCCCTCAAGTTCTTGGCGGCCGATCCCTCCCGGATCAGGAGCCACATCCCCCGGCGCAGCTTCTCCTTGGACTCGCCGGCGGTGAAACACTCGTGGTCCGTCAGGATGCGCGCGTTGAGGTACGCGTCCAAACCCCCTCCGGAGAGGCCCGGCGAGTGGCCATCAACGGGCAACCCTCGCTCCTCGGCCGCGATGACTTTGGCGAGAACGTCATCGACCGCGCAAATGACTCCCGGGAAGTTCATCATTTCGGAGAGCGCCGGGGCTTCTGAGAACAGGTCCAGAGCCGCCGCGGTCTCGGCGGGACCCAGCTCCGCGCCCGCCGTTTCCATGTGCGTCGCGGGAACGCAGGAGGGCACCGTGAAATGGATGTCCAACGGCAGCCCTTTTGCGGCCCGCCGCATGTACTCGTAGCCCTTCAGGCCCAGGACGTTCACTATCTCGTGCGGGTCGCTGACGGTGGCACCAGTCCCCCGCGGGACCACGGCCTCCGCGAATCCTTCTGGAGTCAGAGCCGAGGACTCCACGTGGATGTGGGCGTCCGTGAAGGAAGGGGACAAGTAGGCGCCCTTCAGGTCCACGATCTCGGCAGCCTTGCCATCGCCCGAACCTAGCGCGCAGACCCGCCCATCGGCCACTAGAACCGGCAGGTCCAGAACCTCTCCGGTGAAGGTGCAGACCACCTTCCCGTTCACCAGGAGAAGGTCTCCGGGCTCTTCTCCCATCGCCACTCTGATTCTTCTCTTCAAGCTTTGGACTTTCTCTTTCATTCTCACGCCTCGTTCTCCACTTCGATGAAGAACGTGTCGAGGCCGAACCGCGACTCCAGGTGCAGGGCCAGGGCGCGTACGCCGACCCTCTCCGTGGCATAGTGCCCCAGGGCCGCGAAGTTGATGCCGGCCTCGCGGCAGAGGTAGGTCACGGACTCGCCCGGCTCGCCGGTGACGTAAGCGTCCAGCCCCAATGCCACGGCGGCTTCGGCCTCGCGCGCCGCCCCACCCGAAACGAACCCTACCCGTGAAACCATCTCGGGTCCCGAGGGGACGAGAAACGCCCTGTGGCCGAAGTAAGCCTCCAGCTTGTCCACAAAAGTTCTGATGTGCAGGGGTTCGGGAAAACGTCCGTAGAAACCGATGCGGCGGCCGTGGTACTCAGCGAAGGGCTCCAGCCCAGTCAGGCCGAGTTCCTTGGCCGCTACGGCGTTGTTCCCCACCTCCGGGTGGGCGTCCAGGGGAAGGTGGTAGGCAAAGAGACTGCACTCCGCCGCCAGAAGGACCTTGAGCCTCTCTTTGAAGACCCCCGAGACGGGCTTGGGCCACTCCTCCTTCCAAAGGAGGCCGTGGTGGACTACAAGGGCGTCCGCCCCCCCCGCAGTGGCCTTCCTGAAGACCTCCGAACACGCCGAAACGGCTACGGCTACCCGCCGGACCCCCTTCTTTCCCTCCACCTGAAGGCCGTTCAGGGCCCCGTCCTCAAATCCTTTGACGTCCAAGTACTGCGTGAGGTAGCTCTCAAGCTCCTGCTGGTTCATCGTTCACCCTCTCTCGATCCGGGCTGCGCCCGCCGCTTGCCCATCTCTCTCAGCAGAATAGCCTCCGCGGCGGCCACATCCTCCGGGGCGTCCACGCCACACCCGGGCCAATCCACTACAGCCGCCCTCACCTCCACGCCGTGCTCCAGCGCCCTTAGCTGTTCCAGCCCCTCCGTGGCTTCCAGCCCACTGGGCGGCCAGGAAGTGAAGGCTTCCAGCAGATCCCTCCTGAATGCGTAAAGGCCAACGTGCCGGAAGGCCCGTGCGCCTTTGAGCGGTTTCCCGCGCAGGCACGGAACGGGGCTTCGCGAGAAATAGAGGCAGCGCCCGCCTTCTCCAAGGGCCACCTTGACCACGTTCGGATTCCGGAATTCCCTCTGGGATCGCAGGGGTGAAACAAGTGTTCCCAGCGGAAGATTGGGGTGAGAGGCCATGAGATCGAGCAAGGCCTCCAGGCTGGAGGTTTCGAGGGTGGGTTCATCCCCTTGAATATTGATGATAAGATCAAACGGTTTCTCCCGGACGGCCAGCCAGGCGCGGTCGGAACCAGATGGGCACGATCGGGGCGTCATGACGACCTCCCCCCCGAAGGACCTTGCGACGCGCTCGATCCTCTTGTCGTCGGTAGCCACGAGGATGGCGTCCAGGCCTCGTGCGCGCGAGGCCCTCTCATAAACCCATTGGAGCATCGGCTTGCCGAGAATCGGGCAAAGGGGCTTCCCAGGAAAGCGGGTGGAGGCGTAGCGAGCAGGGATTACGCCGACGGCTCTCATATTTCCTTTCTCCTGACCGGCTGTCCGAGACCCTCTGAGAGCCCTCTGCTGGCCGGTCGGTCCACGGGAGCGATTTTATCACTTACGCTCTATGCGCCCAAAGCGGAGAAGGCGTTCGAGCAAAGGCTGCCCGAGCGAGGTAGCGCGGCTTGACACCTGCCAACCGAGAGGTAAAATGTTCAGTGAGTCCAGGAGGTTACGGAGAGTCCCCTGGCGGCGGATCGAGAGCCCGCGCGGCCGGTGAGGCAATCCATGAGACGTCAGGCTTGAACCGTTGGGACGGCATAGTCATCAGGAGGTTGGGGCAATGATGAGCACACGGTGGTCGGCTCTGTTCGTTGCGGCAACGCTGTTATCGGGCCTTGCGTGCGCAAAGCCCACGAAGGTCGTGGTGAAGCCCACCCGGGTGGAACTCTACACCATTAACAGCACGAAAAACCTTGAAGTATCCGTCCTGGACCAAAAGGACCGGGAGATGAAGAAGGTCAAGCTTGAGTTTCAGTGCTCTGCTCCCGAAGTGGCCACAGTAGACAAGACCGGGATCGTGACCGCCATAAGTTCGGGCGAAGCCACCGTCACCGCGCGAGTCGGCAGCATCTCGGGCACGGCCAGCATTCTTGTCAAGGCCGTGAAAGACCTCTCGCTCAGTTTGCCCGAGTCGGGCGCCTCCGGAGTGGCCGGCATCACTATCCCCCTGATTGTGAAGGCTTCCAACGAGAAAGACGAAACCGTTGACATCGCTGGAGCCACCTTCCGGTCCTCGGCACCCAATGTCGCCACAGTGGACAACAAAGGCGTCCTCACGATCCTCGCGAACGGCAACACCAAGATTACGGCCACCATGGGCAAGGCCACCAAGGAACTGCCCGTGACCGTCGAGATCGAAGTGCCCGCCGCGGTGAAGGTGGACAATCCCAATCAGAGCGTGGCGGTGGGCGAGATCCTGCCCTTAGAGTTCACCATCCTCTCCAGCCGGGGGAGGCCCATGAAGACAAAAGTCTCCTTCAGCACTGCCTCGCCAGGCGTGGCGACTGTGGACGACAAGGGCGTGGTGACAGGCGTGAGCCGTGGAATAGCGGTCATCACCGTGTCGGCCGGCGAGGCCCGCAACGAAATCAAGGTCACTGTCCACTGAAGGCCTATTCGCCTGCCAGAGAGGATGAACCGATGAGCCAGTACCTTTCCGTCAGAGACTTGGACGTGGCAGGGAAAAGGGTGTTCCTCCGCCTGGACCTGAACGTCCCGATCAAGGGGGGCCTCATCAAGGACGACTCGCGGATTAAGGCGGCCCTTCCCACCTTGAACCACTTACTGGACCGCGGTGCTGCTGTGATCGCCTGCTCCCATCTCGGCAGGCCCAAAGGGAAAGTCCTGCCGGAAGTGTCCCTCGCCCCAGTGGCAGCACGAATCCGCGAGCTTCTCCCCGGCCGTGAGGTGCTTTTCGCGCAAGATGTCGTTGGCCCCGACGCTTCCGCCAAGCTGTCGTCCCTCAAGCCTGGGCAAGTGCTTCTCCTGGAGAACGTGCGGTTCGAACCCGGCGAGACCAAAGACGATCCGGTCCTGGCCGCCAAGTTCCGGGCCATGGCAGATCTTTACGTAAACGACGCTTTCGGCACCGTCCACCGCGCCCACGCCTCCGTCTCGGCGGCCGCAAAGCTGTTTCCATCAGCCGCCACGGGATTTCTCCTCGAGCGGGAACTGGACTACCTCGTGGGCAAGCTCGGGAATCCGGAACATCCCTACACGGCCTTCCTCGGAGGCGCCAAGGTGTCCGACAAAATCCCGGTGATCCGGCGGCTTGTGGACAGGGTGGATACCTTCTGCGTCGGGGGAGCCATGGCATTCACCTTCATCTCGGCAGAAGGGCGGCCCACCGGGACGAGCCTCACGGAGCCGGACCTGAGGGACACCTGCCGGGAAATCCTCAGCCAGGCCTGGGAGAAAGGCGTGCGGTTCCTCCTGCCCTCGGACCACAGAGCGGCCCGCTCCCTGGAAGAGGGTGAGGCTGTTTCCGTCATCGCCACCGACGCTTTTCCGGAGGGTCTGGCCGGTTACGACATAGGCCCGGAAACCGCCCGCGTCTTCTCGGCGGAAGCCGCCCGGAGCAGGACCATTTTCTGGAACGGCCCCATGGGCGTATTCGAGAAACCCGCTTTCTCAGAGGGCACGATGGCCCTGGCGCGGGCCGTGGCCGAATCGGGCGCCGTCACCATCATTGGCGGCGGCGACTCGGTGGCCGCGGTCAATCAGGCAGGTGTAGCCGACAAGATCAGCCATATTTCGACGGGAGGCGGCGCCTCGCTCGAACTTCTGGCCGGCGAATCGCTCCCCGGTGTCGAGGTCTTGACCAAGAGATAGTGGCAAAAAAATAGGGCGGCCCCTGAAAGGGCCGCCCGCTCCTTCCATTCCCCTTACGGGATTGCTGCTACTCCATCTGCACCCAATTCCCAATGTTGATACCCTCTTCCGAGCTGAGGACCTTCACGCAGGCCGTTCCCTCTTCGGTGGTCAAGACCACGCCCTCACCCAAGTACTGCCGGATGAGGTTAACGGCCGTGGCGGAATCTTCGGGCGCTTGCTCCTTCGGTTTTTCCACGGAGGCCTGCGCGGGCTCCGAAGGCCTTACGACATCGGCCCCGGTTTCAGCGGCTGCACTCGCTTCGCTTTCTGTTCCCTTGTTCTTGTCGTACTGGCCCGCCTTGGGCGGGCGGTAAAGGTCATGCCAGGGGACATTGATCTGGGATTGGCGGTAGAGATCTTTCACGGACGAGACCAGCGTGCCTTCCCTCGCGGGGTAACGGAAAATCCAGACCTTGTCGCCGGGTAGGATCTGGTCCTTGGTCCCCAGATCCACGTACACGACGTTGTGCTGACCGACCGTGCCGAGCCTGTCTTCCGTCCAGACGATGCGACCCGTGGGCTTCTCAGTCACCTCGGGCTGGAGCGGAACAACCGGGTTCTTCTTGATTTCCCATGGGATGGGGATGACTTGCCATGGAACGAGCGCATCGCCGTACTTGATCTCATCACACGATTCGGTGATCTCGCCAATGCACGTGTGCTCCTGCACCGCCAGCACCTTCACCTGACCAACCCGGCGGATGAAGCGTCCGAGATCCTTGGTTGTGGCCGGATGGCTGATCTTCTGGCCCTCTTCCAGTATCCCTAGGCTCATTCCGGTCTGCATGCCCTCGGCCGTACCCTCGTTGAGATAGACGACGAATCCCTTGGCCAAGGATTCTCGCTCCCTCTGGGGTGCCGAGAGAATGGCGAGGTGTGGCCGCTTCCATTTTCTCGTGATGAACCCCGAGCAGTAAACGTCGTAGGCGTTCACCGGAGGCAGGGGCGCCTCTTTTTCCATCTCCAAGCCACCCCCTTTTGGCGGCGCCGGGGGTACGGTCTCCGCCAAAGGCACCTCTTCGTTCACGACCTTAGGCTTCTTGATGTAAAGGGGGTCGCCAGGGTATATCCAGTGGGCGTCCTTGACGTAGGGGTTGAGGTCCCAGATCTGCGGCCAGAGGTACTTGTTGCCGAGCTGCCTCTGGGCGATGAGGGACAGGGAGTCACCCTTCTGGATGACGTAAAGTTCGGCGCCCTCCGGCGGTTTCTCGGGCAAGGCATAGGGCGACCAGTGATCGTCCTTTTTCTCGAGCTTCTTCGGCGGAGTGGCCGAGCCTTTGTAAGTCTTGGCTTTCTGGAGCATTTCCGGGGGTACAGCCGGCGCAGCGGGCTTTTCGTCCGGCTTCTGGGCGTTCGCCTTCTGGGCTTGCTTCGCCTCCGGCTTAGGCTTCTCCTGGGCGGTGAGGGCTAAGCTCAGGGACATCACAAGAACGACGGTAACCATCCAGGCTAAGTACCGCCTCCGCATTCGCATTGCTATCTCCCCTCGCACAAGGAACCCATTCTCAATCAAAGTCTATCGAACGACCAATGGAATGTCAAGCGTTCTTGATAAAACTGAAACCAAAGCCTCAAGTTTTTTCGGGCGCAGGGCCCAGCCCCATAGGCGGCACGTTCGGGGTGCGGATTTAACCCTTGCCCTTTATGGCTTTACGGAGCTCCTGCGCCCTCGGGTGTTTCTGCTTGAGCGTTTGGGCCCTGTCCAGGTACTGGCGGGCTCGCGAGTACTGCTCGTTTTCAGCGTAATATTCTGCTAAATCAAGGACATACTCGATTTCCGTCGGGACCAGCTGGATGGCTTCCGTGAGCTCCCGCTCCGCCAGGACCTTGGTCCTGGGGTTCTTGTTCCCACGGTACATTTTCCCGAGCAGGTTGTGTGCTTCCGCGAGCTTTGGGTTGTGGAAAATGGCCAGCTTGAGGAACTGGTTGGCTTCGAAAAGCTTCTCCTCTTCCATGAAGCCTTTGGCCTGGGCCAGCATCTTGTCGGCTTCCTTCTTCTGGATCTCGGTGGGCTCCTTGGCCTCTTGCGGGGCTTCCTCGCGCCGGCCCTCCCTGGAGCCCTGCTGACGTTTGGCGCGGTCTTCGAGCAAGGCCGACTGGATGAGGAGGAAGGCCTCCTGCAGCTTGGCCCTCAGGTACAGGATCTCCTTCGGGTACTTCCGGAAGACCTCCGGGTGCAGGTGCTCCTCGCGGAGCCGCTCGTTCATGTTCTCGTAAGCCTCAGAGATCCTCTGGAAACCGATGTCGGCTGGCGCTCCCAGTATCTGGTATGGGTTCTGGCCCGGGAGCTGAAAAGCACTTACCAGGTTCTCTATGGCGCGCGCCTGCCTGTTGACAACTTGAGCGTCCTCTTCGACCTCCCGCCTGAGTCCCGTCAAGCGAAAGGCGCCCTGGACCTTGGGCTCGATCTGGAGGTAGCCGAGCAGGAGGAGAAGGTACAGGCCAGACAAAAGTTGGCTCTCCGGTATGACGGCCGTGGCGATGAGCTGCTCCACCAACGTCGGAGTGGCACAGACGGTGAGGAGATAACCGTGGCGGGGGTAGATCATGAGGTCGCGGGGGACCTGGGAATCGCTCACGTGCACCTTGACTCTGGGTCTCTTGAGGTCCGCAAGCATGGCTTCAGGCAGGTGGTCTACGAGCTGGGTCAAGAGACTGACAAGGTCCACGGGAACGAGGCCTAACGGGAGCTTGAGGCTCTCCGTTTGGGCGGTGAACTCCTGGCCGGGTGCGATGCTCGAAAAGAGGCTGAGGCAGACCTGTTGCTTGAGCTCCGCCAGCGCTAGAGAGGAACCGGGCCCCGATTCGTGCTGGGCCAGCGCGCCCAAGAAATCTTGAGGCGCGGCCAGGTAAGCTGGGGCGTCCGGCGCAACTTTCCGCACGTAGCCCTGGATGAAGGCGGGGTGTTGGACGGCCCAGAGCTGGCCTCGGCCCAGGTAGAAGACCATCTCATGTCCCTCGCCCTGAAACCTGACCAGCCTCTCGGAAGTGTCCGTGTAGCCGGCGGCCAGGACCTCCACCAAGTTCATGGAGGGCGGGGTCTCGTACTGGAGGACCGCCTCGACAACCTGCTTGAGGGCCTCGGGGGTCACGGGTTTCCTGAGGGTCCACCGCACTTTTTGGACCTCGAACCGGGCCTGGTCCGCGTCGCTCAGGTCCTGGGGCACCATGAGAACCGCGGGAGGCAAGGACCCGAGGCGCTGTTGGGCGGACTTGAGGAACAGCAGACCATTCATTCCGGGTAGATCCGAGTCGGCCATGATGAGATCGGGCCGGGCCTCCTCTATCAACTCGAGGGCCTTGGCGGCCAGAGGGCGATCCTGCACTCGCCACCCTTGGGGCAGGACGGACTCAAGAAGGAGCTGGAACTCAGTGTCTCTGGTGACGAGCAGGAGAAGCTTCATGCCTAAATGCTCCCGCGGGAGAGCGCGGCGCATGAGATGTGCCTCATGACTTGGTTCCAGACCTTGCCAGAGCGAAGGTCCGGCTTCATGCGCAGCGCGATCACGCTCTCGCTGGTACTGGCATTCTCGATGGGCTGGCAACTCTTCATCACGCTCTCCGCCTGCGGTTACGGGCGATTATAGCGCACGCGCCTTTCCCTTAAAACCACAGTCTTCGAAGCCTCGAGTTCGAACTGCGCCTCCAGCATGAGCCGGTCCACGCGGACAAGCCTCACGCGCAGCATCTGGCCCACCTTCAGAACCCTGCCGCCGCGTCGGCCCCGGGCCGACAGGCCATCCCTGTCTACGGTCCAGTAGTCCCCGTCCAAGCCCCCGAAGGGGCAAATTCCCTCCACGAGGTGCTCCACGAGCTCCACGCGAATGCCGAACCGCGAGAAGCCGAGGATCAAGGCTTCGAACGTCTCGCCCAGTCTCTCCGCTAGGAAGGCCATCTGGTGCCAGGCCACGACCTCCCATTCGGCCTGCTCGGATTCCCGCTCGGTCCGGGAACAGTGGGCCGCCAAGGCTTCCAGGTCCTCACCCTCCGCTGCCCCTCCAAGAACGGCGGATTTCAAGCTCCGGTGCACGACGAGGTCCGGATAACGCCGGATGGGCGAGGTGAAGTGGCAGTAGTACTGAAGGCCCAACCCGTAGTGAGGGAGCGACTCGGGACTGTAGCGCGCCTGATTCATGGCCCTCAGGACGAGGTAGGTCACGAGCTTGGAGGCCCTGTGCCCCTGTGCCGCCTTGAGCACCCTTTGGAGGACGAAAGGGTCCGAGAGGTCACCCCGGCTGGCTTCCCCCAAACCCAGGGCGTTCAGGAGGGGCCTCAGCTCCTCGAGCTTCATGGGGTCCGGCTCCGGATGCACCCGAAAAAGTCCCGGCGCCCCAGTACGAACGAGATCCCGCGCCACGACCTCATTGCAGAGGACCATGGCCTCTTCAACGATGCGGTGGCTGTCCAGGCGGACTGAGGGCAGGATCTCCTCCACTCGCCCAGACTGGCCGAAGCGCAGGGAAGCCTCGGGGAGGTCCAGGTCCAGGCTTCCCTTGGCCAGCCTGCGCCTGAAGAGCTTCCTCGACAGCTCGTGAGCGCCCCTCAGGAGCGCCTGGAGAGGTTCCGGCGCCTTTCTCTCGCCATCAAGGACCGCTTGGGCCTCCTCATAGCTGAGCCGCGCCGAGGAACAAATCACGCCTTTGTGGGCCCTGTGGGCCGTCGCTCGCCCTTTCCCGTCCAAGAGCATCTCTACGGTCAAGGTAAGCCTGGGTTTGCCAGCCACGAGGGAGCACAGATCCGCGGCGAGCGCGGGAGGCAGCATGTGGTAGGCCACCCCTGGTAGGTAGGTGGTGTTGCCGCGCCGGCGCGCCTCAGCATCCAGCGCCGATCCCGCCTTCACGTAATGGGAGACGTCGGCGATGTGCACGAAAAGTCTGAAGCCCTCACCCTCATCCAGAACCGAGAGGGCGTCGTCGAAGTCTTTGGCATCCGAGGGGTCCACCGTGACCGTGGGCAGTTCACGGAAGTCCGTGCGACCCCTACAATCCCCTGGCGAGAACCCCTTGCTCAGTTCTTCCGCCTCTCGAAGAGCTTCCGCTGGAAAGTCATGCGAGAGAGCGTGGCGGACCTCGGCGGCCCGGACGGGTGTTTGTGGATCCTCCAGATCTCCGAGAGGGACGACGCGCTCGCAGACGGGGACCTCTTCACCCGATAGGAACACCGAAGCCACGCTCCCCTCCGGCGCCCCGCCCCTCGGAAGCGCGATGGGCGGCAGGTAGCCTCCGGCGGGCAGGAGATAGCCCTGCTGCACGAGGCCCACCACTGGCTTCCTGGACCTCGCCAGGATCTTGATGACTCGCGCCTCGGTGGCGCTCCCCCTCCGGCCGGGGAGGACGTCCGCGAGGACGCGGTCTCCATCGAAGGCGCCCAGCGTATGGCGTGGGGGGACGAAGAGGTCTGGACCAGAAGGCCCCGTTTCCGGCGTGACGAATCCATAGCCACCCCTCGCCGCATGGAAGGCGCCCGCCACCATCCCAGGCGCCCTCGCGAGCCGGTACCGGCGGTGTACCACTTCCACGAGGCTTTCGGAGACGAGCGTCTGGAGCGCCCCTTCGAGAGCCCTTCTCTCGTCCGGTGAAAGGGCGATCTCCGCGGCGATGGCGCTCCGGGTGAAGGAGGAGGCCGGCTTTGAAGAGAGGAGAGCAAGGATCCGACTTCTCATGCAGGCTCTAATTCTCTCCCTCTGCTTCCTGGGCTGCCCGCGAAGACGGGGAAGGTGGGCAGCGCGCGCTTGTCCGAGGCCAGCCCCGAAGAAGGGCACGCGAGGATGGGCTCTGCCCACGCGCGCGTTGGGCGGGAGGGGCTGCCCCGCCCGCCCAAGAACATCAGCGTCTGCGGCCGGGCCGGGTGCACTGCACCGGCAGGAGCGGTTCACCCGCGATGAGACGCCGCGGGTTCTCTACGCAGAGCCTGCGGGCGGCCTCTTTCCCGTACCGGTTGGCCACCATTCGCACAGCCTGGCGGAACATGGGTACGCGCCCCTTCGAGGAGTGCGCGTCCGAGGCCAGAAGCTTGGCCCATCCCTTCTCGAGGAGCGCAAATGACGCCCTCTGGATGGCTGCGCCGAAGTATCCCGCCACGCTGTGCGTGGTGACTTGAAAAGGGACGCCGGCGTGGCCCAGCTCTTCCAAGCGGAAGGGGTCCCGAGTGACGTAGGGGTAGCGCTCGGGATGGACCAGGATGGGCTCCACCCCTTGAATCCGCAGGGCGTATAAAGTCTGGGCGACCCCCGGAGGATAGAGGGTGAGGGGTAGCTCGACAAGGAGAAAGCGCCCGCTCTCGCCCACGGGCAGGAGCTTTCCGGCCTGGTGCAGCTCCGGGAGGTCGAGCTGGAAATAGACCTCGCTTCCGAGGTGGAGCTCGATCCCGAGAGGGGCCGCTCTCTCTTTCAGTTCATCGAAGATTTCCTTCAGATCCGCTGGTTCGTTGGGATAGCGGTCGGGCCAGATGTGGGCGGTGACTGCGATCCTCGATATTTTTTCGGCCTTGGCGATCTGGAGGCACTCCAGAGCCTCGGCCCAGCTTTTCACTCCATCATCCACACCGGGAAGCAGGTGGCAGTGAACGTCGGTGTACACGAACCTCTCCCAATCGCCGGCAGATGGAACCCCAGCGGGGACTCATTCTAACATCAATGGTCTGAAGCGAGCTGGGTCCCCTCCATTTTTTTCTGCCTTGAGTCCTCGGTTCTCTTGGGCTAAAGTCAACGCATGATGCAACTTCTCCATGAGGTTCTGCTCAAGTAGTCTCGGGAGGCTCTATGAGGAAGTCGTGGGACGCGTACTTCATGGACATCGCTCGGGACGTGGCCACCCGGGCCACGTGCGACAGGAAGCACGTGGGCTGCGTTATGGTGAAGGACAAGACCATCATCGCTACGGGGTACAACGGGTCCGTCTCGGGACTGCCGCACTGCGACGAAGCGGGCCACATGATGGTGAACGGCCACTGCGAAAGGACGAGCCACGCCGAGGCCAACGCCAT
>Ga0209777_10006125_pt1 | contig 13624 bp, 12 predicted proteins | sample FrelakmetHBP12HB_FD_187147 | JGI IMG/M metagenome (GOLD analysis project Ga0209777, IMG submission 187147) | Freshwater lake sediment microbial communities from the University of Notre Dame, USA, for methane emissions studies -HBP12 HB (SPAdes)... | ecosystem: Environmental > Aquatic >...
CATCGCTGCCCTGGGATTTGACGCCGTCTGGCTCATGGGGGTCTGGGAACGGAGCCCCGCGGGTATTCGCATCGCCATGCAGCACCCGGGCCTCCAGGCTGACTTTCGGCGAGCTCTCCCTGATTTTTCGGAAAGAGACAATGTGGGTTCGCCCTACTGCGTCCGCCGCTACCTTGTCGATGAGAATCTGGGTGGCCCGAGGGGGCTGGCCATTGCTCGCCAGAGACTCGCGGACCGGAGGATCCTTTTGATCCTTGATTTTGTACCCAATCATGTTGCCACGGACCATCCCTGGGTGATTGATCATCCGGAATATTTCATCCAGGGAAATGAAGAAGACCTGAAAAGAGATCCCTCCTCATTTTTTGCAGCCGGAGAAAAGGTCTTTGCCTGCGGGCGAGACCCGTACTTTCCTGCGTGGCAGGATGTCTTGCAGCTCAACGCCTTTCATCCAGGGCTGCGGCAGGCGGTCATCGCGACCGTTTCCGGAATCGCCGGGCAATGCGACGGCGTCCGCTGTGATATGGCCATGCTCCTGATGAATAAGATTTTCGAGCGAACCTGGGGACCTCGCGCGGGCACGCGGCGATCAACCGATTACTGGCCGGAGGTGATCCAGGCCCTCCGGAAGAAACATCCGCACTTCCTGTTCCTGGCCGAGGCCTACTGGGACCTCGAGTGGGAGCTTCAGCAGCAGGGGTTTGACTTCTGCTACGACAAGAAGCTGTACGATCGCCTGGAGCATGAAGGGGCGGAGAGTGTCCGTCTTCATCTATGCGCGGTCCTTGCTTATCAGGATAAGTTGGTCCGTTTTATCGAGAATCACGATGAGCCCCGGGCTGCGGCCACTTTTTCTCCTCAAAAGGGCCGGGCAGCGGCCGTGACGATCGCCACGCTTCCGGGCGCCAAACTCTTTCATGAAGGGCAGTTCGAGGGGCGGAAGGTCAGACTCCCTGTCCAACTGGCCCGCCGCCCATCCGAGCCCGTCGACCGCGAACTTCAAGCTTTCTACCAGAATCTGTTAAAGGCCGTGAACTCGCCATGCCTGCGAGAGGGGGAATGGCACCTTTGCGAGCGAAGCGGTTGGCCGGATAATTCCAGCTACCAGAACCTGGTTGCCTGGTGTTGGCGCAAACCCGCAGAGCGATATTTAATCGTAGTGAATCTCTCGAATTCTAATTGCCAGGGGCGGGTACAACTGCCCTGGGACCGGCTGAAAGGCAGGCCCTGGCGGTTGGCGGATCTTTTCACGGGGGCCGTTCATGACCGGAACGGCGATGAGATGTGCAATCCAGGACTTTACGTTGACCTTGCCCCTTGGGGTTTTCATTTCTTTAAATTGGAGTAAATAGAACACCGGGCGGTTTGGTCGCAACCAAAAGATACTAATCAGGCCATAATTGTCTAGACATGGATTTCATCTTTTGATCTTCCTGGATTCCGGCTTGCGCCGGAATGACGAAAAGAACAATGCCTTTTCTATATTCGTCTCTCCGGCGAAAGCCGGAGTCCAGTTCAAGGTTTTCAAAAGGAAAGGCCCTCCAACCAACGATGTTTAGACTAGGACCCATTAGTAGGTTTTGCTCAGGGCCCCGCCCAACCCAGAAATCCACACCTGCCCCCTTTTTAGCAAAGGGTTAGGGTGAGGGGAAAGAATGCACCAAAGGCAGAAAAGGTGGATTATTCGCAGAAAGGAGTATCCCATGCGCTGGAAGAAAAAAATACAACCGCCGCTCGTCTTCGTATCACTCCTAAGCCTACTGCTGGCGGCTGGTTGCGCAACCACCAATGGCTCCCTTTCCAATGAGAAAATTTGGCAGGCCAATAAGGCCGTCGGGGCAGCCAAGGAAAGCAATGCCAGCCTGAATGCCCCCAACGAGCTGAAGGCCGCAGAAGATAAAATCGTGGAGGCCACGACGGCTTTAACCAACAAGGACTACGAAAGAGCGGTCCGCCTCGCTGAAGAGGCTTCGGTCGATGCCGACTATGCTCGGGCCAGAGCAACGACCGAAAAGGCCAAGAAGGCAGCCGAAGAGATGCGTCAAAACAACAAAGCCCTGCGCCAAGAACTTGAGCGTATGCCCCAATGATGACTCTTCAAGGAGGCAAAAGATTATGTCTAGTACCAACTTTAGGCGCTTAGAAATGAAGTCGTTCGCAAATTGGCGACAAATATCTGAAATCCCCCCTGGCCCCCCTTTGACAAAGGGGGGGTGGGAGGATTTCTGGGTCAATATGCCTTTTTGGTTTCGGCCAGGCCGGGTTAGGTCCATAACAAAAATGTTGAGAATAATCATTCCCTTCAGTCTGCTCATTTTGACCCTTGCGGGATGCGGCTCCTCTCAGCAGGAAAAAATAGCCAAGGATCGTTTAGAGAGCGCCCGCACAACGTATGCGCAGGTCAAGGCCAACCCCAATGTAGAAGCCTACGCGCCGTTCCCCCTGATAGATGCGGGAAAGGCCTTACAGGCAGCAGAACAGGCCAAGGATTATACGACCATGGAGCACCTGGCTTATCTGGCGGAAAAGAAGTCCCAAATTGCGATGACCCTTGCCGAGGGGAAGATGGCGGAGAGGGAAACAGAGCGCCTCAGTAAGGAAGCGGCCGAGATCCTTATGCAAAAGCGTGAGCGAGAGGCTGAACTGGCGAAGAAGGAAGCTGAACGGGCAAAGTTTTTAGCCCTGGAGAAAACAACGGAGGCTGAAAAGGCCAAGATGGAAGCCGAGGAAAGAGCACGAGAGGTAGAAAAAGCAAGAGACGAGGCCGAGGCCAGAGCCCGGGAGGCCGAAGCAGCCAGGGTGGCGGCCCTGGGGGAAGCTGCGAAAGCCCAAAAGGCCAAAGCCGAGGCTGAGCAACTGATGAAGGAGCTCTCCGATCTGAAGGCCCAGCAGACCGAGCGAGGCATTGTTCTGACCATTGGCGACGTGCTTTTTGCCACCGGCAAGGCCGATCTGTCGCCAGACGCTATCCGTAACGTCGATAAACTGGCCGATTTTCTGCAAGCGCATCCCAACCGAAATGTATTGATCGAGGGGCACACGGACAGTGTCGGTTCGGATGAATTTAACCTGACCCTTTCCCAGGACCGCGCCGATTCCGTGGAAGAACAGCTGCTCGCCAAAGGGATCGACCCGGGTCGGATTTCGACGAAAGGGTACGGTAAAAAATACCCGGTAGCCACCAATGATACCCCGGCCGGACGGCAGCAAAATAGGCGGGTAGAAGTGATTATCCTGAACGAGGGGGTGCAACCCGAGACCCAGTTCCGGTCATAATCTGATTAAAGGTAATCGGTGACCAACGAACCGAAATCGAATATTCAACATCTGAAACTATATGTATGATGAGACAAATTCCCCCTATTTGTCATTCCGGGCTTGACCCGGAATCCAGCTTCTTTCTGGATTCCCGCTTTCGCGGGAATGACTTGCCCTGCTTTTATGAATCGTCATGTATAATAGAAAAAATTGACATTTGCCGCTGGATATTCAGCGCTGGATGTTGAACGTTAATTTCTTTTTGAGAGGAAAGGCTAGAACATCGAACCTTGAACATCGGACTTTCAACGTAGAACGAAACAATTAAGAAAGATTGCTTTTATAACTGGTTTTTCTTGAGGGTTGGACGTTGGATATTCAGCGTTGGATGTTGGATGTTAATCTTTTTAAAGAAAGGAGGTCATATGCGCGAGAAAACGATCTTGGCTTTGGCGATGGCGGGTATTTTCATCTCGTTGTTCGCCATGGGGAATGCCTGGGCTCAGGTGAAAGTGGGAGATGAGGCTCCGTCCTTCACCCTCCCCTCTTCCCAGGATAAGATGGTGGACTACTACAAGGACTACTACGGGAAGTATCATCTGGTGATGACCTTTTTCCCGGCGGCTTTCACCCCGGTCTGAACGGGTGAATTAGATGGGCATCAGAGAGACCTCTATCTCTATGAGCGCCTTAACGCCAAGGTTCTTGGCGTCAGCACCGATGATGTGACGACGAATAAGTATTTTGCCCAAAGCCTCTGGTTGGAGTATCCGATCATTTCCAATACCCTGGCCTGGATGGGGAAGGCCTACGGGGCGTATTCGGACAAACCGCCCTTTGCGCCGGATGGATCGCTGTTGAATTTTGGCCGTCTCACCGTGGTCATCGACAAGAAGGGGATTGTCCGTTATGCCAAGAAAGGCTCACCGAATAACCAGGAGATCCTGGAGCTCTTGTTGAAGCTGGAAAAAGAGTTCAAGGGTAAATGAGAAAGGAGGATACGATGAAGCGGAAATGCACACCAGGGTCGACCTTGGGCTTAGCGGCGGCTCTGCTACTCTTAACCGGGATTTTCCTCGGCGGTTGCGCGACCATGGGTTTGGAGAAACCCAAGAGCGCCTTAACGCCAACGGACCGTGGCACGGTCACTTATCTGGATAAGTACGAATTCAAGGGACCTCCATCTGATTGGCTCCTCTTGAAAAATCTGGAAGGAGGGGACTTTGAGCTGGGGTTTTTAAAGGTTGAAAAGGGACCTTTCCCCAGTCAGTCAACTTTTATTTACGATGATGCGCCCTTTGGCAGTTCGCGGGATCTGGAGACCCGGGCCAAACAGTACTGTACCCGTTTTCTCTTCAACAGCGGGGTACTCCCGGATATCAAGAAGCAGGATAACATTCAACTCTGGGGACAGCCGTCCATCGCGATCTATTTGGAAGGAGAGAATCCGAACCGGGATGAAAAAGCCAGGTCAATGGTCTATCTTGTGAAAAAGGGGGATCGGATTATTTCCTTCGTCCTCACCCAATGGCGACCGATGCAAGGAACCTTTGACCAGGAAGCCTTTACCCAGTTTGAGACTTTTGTCCAGAGCTTTAAGTTTCTAAAGAAGTCCTTCTACGAAAACTTCGAGGACGAGTTCAAGAAAGCGGGACTCTAAGACCCATAAGCATTTCGGGATACGGGTTTCGAGTTCGGGGTGCGATGCCAATCTCGAAGCATCCGATTTCTTCAGGGTCCCATCCAATGTAGCCAGAATTTAACGTGGGGGCGGTTCGCAAACCGTCCCTACGTCCTGCCTCCTATAGCCCCTCAGACTTATCTTTAGAAATGAGATCCTGGCAGCTCTTTTCGATTATGCTAATGTAAACGAAATAAATGTCTTTACAGTCATTGCGAGCTCGAAGGGCGTGGCAATCTCGTTTTTGCTTGGGATCGCTCCGTCACTCCGCTCGTCGCGATGACCCCCTATTTATGGATCATCTCCAAGTTAGTTGGTCTAATATTTTATGAAGGCCTGGCAAGGGTCCGGAAGGAAAGGCGGATTGCGCCGCAAGCATCGGCGGGATATCCTCTCTGCATAAACCCCCCTGCTTGCCTTCCGCAAAGAGGAGCGGGGCGGGAAAAGAAAACTTCGATGAAATGACAGAACCCCCTCCGCCCCAGCTAAGGAGGAATATGTGTTCATGATTGCAAGCAATATGGCTTTCCTTCCGGGACCCTGAAATCACTCGACCTTTAGAATATACCAGCCCTTGCACCCTCAACTAATTTGAGATGATCGTTATTTATTCCGTTTGTATTCATTCCCCTTAAGGTGCAGTTCCAGAAACTGTGTGGTCTTTTCCCAGGCCATTTCCCCCTGCTCGACATTTAGAAAATTGAAAACGTGCCCGGCTCCGGGGATGACGAGGAGCTCACAGCTTTTTCCTTCTGAACGCAGAGCCTGGCAGCGTCGCTGGGACTGGCGCAGGGGGAAAGTGCGGTCTTTCTCTCCGTGGACCAACAGCACCGGGGACTGGATCTTGTCCACGAGGTTTATGGGAGAGGCCCCCCAGAATTTCTTGCTCAACTCCTCGCGACTCGTGGTCCCTGTTTCCTTTTCCATTTGCCAGCTGAAATACCACGAGAAGAGTCGCCATCGGAAAGAATTCTTGCCTTCCTGCCGCCATTCCTCAAAATCCGCCAGCGGATAATAGGCGACCACGCCCCTGATATCTGGCACCAGAGAGGCAACTTGCAGCGAGAGGATGGCTCCCTTGCTGTATCCCAGGAGAGCGATGCGCCCCGGGTCTACCCTCGGATGACTCTGCAGGGGTTTCAGGGATACCGTTGCTTCTTCCGCCGACTTCCAGGGCATAAGAGGGTTTCTCACCTTGGGGTTTTCCAGCCGTTGGTAATCGACAGCGGTGGCAAAGTAACCTTTCCTGGCCAGAGCCAGACAGCTTCCTTCCATATCGTCCGAAAGCGAACCACGATCAGGATGGACCAGAACTGCGGGCAAAGGTCCTTGCCCGTCGGGATAACGGGCCAGCCAGTGGACCCGAAGCTGGCCCCGGTCAAAGAACTCATTTTCCCGGTAAACCTCGGGTACGGGTTCCCGTGGGTGAAGAAGAAAATAGTTGGGCTGGCATCCTGCGGAGAATAAGAAGAGAAGGGAGAGGAGAAGGAATTCTCGGGAAAGCCACACGGATACGCACCTACCGGATCTTTTTTTATTATACCCTTTTTGCTCATTCACAAATATCGCCAGTTGCGGCAAGAGAAGGCTCAGGTCCGGGCGAAAGAAATAGCATTGGATGGAAATTGCACGGAGGGAATATCTCGGCATGCCTGTATCCAGACCCATCATATAAATGCGATCCAGGTGTAGGGGCACGAGGCATCGTGCCCGTACGGCCTACGAATGGGGATCCCCGGAAAGGAAGATTTCACCGATATGGCTGTGAAGGCCTTTCGATAAGCAAGGGAAATAATTTGAAAGAGAGGTGAGTCAACGGTATGGACACCGCATTTTCTTTAAACTGATTACAACCCCATATAAGCCTTCCGCACTTTATCGTTGGAAATAAGCTCCTGAGAGCTACCTTCGATGGCTATCAAACCGGTCTCCAGAACGTATCCCCGGTTCGCCAGCCGCAGGGCCATCTTCGCGTTCTGTTCAATCAAGAGCAGGGTCACGGCATCCTTGCTGATGGCTCGAATGATCTTCCCCACCTCCTGGACCATGAGAGGCGCCAGGCCCAGAGAAGGCTCATCCAGCATCAGAAGCGTGGGCGAAGCCATCAATCCCCGCCCGATGGCCAGCATCTGTTGCTCCCCTCCGCTGAAGGTTATGGCCAGCTGGCTTCGGCGTTCTTTCAGAATGGGAAAGTAACTGAAAACCCGGTTCATCCGCTGCTGGATGACCCGGCGATCATTGCAAAGGTAGGCCCCTAACCTTAGATTCTCCATTACATCCAGGTCGGGAAATAGGTGGCGCCCTTCCATCACCTGGGAAATCCCCTTCCGGATGATCGTGTGGGGAGGAAGGTGGTCGATCCGTTCCCCCCGGAAGGTAATGGAGCCGGAAGAAAGACGCAGCAGCCCGGAGATGCACTTCAGGGTGGTTGTTTTGCCCGCCCCGTTGGCCCCGAGGAGGGTGACAATCTCCCCCTGATTGATCCCCAGGCTGACCCCTTTGAGAGCCTTCACCCGGCCATACTGAGCAGCAATGGATTCCAGCTCAAGCAAAATCTTCCTCTTTCCCCAGGTAGGCTTCGATGACTTGCGGATTGCGACTGATCTCCAGCGGGCTGCCTTCGGCAATCTTCCTACCATAATTGAGGACCACGATCCGGTCGCAGATCCCCATCACCATCTGCATGTGATGCTCGATCAGGAAGATGGTAATCCCTTTTTTGCGGATCTGCTGAATATCCTTGCTGAGCGTCTGGGTCTCCTCCGGGTTCATTCCCGCGGCCGGTTCATCGAGCAGGAGAACCTCCCTCCGGGAAGCCAGGGCGATCCCGATTTCCAGGCGGCGCTGATCCCCGTAGGAAAGGTTCCGGGCCAGGACATTCCGCTGGTTGGGGAGCCCCAAAAATTCCAGAATTTCTTCCCCCTGTTTCTCAACCTCCTGGCGCTGGCGATGATAACCACGGCTGCGAAAGAGGGTTTCCATAAATTGAGTTTGAGTCCAGCAATACGTTCCGGTTAACAGGTTTTCCCAGACCGTCAGCCCCGGGAAGATGCTGGTAATCTGGAAAGTTCGACAGATGCCCAGGGAAGCAATCCTGCTCGGAGGGAGTCCGGTGATATCTTTTCCCTTGAAAAAGATCTGGCCTGCCGTGGGATTCAAAAAACCGGTAACCAGATTGAAGAAGGTCGTCTTCCCCGCGCCATTCGGGCCGATCATCCCCAGGATTTCCCCCCGGGCGATCCGGAGATCCACCTGGTTGACAGCCAGCAGCCCGCCGAAGGAAATGGTCAGCCCCCGGGTCTCAAGCATGTTCCTTCTCTCCATGGGGAAGATTTCGATTTTTTCCCCATTGAGCCAGTTTTCCCATGACGCCTTCCGGGAGGAAGATGACGATCAAGATGAGCACCGCCCCCACCAGAATATTGCGGTAGGTCTCCACCGCCCGGAAGACCTCCGGCAGGACCGTGAAGATCGCCCCCCCGATGAAAGGCCCCCAGATGGTTCCGATCCCCCCGGTGATCACCATGATGAAGGTTAGGCCGATGAAGTACCACTGGAACTCGATGGGGCTCACGAATTTCACGAAATGGGCGTAGAAGCTGCCCCCCATGCCGGTGATCATGCAAGCCAGCATGAAGGCGATCATCTTGACCCAGAAGGGGTGGATGCCGATGGAGGCGCTCAGGTCCTGATTCTCCCGGATGGCCACGAAACCCCTTCCCAGACGGGTGTCCATGAGCCGGGCCAGGAAGAACAGGGTGAGCAGGGAAGCGAACAGCACCAGGTAGTAATATCTCAGTTCGCCGTTGAAGACGAATTGGAAATGATCGCCGAGCCCGAAGCTGGCCGGGGGAATGCCCACCAGGCCCATGGGTCCCCGGGTCAGTTCCACCCAGTTCGAGACGATGTAATACAGGATCTGGGCGAAGGCCATGGTGGTGATGCCGAAGTAGATGCCCCGCAGCTGCAGGCAGGGATATCCGATGATGAATCCGAACCCGGCGGAGAGCACCATGGTGCCCAGGAGGCAGAGCCCGAAGGGAAACCCCAGCTTCAGGGCCAGGAGAGAAGAGATGTAGGCCCCCAGAGCGAAAAAGGCGGGCAGCCCGAAGGCGGTCTGCCCGGCGAACCCGAAGATCACGTTGAGGCCCGTGGCGCTGAATGTGTAGATCACGGCCATGACCAGGATGTGCCGGGTGTAGGCGGCCTGGAAGACCCAGGGAAGAAGGACCAGAACCAGGATGAGGCCGGAGAGAAAAAAGAGTTTCCGCCGGTTCATGGTCATATCTTCTTCCCGAAGAGGCCGGTGGGCTTGAAGAGCAGGATGATAATCAGGATGGCGAAAGCGATGGCATCCGAGAGGCCGAGGGAAATAAAGCTGGCCGACAGGCTTTCGACGACTCCGAGGATCAGCCCGCTGAAGAGAATTCCCTGGACGTTGCCCATCCCGCCCATGATAACCACGGCGAATCCCTTAACCAGCGGCAGCTCCCCCATGGAAGGCAGCACGTTGAAGATGGCCCCCAGGAGGGCGCCGGCCAGGGCCGCCGTGCCGGCGCCCAGGGCGAAGGTGAAGCTGTTCATGGCGTTCAGGTTGATGCCCATGAGCGCGGAGGCCTCCCGGTCCCGCACGATGGCCCGCATGGCCATTCCCACTTTATGCTTTTTGATGAAAAGGTAGAGAAGGCTGATCACCACCACCCCGGCCGCGAAGACGAAGATGCGGTGCTGGGTGAGGAAAACCGGGCCCAAGACCACCCGCTTATGTGAAAAAGGGGATACGATCTCCCGGGGGTCCACCCCCCAGATGATTTGGGCCCCATCCCGCAGGATCATGGAAAGGCCGAAGGTGGTCAGAAATGTGGTAAACCAGGGCCGGCCGACCAGGGGACGGATGGTCAGCTTCTCGCTGACGACCCCGATCCCGCCCACGACCGCCATGGAAGCCGGAAGGGAGACCAGGTACGGGAGGCCCATCTGGGTCATCAGGAAATAGGAGACATATCCCCCCAGCATGTAGAATTCGCCGTGGGCCATGTTGATGACCGTCATGATGCCCAGGATGAGCATCATGCCGATGGACATGAGGGCGTACATGGACCCCATGACCAGCCCGCTGGCGATCTGCTGAATGGCCAGGATGAACGTCGCTTCCCCCATCCTCAGGAAACCTCAAAGGTCCGAGGGGCCTAGGGTTCAAGGGTTCGAGTGAACGGAACAAAAAACCCCTTGAACCCTCGGCCCCTTGAACCCTAGACCCCTATTGCCCTTCTATTTTACCAGGTGATACTCTCCGCCCTTGAACTGGAGCACATAAGCGGGAACTCCGGAATCCCCTTTATCATCAAAGTTGATGGGCCCCTGGGGGGAGTTATATTTGAGCCCTTTTATCGCCAGGCGGATCTTTTCCTGGTCTCTGTCCGTCCCCGCTTTGTTAATACCCATGGCCGCGACCATGATCGGGCTCCAGCCCAGGGAGACGGAATCGTTGGGGTCATCCCCGTATTTGGCCCGGTATGCTTTCACCAGTTTCTGGGATTCCTCGTCTTTGAACACCGGCGCCCAGGAGACCGTCATCACCGCCCCTTCCATGAGGGGGCCCACCCGTTTGGCCAGATCCTTATTGAAAAAGTTGACGCTCGAGGAGAGGTATTTCCCCTTCAGCATGGCCAGGTCTTCCATCTGCTGGAGGACGATGGCGCTGGCCGGCCAACGGACGTTGATGTAGTAGCAGTCCGGGTTCAGGGATTTCATCTTGAGGAGGATGGTGTTGAAGTCCGTCTGGTTCCTCTCGTAATAGGCTTCATAAACGACTTCCGGCTTCCCGAGCTTTTTGAAGACGGCGATCATCGAAGCCAGGTCGCCCCGCCCGTAGTCGTCGTTGGGGGCCACCATGGCGATCTTCTTGTTGTTGGGAAGGGCTGCCAAATAATCTCCCAATACCCGGGTGAGGGATTCGGCCCTGGTGCAGACCCGGAAGTGGTAGGGATGCCCCTTGTCGGACACATCCGGGGCAAAGCCAAACCCGGTGAGCTGTACCACTTTCATCTCTTTGCTCACCACCTGCACCGCGATGTTGGCGGAGCTGGGCAGGTCGATATCGATGACCGACACCTGGTCTTCGGCGATCAACCTCTTGGCGAGGGTAACCGCTTCGGCGGGAATCCCCTTGTGGTCCCGGACCACCAATTCAATTTTTCGCCCCCCCAGGATGCCGCCCGTTTTATTGACCTCCTCGGCGGCCAGTTGGGAGCCCTTCAGAAATTCGGTCCCCAAGAAGGCCAGAGGCCCGGTCAGGGGCAATCCCAGCCCGATTTTCACCGGCTCAGCGCTCCACCCCGCGGGAATAAATAGGGTGCAGAAAAAAGACCAGACAACCAGGCCCAAAAGAATTTTCTTCATAACCTTCCTCCTTTCGTTATTGGGAAATTCAAGGCGTTTTTGCCACAATGAAAATCTTTTGTCAAGGAAATTGGGGGTTTTTTCTTGACAATTCTCCCGAGTTGGATATTTATTACCCCAAGCGATTCAAGAGGAGATATTATATAATGGCCGTGAAATGACGGCAATAGAAAGCAGAGAATCTAGGGGGGAAAGATTAAAAAGCGCAACCAGGAGAAAAGGAGACCTTACATGACGAAAATGACGGGTGGCCAAATCGTAGCCGATTGTTTTGAAAAGTTGGGAATCGAATATTATTTCGGGTACAACGGACACGGGATCTGGAACATCTTGAATGCCTTGATTGATAAACCCCATATCAAAGGGATCCAGCCCAAGCATGAAGTCTCGGCGGTGCATATGGCCGACGGGTATTTCCGGGCGAGCCATAAGGTCGCCCCGGTCATGGCCAGTGTGGGCCCCGGGGTTCTAAATCTCATCTCGGCCCTGGGGAATGCTATGCTGGATTCCTCCGGAGTCCTGGTGATTCCCACAGGCCCTCCAACCCATTATTTGGATAAATCCAGTTTAGAGGAGCTCAGCGTTCACTGCGGGGATGATGCTCCCACTCTCTTCAAACCCATCACCAAGAGAGTCTGGTATGCCATAAGACCCGATATTCTGGCCTACCAAATCATGCAGGCCTATAAACTGGCAGGAACCGGAAGGCCAGGCCCCACTGCGGTTTACATCCCCTTTGATGTCTCTTCCCATGAGCTGGAAATGGACAGCACTTCGACGTGGGGAAAAGACCACCTCACCACCAAGATGGGAGGAGACCCGGAGATGATTCAGGAGGCTGCCAAGTTGCTATCCAAAGCCCAAAAGCCACTGCTCCTGGTGGGAGGGGGAGCCCATATTGCCGAGGCCTGGAATGAGGTAAAGGCTTTTGTGGATCAGCTGCAAATTCCCGTGGTGACCTCCATGCCCGGAAAGGGCGTTCTGGCAGAGGACCATCCCCTTTGCCTGGGTCCCGTGGGCCGGAGTGGATGGGGAAGTTCCGTGAACGCCACCAAGGAAGCAGATGTCGTTTTGGCGGTGGGATGCAGGTTCTCTGATGCTCATACGTCGGGATGGAGAAAAGGGGTCGTCTACAATTTTCCGGACACCAAATTGATTCAGGTGAATATTGACCAGCTGGACATCGGGCGAAGCTACCTCGCTGATGTGGGAATCGTTGCCCATGCCAAGATCGCGCTGCAGCAGATCCTGGAAGCTGTTAGGCCGGATTGGAAAAAACAGGAGAAAGACCGCCAGCCCTGGGTCGCCAAGACCAAAAAATGGAAAGAAGAATGGATGGCCAAGATTGAGGCGGACAATAATAAAGGAGAAGAAGATCCCGTTTCCACCAACCGTTTGGCCTACGAAATAAACCGGACCCTGCCCCAAGAGGCCAACGTCGTAACAGATACGGGTGACATACAGCAAGCCTATGAAGGTTATGGGGTCATTCATACACCCAACACTTTTTTCAATAACTCCGGAATGGCCCAGATGGGCTGGGCGACCAGCGCGGTGATGGGGGTAAAACTGGCCAGGCCGGATAAGGTCGCTTTGTCCATTGTCGGTGACGGGTCCTTTATTATGTCCAATTACGCCCTGGCCACAGCGGTGGAATACAAAATCCCGGTCATCTGGGTGGTAATCAATAATTACGGCCAGAGTATTGAACGGCACGGGCAGCTGATCAATTATGGACGAGAAGTCTGGTCTACCTTTGAACGAGACGGGAAACCCTACAATCCAGATTTTGTGAAAATGGCAGATGCCTACGGGGTCAAAGCCAAAAAAATTCACAGCTCAAGTCAAATCAAAAGGGCGATCCAGGAAGCGATCCAGGCCAATGAGCCTTACATGATCGAAGTCGTGACCGACCGGAATAGCCCCACTTACTTCTGCCCGGGAGTGACCCGGGGGTATCCGATTCGCTGGGACAAGTTGGCTTACCTCAAACAGTAAATCCCCTTCCCCCTTCCCTCCAGGTAGAGGCGACCCGGCGGGTCGCTCCTACCTTGAAGGGCCGCCTGGAATGCATAAGAGGAATAAACAGGAATAGAGATCATGATCCCCCAGACCGAACTTGAAAGGCGATGGGCTGTTCTACAAGAAAAAATGGAAAGGACAGGAGTCGATTTGATCCTCGCGACCTCCCAGGAAAATTTCTACTACCTGAATCTTGCACCAAAGGGGACGCACCGCACCTCTGGAGCCAATCGATTTTTTGAAAACTTCCCCGCAATCTAC
>Ga0209777_10006126_pt1 | contig 13623 bp, 16 predicted proteins | sample FrelakmetHBP12HB_FD_187147 | JGI IMG/M metagenome (GOLD analysis project Ga0209777, IMG submission 187147) | Freshwater lake sediment microbial communities from the University of Notre Dame, USA, for methane emissions studies -HBP12 HB (SPAdes)... | ecosystem: Environmental > Aquatic >...
TTGCGAATCCAGCGGAATCTGCATTTGTTGCATGGGCGGACTCGGAAGCAAATTGAGCGTTTGTTGCTGTTGCAATGGACGCCGGATCGCTGATGGTTAAATATCCCGCATCATTCACCAGATTGGTATTACTTGAACCGTTAGTGATAACATTGCCAGATCCTTTGATTGTAACATTGTTGATTATGGCTTTAGGCTGAGATCCTGAAACAAGAAATCCATTTTCATCGAACACGCGATTGCCCATGAACCAAACACCAGAATTTGTTGCCACGGCTGTTGGGGTTCCCATTCCGGCAACAGGTCTTCCGATGGATATGCAGTTGTTCAAAGGTGTCGGCTGGGCGTTTGTATTATTCGTCCCCTGCACGATGCAGTCGTCGCCTATGCTGACGCAGTTTGTTCCGTAGGTATATGCTCGCTGGCCAACGGATATATTATGAGGGCCGGATGCAGTTGACGAAAATCCGATTGCAACGCTTCCGTCCGTTGTGGAAGACGCAGGCCCGATGGCAGTTCCATAATTAGGTCCTGTTGAGGCTGGACCTATAGCGGTTCCGTAGTTAGTGCCATTTGATTCCCGCCCGATAGCTACGCCATGATCGTTTCCAGTAGAATTGTTTCCAATGGCAATACCATAATTTGTTCCAGACGCTCCTTTTCCAATCTGGGTTGAATTGTCGTTTGTTCCGGTTGCGTCTATTGAAAATGCGTAGTTTGTATTTTTGCCTTTTCCAAGTGGATCAATCCATGTTATCGAGTTTGTGCCGGTTGAGAGCGCTATGACCCTGGAGTCTGCGGCGTCGGTGGTGTTCGTGGTGTAGGGGTTCATCAACACAGGCGCGACGCCGGCCAGAGCCAGAACGGGACACAAAATAGAGATAAATAATAGCTTTTTCATACTTGTTGTTTCCACGTTACACCGTCAGACGCCCAAATGTTTATGTTCACCTTGTCAAAATAGAAGATTGCAGACGCCGGATCCACGACTCCGACGGGAGATCCGGAACCGCTGACAGCCCCGCCGATGTTGCCGGCGATGTTGCCGTCGGCGAGGAGACTTATGATTGCCGCGAGCTTGTCTTGGATTTGCTGATACGGCACCGAATTGGTTTGAATTGTTTGGGCGCTCATACTGGTTGTGTTGAGTAGGTAAATGATTGCCGCCAGCTTGTCCTGCACAGAGAAGAAGCTGGCCGCGCCGTTTTGAGTTTCTTGCGGAGTAGCCATTAGGTTGCGATTTGTCCGATTTGGCATTTCAGCCAGACAATGCACTTGTCCAGCATATCCTCGTCCTGTTCAAGAACGCAGTTGAAATATGATTTCAGCGTGTTCTGATCTGTTGACGGAGAAATTGCAGACGTTTTCAGCGCAACAGCAAGAGCGTAAAGACCAACCATTGACTCGCCGATTTTGTCTTTGTCCGTCTGTTGCATATTTTGAGTGACGTCGTAGATCAGACCGCCGGCGGTTGTGCTGTTATTCAATCCGCCTATTTGGTTGATGTAATCGTGTCCAACGATGTTCTCAAGGATCTTCGCCAGGAAGTAAACCAAAGCCGCTTTGCGCTCCAAAAGATTGAAGGCTGTCAGGTTCGGAATGTTCAGATTGGCGACATTGCAGGTGTCAGGACTGATGTATGATCCAAACAGGCACCAAAGATAAACGATGCACTTGTCCAAAGTGTTCTCGTCGAAGTTTTCCAAGCAGCTTGCGTAGCCGAGCATTTGTATCACTGTTTTTCCAGTGAATGTTCCCTTCTCCGCCGAAGAAACCTCAAGCATAATAGACAGTTCGTAAAGCCCGATCGTGTATTTGCCGATCTTGTCCTCGTTGACCTGCTGGAGGTTTTGTGTTGCGTCCCCAACAAGAGATCCGGAGTCTGTTTTTTCCAATCCGTGTCCGATGTAGTCCGGAGAAGTAAGGACTCCGTGAACGGCATCGCACAGAAACAGGATGTAAAGCCACTTCCGTTGAAGCGGGGACAGAACGGTTCCTTGGAAACACGGCGTATTCCAAGCCGCTACGGTGCATTGAATGGACATAGATTAAGCTCCTTCTTTCGACATCTTCTCGCGGTCGAACTCGCCGGCCATTCCTTCCGTCCCACCAGATTCGTCCCCTTCGGGTTCGCCAGACGCCGGCGCGAGATTCACAACGCCGTTCTGTTGATCCACACTGACGACCTTAAAACTGACCGTAGCGCCTTCCTGCGCGTCGGGGACGGCAGACAAAGGGACTTCGACAGTTTGAGCCTGGTCGCCACCGCCGGCAGGTGCCGGAGCGGGTGCAGGAGTTTGAGCGCCTTCATCCATTACGGATGGCGCAGGGGCAGGAGCAGGAGGCGTAGCCATATTTTTTAGTCAAATTGAGGTTATGGGGCCGACGGTGTTACCCGCCGGCCCCGATGTTGATTACACCTGACAAACCGTAGGATTGTCAGAAGTGACTTGCGTCACATATTGCGGTGCGGTGCCGCAGACAGGCACATCCACGGTGCAGGACTTCCCAGCGCCGTCAATGAGGTGCAGGATCGGCACAATGAGCGGCCTCTGCTCGTATTTGAAGCCCAATTCGATGTAGCAAGCCCAATAGAAGAACCATTGAAGCTCGTTATTGATCGTGCAGGTCGTCCCATCATGGTTGAGATACATCAAGACCTTGTCGTTGATGTAGTCCCACGTTCCCCACATCGCGCTGTTCACGCTGGGGATCATTTCGTGGACTTTTCTAGGCTTCGGTGTGAGTAGGGTGGAAGCCTTGGGATGGATGATGTAGCTGATGCCGTAGCGGGCGTTCAGATACGCCGGATTCACGGTCGGCTTGAGGCCGGTCGTGGCGGCAGTATTCAGGTAAGGCAGGACGCGGGTGAGATTCCCGCCGCCGTTGTCCTGGTAGCGCAACTGGTGATCGTCGAACGTCGGCGCGAACGAGCCAAACGGATCGGCATTGATGCCCGTCCCCATCTGGTAGAGCGGAGAGACATCCTTGACACCGACGAGGTGCAACTGCGCCCTGACTTCGGGGTTCAGCCCGACGAGGCGCTGGTAGGTGCGCTGGTGGGTGCAGAGATTCCGCATCCCCTTCGACATGCCGGATTCAATGTCGTAACCCTTCATACCAAGCAACTGCTGGTAGTAGTTCAGGTAGGACAGGCTCAAATCGCTGGTCGGGAGAGCGCCTTCGCTGCCCAAAACGATTTCAGTCGCGTTCGCATCGTTGATAACGACGCTGGTGATCGGCGTTTCCGTGAAACTGGAACCGCAGATGTAAAGTGTATCGTTGTAGGACAACATGCGTGTCCGGAGGTAGTCAGCCGTGAAACCCATCGGGATCCGGCGAATGTTCCGATACATCTCGCGGATCTGGCCGGAGAGGTTCGGGATCGTCCGAAGCTGGTCGAGGTTCCAGAGCTGCGATTTCAGGAGTTTGTTCTCCATGTAGTAGCTGTCGCGTGTGGTTCCACCAGAGATAAACTGACTCGGAGGCATGGTGTTGGCGCAATCACCGCCGCGCCGACGATTCCACGAAGCCGTGTAATCGGGCTGGCCGACATGCACCTTGTCGAAGTAGCGTTCCTCGGCACCATCTTCCCAGGTTTCAGTCTGGTGGCGTCCAATGAACGGCAAACCAGGCATATCGCTGATGAAGTCTTTGAGAAATTCCTTGTCGTAAACCGGCGTCTGCCGCGCAAGGGTCGTAGATAACTGTGAACAACTGATTGACATATTTTTTTAAAAATGTTGTGTCCTGCGCGTGGGCAGAACGGTTTTGTTTGTTAAACTGTAAACAAGTGGACGCACTTGCAACCATCGGATTTTCCGATATAGCCGGTCGAGGAACGGCCACTACCTCGAACATGCGTTTGAGAACGCTTTACTCTATGAGAGACATTTACACCGCAATCATGTGAATGTCAATAGTGAAAGTGAAAAAAGTTTCAGTCTGGAAATTCTGTGTTGAACTGGTCAACGATGCGCGGGAGGACGGTATAGACTTCCAATTCCCTGAAAGTGTGAAAAGTCAGGTGAATATCAATAGGCGCGTAACATTTCCTTGTCGTCGCCAGCATGTGCTTGAGAGCCTTCTTTGCAATGATGTGAGCGTGAGAACAAAGCGGATAATGAACATCGTGTATCATTCCTTCCTTGCGCCCGACCACGCGGCCTCCGGTGCAGCAAGATCCAAGGAACAGGTAGTCAAATGATTGTGGGACATCCACCAAAGCCTTTTCAGCTTTCTCTTTCCAACCTGGCTGAAACTTCGCGTCGTCCTCCAAAACAAGAAAATGGCTGTCTGGCTGTTGTAGTAGTATCTGCCACAACATGTAATGGGAAAGCCAAATTCCTGTAGGCTTCGGCCCCATATTGAACCCGCTGCCTGGATTATCAACCTCATACGGGAAAACAGTTCGCAAACCAAATGCCTCTGCGTTGATCCCGTCAATGAATGTGACATCCGGTAATCCGGACTCGATAAAATGTTTTCTTGCCGATTCAGTCCGTGCAGGACTTTCAGGCAGAGTTATGCAAAATGCGCGTGGTAGTTTCATGCTTTTTGGAATACCGCCCAAGATTCTTTATCATTCTCGACTCTGTAAAGCTCATGGAAACCCATTCCAGGCAAAAGACCAACAGCGCGGGTAACGGCACCGCCAGACCAATTCAGGTCGTCGGCAACAAGAAAACCGCCAATATCAACAAACGGAGCATACCTCTGTATGTCTCGTATTGACTGATCTCCGTGATTGCCGTCCACGCTCAACAGGCCAATGCCAACCGGAGGATCAAATGCGTCAGATGTCTTTCTATGAACCTCGACATATTGAGAAACACCCGATGTCGAAACAAAATCCAAAAAAGAACGATAGGCCGTTTCGTGAATTTCCTGCCTGTTCCACCATTCTTTATCCGCCGGATTGACCTGACCAATAACGGAAGCGTCGGCGCTCCACGGATCCACGGCAATCACCTTCCCCTGCCTGATGGATTCATGTGCAATCGCCATCGGGATCAGGCTGCGGCCATACCAGACGCCAATCTCCAAGCTGATTGCCGGCCTGGTGGCAAGGATGATTGACGCCAGCGTGTGCGCCTTTTGCAGCGAACACCAGCCGGAGATCTGCGGGTGAACCATGTCTATTTTGGTCAGTGTGTTCATAAATTCAAATCCGCTTCCGTTAATTCGGCAATACAGCACTCGCAATCATTTCGCCCATAGCTCAATCGGATTCGTCCCCCGATCTTGACAGCACCATACGGGATAGCGACTTTTTGCTTCCAATGAGGCGCTTTGTGGGTGTATCTCTCGTCACCTTCGATGATCGGCTTTTTGCTGACTGCAATCGTTTTGAACGGCGGTTTGCTTTCCATGACGGACGCGCCAATGAAGTAGCGCCCTTGTTCATTTTGATATTCTTGACGGGAATGGAAAAACCGGAGCAAGGAATGTCCGTAACCGATAACGGCACCCCCCCTGATTTCGCCCCACGGCCAAAGAGGAGCCGGCGACAGGTATTCAGAAACCGCTCTGTCAGCTTCGACCCTGATAACAACTTGGTTATTTTTACGGATCCCATATACGAAGTGCAATTTGCCATCAATCACGAACGGAGTCCAGTTTTTGTTCATTCCGCGAAAATCGTTCCCGCCGTAATGGACTTGGATATGACCAACCGAATCGTCTGTGATTTCCCCATAGGCCGTGTAACACACGAACCGACCGTCAATCTGCTCGGCGACGACATACGCGGCGTGGAGCTTCCCGTTGAGCATGAACAGCCGCGCATCCTCAATCGAATGATGTTGAAGCCCACCAGGGACACGAAGCGGTTCCCCTTCAAATATCAGTTGAGTTTTCCAGCTTTTCGGATGATGAACACGGTAGCAAACCACCTCATTACCGTTGAAATCGCAAATTGATGGATTGTAGGCGTGTTCAACCGCCGGTATCACCGTCGTCTTGATTTGCGGAAGTTTATGGGATCGGAGCGACTCAATAAGATTCCCCTTGCGCTGCTCCCATTCGCTGTAACGCATGTAAAACCTGAATTTGCTATGGAACGCTGATCCGCGCCAGCCGTTTGCAGCCAGAACGAACGTCGGCACCTTGGATGCCTTGGACAAATGCAGGAATGATGTCTCGACCGTGACGAGAGCCGCCGCACCATCGAACAGGGCCAACAGATCAAAAACAAACTTCGACTTCACTTCCGACAGCCGGATTATTCTGCAATCAGGAAATTCGTCCTTGAGCATCTGATACAGTTCCTCTTTGTGAAGGAATGGTGAACTTTGAGAATAATCACCAAAAACGATGTAGGGCTGATCCGTTATCTCCAGTTTCTTCAACAGCAAATCCTCACGGTCAGAAGATCTCTGATCAAACAAGAGCGGCCAGTGGTCGAAATGTTTGACGCACCCGCCGCGATCCCACTGGTCAAGCTGGAATGATGGACAGGTCTGATGAATAGGGATATTGCCGTGCGTCTGCAAAACAATCACCTCGGAGTATTTCTCTTTGGCAATCTTGATCGCCCCGCGCAGATCGTCGTAGGCTCCATTGAATAAAGCCGGCTCAACGTAGGAAACACCAGCCAACACGGAAGCAAAATCCCTGCAAACCATCAAAACAGGCTTTTTACCTGTGTCTTGGTATTCATGTAACAGGATCGGAAGGATGGAAAGAATGTCCCCAATCTTGCTCAACTGAATGAAACATTTCATGTCAGCACGGCGAGAATATGTTCCGCGTTTATCATGGTGGACTGTTCATCCTCGGCAAGTTGCTGGTGGTGTTTGTCGAAGATCACGCGGTCGCCTACCTTGAGTCCGGTAGTCTTTGCAGCTAGTTTGGAGATCGCGGTGATGTCCCCCCTATTTGGCATCACACGCGATCCCCTTGATCTCCAGATCAAACCAACCCTTTCCTCAACCTCCGGCTTAATAAAAACCCTGTTTCCAAGCGGTATCATATCAATTCAGTGGAGCGCAACCAGGAGGCGGCTCCGGTTTCAGCTCGACCTTGTATTTCGGCTTGCGTGTCCCCCCGTTGACCTTGCGAGCCTTCGGATGGCTGGACGCCTTCATCGTGAGGATGTTCATGATCTGATCAGAGTTATCCATGATAAGCTTCGCCAGATTTAGGGCGTTTTCAAAATCAGGCTCTATCAACTTTGTCAGAGCGTGTGTTTTTGCTTCCTCGACGGTCGAGTGAATCGCACCGTCAGCAGTTTTGAATGATGTGCATTTTTCGATCATAGGTTTATGTGTTCTCTCGTTGTAGTTTTTCGATTTCCGCCGTTAAAGTGTCCGTCCCGCTTGATGGTTCAGATCCACCGCCACCGCCACCGGAATCGTCGCCTCCGGCACCAGGATCGCTTCCTTGCAGCTTTTTGACCAAAGTCTCCAGTTCAGTGTTCTTTGCTGTCAGTTGGCTGATCAGGACATCCTTCGCCGGAACGGATGCAGCCATACGCCGGATTATTGCGGTAGTCTTGGCACGTTGTTCCACTGTCTGTTTTCCGTAATTTCCAGTGTGGGTGTCAATAAACTTCAACCCTTCCTCCAACGCCTTGTTGTAGTCAGGATTGTCGGCGATCTGCGGAAAATACTTCTGCGAGATCTGTGCGTCAAATTCAGATTGGAGGCGAATGTAAGTCTGTCCCTCCTCTTGGCGTTTCTGCTCGTTGGTTTTTATCTCCTGTTCCCAGCCGTCACGCTTTTGTTTCACCTCGGCGCGGGCCTCGTCCTCGATCCCTTTCAACCTTGTGACGAGCGATGTGATGATTGGAGCCTTCTTTCCGAACATTTGCTCGGCTACGTCAAACATGGCTGCTTCCGATTCATCCAAAGCCAGTTTCACCTTCTGGACGTCGGAGAATGTCGCTTCACGCGGCGTCCCCTCCAAATCAACTTGAAGTGATTTAAGGTTGGCAGAGATCCGATCCCAAACTTCTCGCGATTTGGCGTCCCACTTCTTTTTGAAATCGGGAGACTCTTGGTAATTTCTGGAGTAGAGTTCAGCCTCAAGTTGTTTCTGCCGTTCATCAAGACGCTTGTATTGCTCCTTCTGCTCCGGAGTAAGAAATTCGCGCTTTTCAAGCTCGCGCATCTTCGATTCCGTGGTCGCAATCTTGGTATTAAGCTCCGTCGTCTGGCGAGCAGATTCCTGTTGCAGCTTCTCATGGGCCGCGCGGAAGTTCGCCGGCGCTGTTTTCCAGTCCAAAGCCTTATCGTCGGCCTTTGCTGCCGGTGCCGCCGGTTTTGCCGGCGTCGCGGCTGGCTTCGCAGGTTTAGCTGCCGCCGGCGCTGCTGGTTTTGCCGCCGGTTCTGCCGGTTTAGCTGGCGCTGCCGCCGGTGCCACCGGCTCTGTCGGGGATGGATCAGGCGTCTGCGGCGCTGCGTTCAATTCCGCCATGATGCTATCAGCCATTCCGGAACTGCCTCCGGTATCGGCTGCTGGCGCTGCGGGTGCTGGTGAAGGAGTTGGTGCTGGTGTGGGTGTTGGTTCAGGCATAAATCAGTTTGCCGCCGTCGGCGGTGTTTCGGGTGTGATGATTTTGTTTGCAGACTCTTTGTTCATCTTTTCAATGTCTTGCATACGGGCCTGTTGAACGAACATGCTTAAACGCTCGAAAGTTAACATCTTCATTATTTCAAGCTCCATAATGATCAACTGCAATGGAACATCGTCGTTTATTGCATCTGAAATCAACTTGTTGATTTGACGGGATATGTCTTGATGTGTGGTTTTTGCCATAAATTATTTTTTCTCTTGAACATTTGGTTGTGGTTGAGGCTCGAAAGTCTTTAGCGTCCGGACTGGCAGCTTGACAGGCTCCTTCGCTTTCTCGCCAAGATTACATAGGACTTGGACGAATGTATTGACTCCCTTAATCATTTCCTCCGTTGGTTGCATTGACATCACTTCCGCCATCGCAAAATGGATTGCGTTCTGGAAATAGGCTTTTTCAACTTCTCCACGCAGGGCGTCCGCGCTGCCGCCTTGGTATTTATGAAATGCGGTTTTTGGATTGAAATTCATTTTTAAATTTCTCCTTCAAGTGGGTGATGTATTGGGCAATCCCGTAATTTGCGAGCTTCGCTATTGACACCTTGAGGCGTTTGTGTTCGGGAAGGGATGCGATCTCTCGCAACCCTTTTTCCACTTCCGGCCACAACTTGATTTGCATGGGTGCAATTATCCACAAATCGCCCTAAAGAGTCAATACTTATTTTTCACTTTCTGATGCGCTTGCCCTGGACTTGTGAATGGAATCCAATGTCCTCTCAAATGTCGAGTTCATCAACTCGTTATGATGAGCCATCTGATCTCGCTTCAATTCGGACATCAACTGCATATTCTTTCTGGCTTCATCCAGCTTAAACTCGATCTCTTTGTGATGCAGTTGAACCGCGTGTTTTTGGGCTGTGATCTGCGCCTTTAATTTGGCGTTCATCACCATCGCTTGCGTCTTTGCAGCGTCTTTCGGATCCATCTGTTCCTGCTGTTGCTTCTGTTTCTCTTGGCCTTGGCGTTGAGCAAACCCTTTGACAAGATTTGTGATCTCGCCCAAGGCGTCACCGGCCTTACGGACAAACTGCTTTTGCTGGTCGTCCGGAGCCAACATTGAAATATGCTGGTGGATGTTCTGGATCACTGTCACCAGCCCGATCAGATCCTCCGGAGTCCCCATATTGTCAATTCCGGTGATCATCTGAACATTGTTTTTCAACATCTTCAACATAGTCGTAATGTAGCCCTGTAAATCAATCCCCTGTCGAGGATTGGTCGGATTTCCAGTATAGAGCGTTCCAAACACGTTTTCAGCCGCAATGGTGCCGTCGGTGGAAGTGGGCGGAGCCGACGGGACAAGCAACATCCCTTTCGATTGATCGTCCAGCATGGTCGAGGTCGCCTCACGAAGAATCAACTGCTGTGCCTTCGGATCGAACATGTTTTTGACGCCCAAAAGCCACATGGCTTGCTGTTGAGCCATACTCTTGTCGCCGCCGCCCATCACCCTCTCTGGAACAACGCGCCAAGCGTCAGACTTGAGCAGTTCGTCAGGAATACCTTCCGCAATGCAGCGTTTCCTGAACTCCTTCACGTCCGGATCGGTGGATGTCTTGTCGCAGAACCGGCGCTTGATCTCGTCGTAGTAGAATCCCTCCTGCAAATACATCGTTTGAAGCATAGCGGAAACAAGCGCTGTCGCCTGGTTCAGCTTGATCATCGCCTCTTTTGCTGTCATTTCCCTCTCCCCGCCACGGTCGGCGCTGGAGACGTAGGACGACGAGCTTTGAGCCAAAATACCGTCCATTTGATTCATCGCCTCTTGAACCAGTCTTTCGTTGATCTGGTGGCGCTGTGACTGGGGGACGATTTCCAACCCCTCGACGATGATTCCGTATTGCTGCAAAACCTGTTGTTTCAGCCGGTCGCGGTCGGCTGGATCCTTGATCTTGAAATACATCTTCAAGTTTTCAAATGCCGACTGGACGAACTCGCACCGGAGGCGGTTCAGCGTCTCTATCGGGGCGAACAAATCCACTCCCAAGCCGAGAACATTGTGATACTTGTTCGGCGGGACGAAATTGCTGTCACCATACTGGACATTGACGATCTGTGAAATGTCCTCGGCAAAAGGCTCCTCGGTTCCGTCGAACAGGAACTTCTTGTCCATATCCTTCACCTTGTTACCGGTGTTCTCCTTGAGGTAGATCACGCGATACCAGTTTTTCGGATCATCCATTTCCTGATAGAAGAACTGGACGCACCGCACCTTCGGAATGGCGTCGGAATAGTAATATCCGGAGTTTTCGTAGAAGATCTGACGCATTGCTTCCGGTTGGTCGCGCCATGTGGACGGAGTTGATTCGCTGTAAAGGTCTTTGCTCCCCTCCAAGATCTCGTCCACCATCTTCTTGTTCCAGCCATTGATCCTCGTTTCGCCCTGCGTCATTGCAATAAGCTCGCCAATCGTCAGGTATAGATTCACGGCAAAATACCGGAGATTTGAGAAATCGCACATCGTCTCCGTCGGGATAAGCAAATCCTCCAAAGGAACGAATCTCGGCATCCATTTGTATTGATTCTGCCACATGAGAGCGCCAATGCCGTGAAGCGTCACCGATTCATTCCGGTTCCGGAGCAGGAAGAAATTCTTTCGACCGCTGATCCCCTCCTGTAACGGGCGGTGGATGTTTTTGGTGAATATCTGACTCCTGGCGTCACGCTTATCAACTTGCCCCTCCAGACAGGTCGCGCGGAATAAAGTCCCTGGGTGCATAAAGGCATTATTCAACTGCGAGTTGGCGTCACGCATGATCCGCTTGCCCTCGCCCCAATTCACATTGATCTGGATGTTGTATTTTGCCTCCTCCTCGCTGGTGTAAGGACGCTGGCCGTTAAAGATCACGTTGATCTTGGCACGGTCGGAGGCGCGGTCGTCCTCGACATCTTGGATCGCCTTGACGACGTTGATCACCTGTTGTGGAGTCCCGAACTCCTTGGTTTTCTTTTTTGAATCAGTGGAGCTTGGCATAGGTCATTTTCCATTCGTTTCTAGCTGCTCGCGTAGTTTTGCGAGCAAAATTGAGTGTTTATCGCCGTGAACCATAACGACACCTTCCATCGGATTGAAGTATTCGTCTTTTACAGGCGCTTCCTGCACCAGTCTTGTCTTTGTCGCCCTGGGAGTGATCGCTAATCCGGATGTAACATGAAACGGCGATTGGATGGACAGGAATGATTTCAGGTCGTCAATGGCGTTGGTCGGATAGCAGGATACGCGGGCCATCATAAACGCATCCTTGCCGGCAGCGTCTTTTGTGAGGAAAAACGATCCGGCGTAACGCTTTGGCTGGTCGAAATACTTGTCCGTAATTTTATCGAACCAATTCTTTGCCAGTGGAACACAATCCGGCTCCATCCAAAACCACGGCATACGATACGCCTTCGCAATATGCTCCGCCGCCGCCATGAATGTTCGGTTAATTCGCAGGTTCTTGTCCGGAGACACTACAACCGGTGCCTGAATCAATTCCACCGACTCAAACGCTACCTCGGCGGCGATCTTCACCTTCTCCCGCATTTCTCCGTGCGTGTCGGAATCGGCAACAAGCAGGGCGTGATATTTCTTCACACGCTTGTTCAACAGGAATATGTAATCGCAAAGGTGTTCGGCGATCACACCGTCGTTCGCGCAGAATGGCAGCACTATCAATAGTTCACTCATGTTTATACTCTTTCGTTATCCAACAATTTGTAGGGTAGTTTTTAATTTCTTGGTCGTCCAGTCCAAGATTCTTGAATGGCAACCAGATTTTTAACCTGGTCACGCAACCGCACACCTTACAGGTATGCAAAGCCTTTTCTCCAAAAACACGAAGCTGCAAGTGGTTTTTTATCTCCACCTGTTTCCTGATCACATCAGCGACCGCGCCGGTCACGGTGTTGCCGTTCTGGTTCTGCGGACATTTCCGGCAAGTATTGGCTCTTTCCTGTGCGTGTTGCCTGTCAACTGTGATCGCGCCGGCCCCCAGCCATTCAGTCAGGATTTGAACTCCGCCGGCCAGTTGCTCAACTCTGTCAATCAGGCTCATAATGGAAATGCCTTTCCGCATTTTGGACAGGTATAACTCGTCGTCCTCTGTCCGCTGCACGTTTTGCAGTAAACGGGAACAAGCACCACACCATCAACGTCGCAAGTCCGTGCGGCGGGTTGCGGAACGATTGTCGGCGCTGGTGGAGATCCGTCCGCGCAAAAATCCTTGCTGAAATTCAACCTTTGGCAGTTGAATAGCGCAATTTGCTTTTTAACGAAGTAAAACTGTGTCCATTCCGGCTCCGGATAGATTGTCGGGTTCGCTCGTCTGAACTCGATAACCTCCCGCGTCCGGTCGTCAATGAATGTGTGGTCGTCCATCCACTTCGCCGCTGGCGTCCGTGGATCTTCGTATTGAACCCCGCCAGGGATCATTCCGATATTCGTTCTAATCATCCAATTCATATTATTGTTCCAATACTATTGACGGATCCGGCATGGGCGCGTCGGTGAATTTTATACCACTATCCTTCATGGAGTCAATTTCCCGTATCACCGCCGACAAATCCTCAACCTTGGCGTCAACACCGTCTGGAAGCTCGTCGGCAAACTTGTTCATCTGCTCCAAAACAGCCTTTGGCGTGTCACCGGTCGAGCGCAGCCAGCCTAAATGGTTCCCGCCGCCATCCAGCGGTGGATACCAAAGCTGACCATCCACCTCGCAACACTGTTGCGCGAGGAAATTCTTACGGATCTCCGGTTTCAACTCCAAGGAAAGCCACTGGTGATCCGCCGCCTTGCCTGTGACCATACATTCGGCTGAAAACTTGTAACCGTAGTCAATCTCAACAAATTCACCCCGCGCACCGTAGTAGATTATGTCCGCCACATTCCTTGCGGCAAGGAAGCTGTTTGTGGACGGAAGCCCGCCTCGGCAGGTAGCGTCAATGAAGTAGTTTTTGTCCTCTGTGACTCGAACCTCCATACTCCACTGGTTGCGGTAGCCGACTTCCTTCAAATATGGGCTAAAAGCCTCCATAATCGGGAGTAACTGTTCTGGCATCTTCTTCCGT
>Ga0209777_10006127_pt1 | contig 13622 bp, 11 predicted proteins | sample FrelakmetHBP12HB_FD_187147 | JGI IMG/M metagenome (GOLD analysis project Ga0209777, IMG submission 187147) | Freshwater lake sediment microbial communities from the University of Notre Dame, USA, for methane emissions studies -HBP12 HB (SPAdes)... | ecosystem: Environmental > Aquatic >...
GCCATTATGGTCAGCGGGGGTCCTATGCTCACCGGGAGGTGGCGGAAGAAAAATGTCCACCTGGTCAGCGTCTTCGAAGGGATCGGTCAGGTTAAGTCCGGAAAGATGAAGGCCAAGGATCTGCTTGAATTGGAAGAGGTGGCCTGTCCAGGATGCGGTTCCTGTGCCGGGATGTATACGGCCAATTCCATGAATTGTTTAACTGAGGCCATCGGGCTTGGATTGCCGGGTAACGGAACCATTCCGGCCGTGTCAGCAGCTCGGATACGTTTGGCCAAGCAGGCTGGCATGAAGGTGATGGAACTTTTGGAAAAAAATATCCGCCCCCGGGACATTGCTACCAAGGCCGCCTTTCGCAATGCCATCGCCGTAGATATGGCTTTGGGATGTTCGACCAATACGGTTCTCCATGTACCGGCCATGGCCCATGAAGCCATGCTGCCGCTGCCTTTAGACCTTTTTAATCAGATCAGCCAACGGACCCCTCATTTATGCAGTTTGATTCCGGGAGGAGTCCATAGCTTGCAGGAGTTGGACGAAGCGGGAGGGATTCCGGCCGTAATGGCGGAGTTAATCAAAATTAAGGCCATTGATATCCGAGTAAGAACGGTAACCGGCGCTCGTTTGGAAGAGGATCTAAAAGGAAAAAGGATCTTAGACAGAGAAATTATTCGTTCCGTGGCCAATCCTTATCACCCCGAAGGTGGGATTGCTATCCTTTATGGGAACCTGGCTCCGGAAGGGTCGGTGGTCAAACAATCGGCTGTTGCTCCGGAAATGATGACTCACACCGGGCCAGCCAGGGTTTTTAATTCCGAGCAAGAGGCCCAGAAGGCCATTCTTGGCAAAAAAATAAAAAAAGGAGATGTGGTGGTCATCCGCTACGAAGGCCCCAAAGGAGGACCGGGTATGCAGGAAATGCTCTCTCCGACTTCGGCCATCATTGGAATGGGCTTGGGCAAAGAGGTGGCCTTGATTACCGACGGCCGTTTTAGTGGAGGCACTCAAGGAGCGGCCATCGGACATATCTCTCCGGAAGCAGCTGCCGGTGGACCGATTGCCTTAGTCAGGGAAGGAGACCGGATTGAGATTAATATCCCCAAAAAGAAACTCTCACTTCTGGTTTCTAAGGAAGAACTCAACAGACGAAGGAAACAATGGGTTCCTCTTCCCCCTAAGATCAAATCAGGCTATGCCTATCGCTATGCCCAATTGGTTACTTCAGGCAGCAAGGGGGCTGTTTTTAAAGACCGATAAACATCGGGGGTGATACTTATGATGGAAGCCCGGCTTTATTTAAAGGAAAAAGAAAAGAAGGTGCGCTGCCAGGCATGCAATCACCGCTGTCTGATCAAGGAGGGACAACGGGGTATCTGCTGGGTCCGAGAGAACCGTGGAGGGATTCTTTATTCCTTAGTTTACGGGAGACCTATTGCCACTCACGTGGACCCAATCGAAAAGAAACCGCTCTTTCACTTTCTGCCCGGTTCCACTTCTTTTTCCTTAGCTACCGTCGGCTGTAATTTCCGTTGCCTCTTCTGCCAGAACGCCGATATCTCTCAGGCCAGAGAAATGAAAAGGATTGCCGGAGAAGAAGTGGCTGTCGAAGAAATCATCGCCGCCGCTCTTCGGGCTAAATGCCGGTCCATTTCCTATACCTATACGGAACCCACCGTCTTTTTTGAATATGCCCAGGACATCGCTTCCCTGGCCAGTGAGCGGGGATTAAAAAATGTCTTTGTCACCAACGGGTATATGACCTCGGAGGTCCTCGATTCCCTTCATCCCAATCTCCATGCTGCCAATGTGGATCTGAAAGCCTTTCGCGAGGATTTTTATAAGACCCAATGTGGTGCCAAGTTGGCGCCGGTTTTAGCGTCCTTAAAAATGATGAAAAGATTGGGAGTGTGGGTTGAAGTGACCACTTTAATCATTCCAACCCTTAATGATTCAAAGGAAGAATTAGGTGAATTGGCCCAGTTTGTCGCTGATGAGTTGGGCCCGGAGACTCCCTGGCATATAAGCCGCTTTCATCCTACCTATAAAGCCACCCAGTTGCCGATAACCTCGGTCAAGACATTGCAGCAAGCTTGGGAAATAGGTAAAGAAGCTGGATTGCGCTATGTTTACACTGGTAATGTTCCGGGAAACCCGGGAGAGAAAACCTACTGTCATCGTTGCGGCTATCTACTCTTGGATCGTTTTGGGTTTTCCATTTTGAAAAATAATTTACAAAATGGAAATTGCCCCCAGTGCCGTACAGCACTGGATGGTATTGGTCTTTGACCAGCACAAAGAGCGCGTTTTTCTTTAGCTTGTTGCAGAGAAGGCGAGCGAGTAAAAAATTAGACAACTCAATACAGATAAAGATTCTTTGTCCCGTTTTATCGAGACTGCAGAAAGTATTAAACAAGTGAAAGAGTAAGACATCAACAAACCAGTGAGCAGTTGACAGGGGAGACTTTTTTTAATTTGTTGAGAGGTTGAAAAGTGGATTAAAAATATTTTTTAAAAAATTTTAAAAAAAATGCATTTTTTTCTTGACATACCATATATAGTAGTATAAAATTTTACCAAATACAATATATATGAAAGGAGGAACTATCATGGCAGCAACCAAAAAAGCGAAGGCTAAAAAGGCTGTGAAAGCCGCCCCCAAGAAGGCTGCTAGAACAGTAAAGAGCCCAAGCAAGAAGGCAACAGCCAAGAAGGCTCCGGCCAGAAAAGCTCCGGCCAAAAAGGCCCCGGCCAAAAAAGCTCCGGCCAAAAAGGCCCCGGCCAAAAAGAAGTAACCTTCTGGTTGTTGTGCTGTAGGGTAGTTTAATCGTTTCTTAACCTCTTAAAGGGAAGGAGGGCATTTCTTCTGAGGAGGAAATTCCGAAGTGCCTTCCTTTTTTTATTTTCTGGTTATTCCCTTCCCAGAACTCCATTAAGTTTTTTGAAGCTCCCTGCAAGAAGCTGCAGGGAGCTTCAGTTGGAAAGAATCGTTTTGTTTGTTTTCTCCTCTGGCTGACCCCTTCCACCCTTGGGCGAGACAATTTGGTTAGCGCTCTTGGCGCGAATGTTCAATCCGACAAGGAAAGGCCCGCAGATTAGGAGTTCCCAAAGCCGGATTGAAGGGTTCACTGGCCGTCAAGATATTAAGGTTAGATCGATCCCAGTCAAAAAGGGTTTCTGATTTCTCTTCCGGGAACCACCAGCCGTAATCCAGAAAGACAACCCGAGGATCTATATCTTCAGTAAGATGGACTTTTTGCTCTATCTGTCCTTTGGCAGTTATTATGCGAGCCCAGTCCCCCTCTGCCAAACCTAATATCTGAGCCGCTTCGGGATGGATCTCCAAGGTTGGTTCCGGGTGTTTTTTTCGTAAAGAGGAAATCTGCCGATAGGCTGAATGGAAAAAATAGGAATTTTTGCGGTTGGTAGCCAGTAGAGGATATTCTAAAGAAACCCCAGGAAGTTCCGAGAAGGAAGGAAGAGGATCAAACCCCCAATTTTTTAGTTGTTCCGAAAAAAGTTCTGCTTTTTTGGAGGGGGTTTTAAATCCCTTGGCTTCATATTTTTTATAGTCCCTTTTCCCCATGAGCACCCCTTTTCCCTTAAACTGATCATAGGTCAAACCCGAAGGGGCCAAAACCTCGTCCAAGGCCTGATGAATATCCTCCCAGAAATGCTCACCATGTCCCAAGGCCTTGCCAATCTCGCTTAAGATTTTAATATCCGGCCAGCTTTCTCCTGGAGGATCGACTATCTTCGGACGAGACGATATCCAGCCCTGGGCCAGGCCATAGTGCCCGATTTCATCAAACTCAAAGCTGGTGGCTGCCGGAAGGATTATGTCGGCCAAGGCTGCGGTAGGGGTCATGAAGATTTCCGAGACCACCAGAAAATCGAGTTGCCTCAAGGCTTCATAAGTTCGGCGGGCATCGCTATTGGTAATAAGGGGATTGGTTACCTGAGCAACCATTGCTCGGATGGGATAGGGATTATTGGTGAGGATAGCTTGGACCACCATAGGTGGAGGCACCACCATAAAATTCGGTGCCAAGTTAAAATCCCGACTCAACATCTTTTGAGCCTTGTCCGGCAGCAGGTCCGCTTTGACAAAATCAGCCAAACGGGCTACCGGAGGCATGAATGGCATGATGTTACCACCCGGCACATCCAGGTTGCCGGTAATGGCCATCAAACAAAGGAGGGCTCGGCAGGTTTGCAGGCTGTTCACGTTATGTTCGAGGGCATTGCCCCATTGAATGATAGCCGGTCGAGAGGTAGCGTAAATCCAAGCGGTCTGGCTGATTAATTCCGGCATCAGCCAAGTGAGTTCTGCTACGCGGTCCGGAGTAAATTCTTTGACCTGCTTTTGCAATTCCTGAAAACCCACGGTCCATTGATCCACGAATTCCTGATCAAATAAACCTTCCCGAATAATAATATGGATCAGGCCCAAGGCCAAGGCGGAATCGCTTCCTGGTTTTATTTGAAGATAACTTTGAGCAATAGAAGCCAGATGGGTCATCCGAGGATCAATAACGACCAAATCGGCTCCTCTTTTTATGGATTCTAATAGCCTTAGGGAAATGATTCCTTCTTCGTTGGTCTTAAGAAGATTGCTCCCCCAGTTTAAAATAAGGCTGGTCGGAGTCTCATAGTCTGGAACTGGGAAAAAGCCACAGGTTACCAGGCCGGCGATTTCCCTGGGCATGTGGCAGACATGCTGGGGGCCGCAGACGTTTGGAGAACCAAAGACATTGGCCAGGCGGATCTGGACGAAATGCTCCAGCCCCTTGGGCGCTCCTTGGGCAAAGACCACAGCCTGAGGGCCAAGTTCAGAGCGGATGCGGTTCAAGCGTTCAGCGATATAGTTAAGGGCTTCGGTCCAGGAAATCGGTTTCCAACGTCCTTCACCTCGAGCTCCCTGTCTGAGTAATGGAGTGGTTAAACGATCGGGGTGGACTGTTCGTTCCGCCGAGGCCAGACCTTTCGGGCAAATGTAGCCATGACTAATAGGGCTTTGAGGGTCGCCCTTGATCTTTATGATCCGACCTTCTCTAACCTCGATCAGAAGACCGCATCCCCCATGATCCATTCGGGCGCAGTGGGTTTTAAAGAACTGGGGATTTGTGTTTGCTGTGTTCATAGGTCCATCCTTCATTAACCTTGCCAGGTTTTTTAGTGTCTTCCCTTTTAATCTTAAGTATTAGAAATCTTTAATATAGTCGAGCCAAGCTGTTTTTTAGCCATGATATCATCAAAACTCTGAAAAAAACAGATACTTATTCTTGACAAAAAGATAGGCAAGTAATAAGTTCTTGTTTCAAGTATTGGCAGGCGCTGAGAGAAGAGAATAAAAATTCCGGAAAGATATCACCAATGAGAGAGGAAAGACCTCGGATTTGGGGAAAAGGAGGAGCTAATGGACAACTGGACCTTTGGACTCAGCATGCTCATCGTCGGTATGGGAGGCACTCTTCTAACCTTAATGATTATGAGCGGGCTTATGGGTGTTTTGAAAAGATTTTTTCCTTATAAAGAAGGGGAAGAAGAATAAGAAAGGAGAAATGAATCATGCTCGAAGCAATTATAGGTGGATTATCCGGACTCATAGCCGGGTTTATTAATCTCCAGTGGTCTAACCTGGTAATGATCGCCGTCGGTTGTCTTCTCCTTTATTTGGGAATAAAAAAGGATTTTGAACCCTTGCTGTTACTTCCCATAGGATTTGGGGCTATCATGGTTAACATACCTCTTGCAGACCTTATGGGTAAAGACGGATTCCTGCGGATTATTTATGATGCCGGTGTCATTACCGAGTTGTTTCCTCTGCTCATATTTGTGGGTATCGGGGCCATGACCGATTTCGGCCCTGTACTGGAGAGTCCCTATACCTTTCTCCTGGGGGCTGCCGGTCAATGCGGGATATTCCTAACTTTACTTTTGGCCTTGGCCTTGGGTTTCAATAAACTGGATGCAGTGACTATAGGGATTATCGGAGCCTGCGACGGCCCAACGGTAATTTATGTGGCCTCTCAATACGCTCCTCATTTGCTGGGAGCGGTCTCGGTGGCCGCTTATTCCTATATGTCTTTAGTCCCTGTGCTTCAGCCGCCTATTATGAGGATGCTGACCACAGAAAAAGAACGGCAAATCGTCATGAAGACCCACAAAAAAACCGTTTCTAAGACGACCAAGATTCTCTTCCCTATCGTCATCACGATAGTCGGCGGCCTGATTGCCCCTAAAGGGCTTCCGCTTTTGGCCACTATCATGCTCGGGAACCTGATGAAGGAGTCCGGGGCCGTGGCCCGACTTACCAAGGCATCGGAAAATGAGATATCAAATGTTGTTACCCTGCTCCTTGGCATTTCCATTGGAGCGACTATGAGCGGACCTGAATTCGTCAAACCCCAGACCTTGATCATCCTGGCCTTGGGTCTGTTGGCTATTTGTCTGGACACGGCCTGCGGCGTCCTTTTTGGGAAAGCTTTAAGGGTCATGACCGGCGGCAAAGTGAATCCCCTTATTGGGGCAGCCGGTATTTCGGCTTTTCCTATGTCGGCCCGAGTGGTCCAGAAAGAGGGTTTTAAATATAATAAAAAAAATTATCTGCTCATGCACGCCATGGGGGCCAATGCCGGCGGCCAGGTCGGCTCGGTTATGGCTGCAGCGGTCATGCTTTCTGTATTGAAGGGCATGGGGATTATTTAAGGGATAGGGCAAAGAGCATAGCGGATATTCATCCCCGCCTTGTTCTTTGCCCTATGCTGTTTTTAAAGAGGAGGAAGTGTGGCGCATCCGGTTTATTTTTTAGATTTAAAGGCTTCACCCAAAGAGAATCGGTTGGAACGCATCGGCCGCCTGTTGGACCAAGTTCCTTTTTCCAAACCCCTGGTCAAAAATAATCTTGTGGCCATCAAGATCCATTTTGGCGAGAAAGGGAACACGGGCTACGTGAAACCCATCTATGTACGTCCTGTCAGCGATAAGATTCGTGCCTGGGGCGGAAAGCCTTTTCTCACTGATGCCAATACCCTTTATGTGGGAACCCGCAGCGACAGCGTTTCCCACCTCCAGACCGCCTTAGAAAACGGTTTCTCTTTCACGACAGTAAGGGCTCCCCTGGTGATAGCCGATGGACTCAAAGGAAAATCGACTATCCGAGTCCCTATCCATCAAAAAATTTTTAAGAGCGTTTCTATTGCTGCCGATATCATCGATGCCGATGCTATCGTGAGTGTGGCCCACTTCAAGGGTCACGAGTTGTCGGGGTTTGGCGGAACCATCAAGAATTTGGGTATGGGCTGTGCCTCCCGAGAAGGGAAGCTCAGTCAGCATTCCAATATTGCCCCAAAGGTCGCCAGAAAAAAATGCATCGGCTGTGCCGAGTGTATCAGCCATTGTGCCCAGGCGGCTATTGAACTTCAAGATGACAAATCCGTCATTAATCCGGAAAAATGTGTCGGTTGTGGAGAGTGTATCCTGATCTGCCCGCAAGGGGCCATCCAGATCCAGTGGAATGAATCAACGGTTTTTCAGCAAAAGATGGTCGAATACACCTTTGGGGTTTTGAAAAACAAAAAGGGTCGGGCCCTCTTTTTGAATTTTCTAACCGATATCTCCCCGGCCTGTGATTGTTACGGCCATAGTGATCGGCCGATTGTTCGGGATATTGGAATCCTGGCCTCCACCGATCCCGTGGCCATTGACCAGGCCGCGGTGGACTTGGTCAATAACGAGCCGGGCAATCAGGATTCAGCCTTAACTAAAAATTTTAAGTCCGGGGAAGATAAATTCAGGGGGGTCTACCCTAAGATCGACTGGGAAATTCAGCTGCACTACGCTGAGGAGATTGGATTGGGGACCAGGAAGTATGAATTAGTCGTCCTGGGGGGAACTTAATTTGGCGGTCGGCCAGCTTGGTTTGCCTGTAGACAGGATAAGTTTAGACGGCTATTTTGTTTTTATCGATGCACAGACCGGGCATTCGGAATTTTGTTCAATAATTTTTCATTATGATTTGCCGATTGTAACAATGGGCATCCATTTCATTAAGCATCAGAGATCTCCTCTGAGTATCCATTGTCTTTAACTCCAATTAAGACAATTCGAAACTTAATTGCCAATAGCGGACAACAAGAACCAATTTGATCAATCCTTTTAGCTTATTTTGCCTAAACATATCACCAACTGTTTCGGACTAAGAGGGATTTATAAAAACAGAACAGGCCGATATTTCTTGTTTTTTTCCATTCGGGTCTGCCCGGTTCCCTTGGGTTAAAAAAAAGTTTGACCTTTACTAAAAAATATTCTAATCTCCCCCATTGTTTGAGACCACAAAACCTTCAAAGCAATAAAAGATAATCTTGTAGACCTACAACTTATTGGTTTTTGGTAAAATATTTTTTATCTAACCAAGGAGGTGGACCAATGTTCCAAGTTACGGTTGATACCGACAAATGCACGGGAGATTCCAATTGCGTGGATACCTGCCCGGTGAGTGTTTTTGAACTTCAGGACAACAAGGCCGTACCCGTCAATATGGACGAATGCCTGGGTTGTGAAAGCTGTGTTGAGGTTTGTGAATCAGGGGCTATTACAGTAAAAGAAATATAAGCCCTACGGTTTTTTTCTTTAAGAACAGGTCGGGAGCTTTCCCGGCTTGTTCTTTTTTATGAGCCTGTCCCAGAGGACCCGGACCTGGCGTCGGGTTTCCTCCCAAGAACCGCGATTATCGATGACATAATCAGCCAGTCTCTTTTTTTGGGCAATGGGCATTTGATTCCGCAGCCTTTGCTCGGCCTCCTTTACGGTGAGTCCATCTCGTTTTCTGATCCGCTTGGCCTGAAGGTACTTGGGGCTATAAACCACTATGATCATATCCAAGGGAAGTGAGGGAGGATTTTCCAGAAGGAGAGGTATATCCAGAACGATGGCCGGCAATCTCTCTTTTTTGGCTTTTAAAATCTCAGCGGTTATTTTTCGATAAACCCGAGGATGGGTTATCTGGTTCAATCGTTCCAGGGCCTGGGATTCAGTAAAAACCATATTCGCCAAGGTTTGGCGGTTCAGGGTTTTGTCGGGATTTAAGACCTTCGGACCAAAGGCGTTTTTTATCTCTTTCCAGGCCGACTTCCCTGGCTGGACAATCTCTCGGGCCAAGATATCGGCATCCACCACCCGAGCACCAAGGCCTTGAAACATCTCAGACACCCTGCTTTTACCGGTCCCAATTCCTCCGGTGAGACCGATAACCATGGTCTTTTCTTTAGTTCCTATCTTAATAGGGTTTCTTCGGTTCATAGGGATTCAGATATTCCTTATAGCGAACTATAAATCTACTTGTGAAGGGTTTCAAGAATATAGTACAAGTAATTTCATTATGAACCTTTCTTCCCTGACACCATCCCAGGAACAGGCGGTCAGACATCGGGGAGGGCCCTTAATGGTTTTGGCCGGACCCGGGACGGGGAAGACCCGAACCCTGAGCTATCGTATGGCCTTCTTGATGGACGAGAGGATCGCTGGTCCTAATCAAATACTGGCTGTCACCTTCACCAATAAAGCCGCCGAGGAGATGCAATCCCGGACAGATCAACTCTGCCGAATGATCGAGATTTCTTCTCCCCCCTGGATTACCACCTTTCACGGTTTTTGTTTTCGTTTTCTTCGGGAAAACATCTCCATCCCTTTTCAACTACTATCCGAAAATGAGGCCTTGGCCTTACTAAAGGAAACGGTTAGGAAACAATTTCCGGATTTCCCAATCCAATCTTTCAAGGAACTGGCCAGGCTCATTTCCTTGTCTAAAAACGCCTTGATCCTTCCTGATAACCCGAAAAGACTTTTCCGCTGGGATTCTTTTCCCCATTGGCCTTCTTGTTATCGAGCCTTTCAGGAAAGACTGGTGGCTCAAAAATTTTGGGATTTCGATGAGCTGCTTATACAAACCGTGAACACCTTAGAGGAAAATCCTGACCTCAGGTCAGCCCTTCAAGGTAGATTTCCCTATGTGCTTGTTGATGAATTTCAGGATATCAATCCGGCTCAATACCGCCTCTTTCAATTATTGACCCGAAAGGATGGGGAATGGATGGTCATTGGTGATCCCAATCAGTCCATCTATGGGTTCCGGGGGGCCAGTGCCGATTTCTTCTCCCGTCTCCATCAGGAATGTCCATCCCTGACGGAAATATCTCTTAAAGAGACCTTTCGTCTGAACCAGACCATCCTGGCCGCATCGTCTCAGGTCATGAAAGCCTCGGCCAGGAGTAGGCCGGTCGGCCTATTCTCCAGCCGAAAAGGTGAGCCCACTTTGCCGTTAGTGGCCCTATCTACCGCTGAAGAAGAAGGGGAATATATCGCCCAGATCATTGAAGAAGAAATGGGAGGTCTGGATTTATTATTCAAAGGGCAAGATTCATTTTCCCCTTCACGGCAAAACCAATCACGAAGTTTTGCCGATTTTGCCGTGCTTTACCGCCTTCATGCTCAAGGGGAACTCATAGCTAAAACCTTTATAAAGAAAGGTATACCCTTTAAAAGGATCCAGGAAGTACATTGGGTTGAACGGCCTGAAATCCGAGCTTGTCTGAATCGGCTCCGGTCTTTTCCCTCGAGGGATATTTCCCCGGCTATCGCTGTAGAAAAAGTCCTTTCTGCCGAGAACCCCGAAGTTCAGCCGTCTACGGCCGAAGGGGTAGAGGCCTTGAAAAAGCTTCGTCTCTGGGCGGCAACTTTCAAAGGTCTTCTTCCGGAATTCATTGAAACCCTTTCTTTACAATCCGGATTGGATACCTATGAGCCGGATCAAGAAACCGTTAAACTTCTGACCCTCCATGCAGCCAAAGGTCTTGAGTTTCCCGTGGTAATCATTGCCGGTTGCGAGAGCAACCTTCTCCCGCTTAGTTTACTTAAAGAGTCTGATCCGGAAGAAGAACGGCGTCTTTTTTACGTAGGCTTGACCCGGGCAGAAGAAAAGGTCTTCCTGACCTGGGCTAAAAAAAGGACCTTGTTTGGACAGAAACTGGTCCAGGCCCCTTCTCCTTTTATAGAAGATATCGAAGCCCTGCTGAAAGATCCGATTACTATTCAGGAGACCAGACAACCGTGGCGGCAGCGGAAAAAACAGATGTCTCTATTTTAGACTTATCTCCTTATAGGTGAAAGAACCAAAAATTAGAAAGGACACTATTCTCCATGTCATCTAATGCCTATAATCGTCGAGAAATTTACAGTTGGGCTCTTTACGACTTTGCCAATTCAGCCTTTGCCACCACCATATTGGCGGTCATCTTTAACCAATATTTTGCCTTGAAAATAGCCGGTGGAGAAAAGGGTGTATTCATCCTGGGTATGCACCTCCATGGGGCCTCCTTTTTTACTTTTACCGTTTCTATTAGTCTGGCCATCTCGGCTTTTCTGGCCCCGATCTTAGGGGCCATTGCCGATTATTCCGGGGCCAAAAAAAAGATGCTGACCTTCTTCTGGTGTCTGGGGGTAGTGGCCAGCGGCCTTCTTTATTTTGTAGGGGAAGGCACCTATTTTCGGGCCGCCTTGTTTTTCATCCTGGCCAATATCGGCTTTGCCGCCGGCAATGTTTTTTATAATGCCTTTCTTCCGGAGATCTGCCCAGAGGAGCGTTTGGGTTGGGTCTCCGGTTTAGGCTGGGCCATAGGATATCTCGGAGGGGGGCTCCTTTTGGTCATCAATCTGATTATGCTTCAATATCCCCAGGCCATTGGATTTCCCAAGGGCTTTTTTACCGTCCAGGATTGTTTTTTTTCTGTGGCTGTCTGGTGGGCAATTTTTGCCCTTCCAACCATGATCTGGGTCAGGGAAAGGCCTTCCCTTCAACGGCCTGACCAAAGAGAACAGGGAAGTTACCTCAGGATAGGATTCAAGAGGATCTATCAGACTTTTAAAAAGGTGAAAAATTTTCGCCAATTGGTGCGATTCCTGTTGGCTTATTTCCTTTATAACGAAGGAGTGGAAACGGTGATTATCATGGCCTCCATCTTTGGGGTGGAGATTGTCGGCTTTAAAGAGCATGAGCTTATCTTATTTTTTCTCTTTATTCAGGCCACGGCTTTTATAGGCTCCCTGCTCATCGGGAAATTGTCTGATGCCTGGGGAAATAAACAGGCCATTATAGTCACCCTGATTGTCTGGTTGACCATAACGATTTGGGCCTTTTTCCTGGGGGTCTCTGGAAACATGAAAAGGGAATACTGGGTCTTAGGCTTTTTGGCCGGAATGGTCTTGGGGGGAACCCAATCCACTTCCCGGGCCTTGCAGGGTCAATTGACTCCGCGTACAGCCAGCGCGGAGTTTTTCGGCTTTTTTGGGGTGATGGGAAAATTTTCAGCGATTTTCGGTCCGTTGATTTATGGCCTTACCCTCCAGTGGACCGGCAGTCTGCGTTGGGGGATCCTTTCCCTGGGTATCCTTTTTGCCGCAGGACTCATTTTTCTCCTCAAGGTCGATCTGAAGGAGGGTAAAATAGAAAAAGAAAAAGCTGAGTTAACAGGCTTTCTTTAAAAATTGCTGGTCCGTCTTGACAAGAATCAACGAGATGATTATTTTCTAATTAAAATCGACTCCTTCTGAGGAAGGAGGGCTTAAAGAAATATAAATAAGAAGGGGGTGTTACTATGTTTGAGCTTGTTCCATGGGAAAGGACAAAGACCTTGTCCAAGCTAAGAAAAGACATGGACGAATTGTGGGGCCGTTTTTTCGGGGACGCCGTTTTCCCGGCTTTTTCTGAAACGATTTGGTCACCGGCCTTGGATGTTAAGGAGACAAAAGAAAACATAGTGGTCACCGCTGAAATTCCGGGTTTAAGTGCCCAAGAGGTGGAAGTAACTATCAGTGGCGATCTGCTGACCATTAAAGGGGAAAAGAAACAAGAAAAAGAAGAAAAGGACCAATCCTATCATCTCATTGAACGCCGATACGGTTCATTTTCCCGGAGCGTCAGGTTGACCACTGACGTGGATCCCAAAAATATCAAGGCCACTCATAAAGAGGGGGTTCTGACCATTTCCTTGCCCAAAACCGAGAAGGCCAAAGAAAAACAGATCAAGATTAATGTAGAATAAGATTCGAAAAATATCCGAGGAAGAAAAGGCCGTGTTATTCGACACGGCCTTTTCTTTTTTTGTGCCCATTGATTGGATTACAATTTTTTTATTTCCGTGGGTTTGAAGTTTTCTGCGTTTTGATGTTGTATTAATTAAAACCTTCAATTTAATAACCTGTGCCAAATCTTGAATCCCTTGCCCTTATTTCACTTGAATCCTTGAACCCTTGAATCCTCGAATCCTTCTACCATTATCAACTCTTTTGGAGATGGGCCTTATTTGTTAGGTTCACTCGACCCCCGAGAGGGTCCTGGAAAACGGGGAGCTGGCTTTAGAGGGCAACTCTTCCGATCTTGTGCTTGACGAAAAAGTGAAAAAAGCCTATCTTGGGGTTTAGCAATTTGTTGGAAAGAAGTGGAAACAGGCACATTTTTTTGTTGCGGCTCGAACAGTATTCCCTAACTGGAACAAACTCCAAAATATAAATAAGGAGGTAAGGTCAATTGGAAACAAAACCTTGGCACAGACATTATGATTACAACG
>Ga0209777_10006128_pt1 | contig 13622 bp, 10 predicted proteins | sample FrelakmetHBP12HB_FD_187147 | JGI IMG/M metagenome (GOLD analysis project Ga0209777, IMG submission 187147) | Freshwater lake sediment microbial communities from the University of Notre Dame, USA, for methane emissions studies -HBP12 HB (SPAdes)... | ecosystem: Environmental > Aquatic >...
TTCAATCAGGGTCCGATGGTCGGGTATCGTCTGGAGCGCTTTCGCGACGTCCTCAAACTGCCCCACGTACCTGTCGGAGAAGATTTCAGGCAAGACGCAAAGATCGGCCTTCTTTCTCGCCGCGGCCCTTACAGCGCGCTCTGCGTTCGAGATGTTCATCTGCGTCTTCTTCGAACATGACATCTGGGCGAGCGCTATGATGAATTCCTCGATGACTATCCCCCTCAGCGCACTTCACGGGAGACAAATGCAAGCGGGCTATATCTCTGTTAGTGGACGTTTGTCATCCGTCTGCATCCGGCAAGAACATGGAGCCCAAACTCGCCGATTTCGTGCATACAAGCATAGCTTCCAGCATTAAACGTCGGCAGATTCCGTGCCAACATCCGGGTCTCAGACCTCGCCTCGGAAAAGCCCTAGAGGAGGAAAGGCGACAGGGACACGGGGAACGACGGTGAGACGCCCGAAGTGCGGGAAGCAGGTCGAGTCGGAGCCTGTGGGATGCGCAAGCTGTGGGACCTCTCCCAAAAGCCTCGAGAGGAGACTCGCAGCAGGATCGGAGAATTCTTTTTCGTACCGTAGACATTCTCCTGGGCGTGGATCCGACTAGGGCAGTGTTCTTCGAAGACAGGACCGCATGGCGCAAATGGCTTGAGATGAACCACGACAAGGTCTCCGAGGTCTGGATGCTCACCTTCAAGACGCGCACCGGGAGGAGATGCGTGCGTTGCGAGGAGGCTCTCGAGGAGGCCCTCTGCTACGGCTGGATAGATAGCAGACTTCGCCGCATCGATGACGAGCGGCACATGTGGAGATTCGCCCCAAGAAAACCCGACAGCATCTGGTCCCTGGGCAATAGGAGGAGGGCAGAGAAGCTGATCGAGGAGGGCAGGATGGAAGCTCCAGGTCTCAAGAAGGTCGAGGCAGCGAAGAGGAGCGGGGAATGGGACAAGGCTTCTTCCCCAAGCAGGCCCCCGAGAATGCCAGAGGAACTCAAGGAGGCTCTGATGAAGAACAAGAAGGCGTGGAGGAACTTCCAGGCGTTCGCGAGATCCTATCGCACGACCTACATCTACTGGGTGTCCGTTGCCAAGAGAGAGGAGACCAGGAAGAAGAGGATCAAGGAGGTCGTGAAGCGGGCGGAGCAGAACATCAAGCAGTCCATGGGCTAGTTAACGCGGGTCTTTGAGAAGACCCCCTACCGGAGGAAGGGCGACCGACACCCAGACAAGAATTGGCCCTTTTTTGCCAGTATTGTATAGAATGCCGTTCATTTGAAAGCCTTTTTGAAGGTCATATCATCGAGCTCCTTCTCAATCTGAGGGTTCTGATTGAAAGTGGAAGAGCGAATTGGCATTCAAAGCCTTGAGATCGATACCTTCTTCATATCAGACCGATCGGCTGTAGCATCCTCCTGCAGTATTCGAGGGTTTTGAGGGAGTCAGTAGTCAGGAATGTTTTAGTAGAGTGGTTGCAGTATGGCCAACGGAGGAAAGGACTTCGGACCTAGGCACGGGGGGCTAGCCAAGGAGGGCACAGCCGTTCGGACATGCCCCCAAACCGTGTGCTTCTGATCCGAACAACTGACTGGGGGAACAGAACTTGAAGATGAGAATCGTAGCAGTAGCTATCCTAATGTGTGCAGTAATGGTGCTTGTGGCTGGCGCCCCGTTGGTCACAGCCGACACGCATCATGTAGTGAAGGGCGCCCAGGGACCCAGGGCAAGCACTGTGTCTTGGGATTATGCGCCGACGGTGACCGGCGTCTGGAATGGACATGTTGTGAACTCAGGGCTAAGGTCCCTCGTAGTCGATGTCAACGACGTCACGACCGGAGCGGCAAGCTCGATCCTCCACCAGAGGATCAGATTCGCGACGACCGGCGACGACATGACCACCTCTGGTGCCAACATGGCGAAGAATCACAAGTACAACATATCGGTTACCCCGACCGGCCCGAGGGGCACATCATGTATTGTGGATGACGTGTTCACGTCCATACCGCAGCCCGTGGCGTTGTTCAACTACAGCGTCTACGGCGCGACTGTCATCGTCGACGGCTCGGCCTCGTACGATCCTAACCCGGGCGGATCAATAATGGGATGGGGTTGGGATTGGGGTGACGGAACGGTCATGAATGGAATGGTCGCCGTACACCAATACAGTGCGGCCAAGACCTACACGATCACGCTGACCGTGATTTCCAGCTCCAATATGACGGGCTCGACGAGCCAGGATGTCACATTGGTGGACAACCCGCCGGTGGCTTCGTTCACAATCACCACGGTCGGCTTGACGGTGAGCGTAGACGCATCCTCATCTCACGATGACTACGGAATCGTCAGCTATGCATGGAACTGGGGCGATACCACCACAGGAACGGGTATCACAGCCTCGCACACATATGCGGCGCAGGGCCTCTATGCCATCTCCCTGACTGTCACGGATACTATCGGCCAAACAAGCATGATTACCCGGCCGCCCCCACCTCCAGGACCACCAGTGGCGGCGTTCACATGCACCGTTAGCGGTTGGACCGTTAGTGTTGACGCGTCCGCATCGACAGCTAACTGGGGCATTGTTAGCTACGCGTGGAACTGGGGTGACACGTCCAGCGGGGTTGGAGTTATTGCCACCCACAACTACTTGGCATCGGGCACATACACCATCACTTTGACCGTTACCGATTCACTTGGCCAGACGAACTCCGTGAGCAAATCCGTCACCTTCGGCGGTGACATGCCGCCAGTAGCGTCGTTCACCGTTACCGTGAATGGCAACACTGTGAGTGTCGACGCATCCTCATCGGTTGATGATCGCGGGATTGTTGACTACGCATGGAGCTGGGGCGATTCGACGAGCGGATCCGGTGTGACCGCGGCGCACACATATGCACAATCAGGCGTCTACAGCATCACGCTGACCGTGACTGACACAAATGGCCATACGGGTTCGATGAGCAATGCAGTCCCAATCGGCGTCGACATACCAGTGACATCGTTCACTGCGACTGTGAGCGGTACATCGGTAAGCGTTGATGGTTCGGCATCCTATAGTGGCGTCGGCATAGTCAGCTATGAGTGGAACTTCGACGGCGTGGTAATCGCCTACGGTGTGACGCACACGCACATCTACGTTTCGCATGGAGTGTACAAGGTCACTCTGACCGTCACGGACACGCTCGGCAATACGAACTCTTGCAGCCAGGCAGTCACGGTGAGTTCCTCTCTGCCGCCGGACACCTACTGGTACACTGTGTATGGCACGACGCACGCGAGCGACGGAGTCACCCCGCTCGGAGATTGTGCCCTGACCATGACCAATATCAGGACGGGTGAGACTATGATCGGCATACAGTCGGATGACACGGGGTTCTATGCTTGCGATATCTCTCCATTGACCGTCATTTCTGGCGACAACCTGATAGTATACGCAACAGGACCAGCTGGACAAATGGGATCTGTCGCGAGAGTCATCGATTTCTCGTCTCCGTACATGATGATTGACGTCACCCTAAGCTCCACCCCGGCCTCTTCACTGACAAAGTCAGCAATCACGAGCGGTGTCAAGTTCACATTTGCACCGATGAGCGAGGATACGACGTGGAGCGACGTGTCCATTCTGCTTACCGATGGAACGAACAACGTGTTGTGGAAGCCGGCAACGGTCGACATGGTCGGTGCTGGCACAATAACGCATGCATATTCGTCGCAGATGTTGGGTACGCTAAGGGTCTACTGCAACGTAACAGACCTGGCGGGCAACGGGTACGTCAACCAGGGCGATTACTTCACCTTGACGGTTGGAGGCGGAGTGTTCTCTGTGGCATCGACCTACACGGCCGTCATACTGCACAACCCTACGGGCAGCGAGATATGCCACAGTGATTTCCAGGGATGAACGAATAACGACTCTGTGGTATACATGAGAATGGACGGGTTGCGTCTCGCCTCGGCAGAGATCAATGGGGAAGGAAAGGATGACTGACGGGAAAGTTTTTGTAGCGTAGAACCGTTCTTTTTCCTGAACCAACTCGTGGTTCGAGTTCAGGGGGAAGGAAAGTGGGGAGAGCAGATTCGGGTATTCCGTCAACGAGATCAGATGCTATCGAGACCAAGGTCGCATCGAAGAACCGATCGGGTGAGTGGCGAATGAAGTTCGTGGCCCTGACCGTGGTAGCGATCATGGTTGCTGCTGGATTTGTGGTGCTAGCACCGGTATTGAATTCAAATCGTTACAAGGCTCAGACTGCCCCTGAGGAGAACCAGGCAAGCATTGCGGTCGGCGGCACTCACTACCTCAATACCACGATCTCCAACATGTTCGAGTCCTATCTGAAGATCACGACTCCGACCGGGGGGTTCCAGACTGGCACTCCAGGGATCAACGATTGGTGGGCGGCTAGGCAAACTTACTACGGGGAAGTCATGGTCCGGAACCAGTATCCCTATGTCATCGGATTCAACCCGTACAGCGCCGAGGTCCCCGGCGCGGGCATATCCATACCCATGATGAGATACGGACTTTACACATTCTATAGGACAACGATTGATTCACCCAGCCTAGCGACGATCGGGACTGGCCCGGACACGCCTCTCGGCTTTGTGCCGATTCTCGGCACTCCATGGACGACATACTCTGCCATGTCTGGAGGATGGGTCAATTGGTCATACTATCTGACCTATGCAACCTCGGCTGACATCGCGGCGGCGCAGGCCGGCACCGGTTACATGAATACCTACTACGGCGTGACACCTGCCCAATTCAACTTCCAGGGCGCCAACTCGAACGACGGCTGGTACGTCGACTTCCAGGGCAAGATCGACTTCAACAGGGCTGCTGCCATGAAGTTCCTAGGCCTCACGGGAAGCTTGGACCTCAGGAGCCAATTCATTGCCAACAACACGGGCACCAACCTTGGCAAGATGAATGCCTCCTGGTCGAATTTCTGGACCATGGATGGCAGCAACACTGGTCATAACGACACATACCCGGCCTATGACTACTCGCTCGACTTTTCGCCTCTAAGGATGTTCCTATCCGTGGACCCGAGCTCCACCGCCAACAAGCTGGTCCTAAGGATCTATGGTATCGTGTGGGGAGTCGAGTTCCTCATGCTCAGGTACATGGATCGAGCCGGAATCTTCTCGAAGGGGATGGCGTCCCCCGAGGACTGGTACCTTAACGGGACCGCGTCCCCCACCGGTACCGACATCAAGAGTCGCATGGTCTGCGTGAACAACATGCTCGCATGGAAGGACACGGGGTTCTACAGCCCGGCCTGGTACCTCGACTTCATGCACATTGACTACACGCCGAACAATCCGTGGCACGTGGGGACCGATGGGAAGTGGCTCTCCAGGTACGACCCATACATGGCGACTCCGAGCTACAAGCCAACGTACATGACATGGAGCCCGGGCACGCTCACATACGGCATAGGTTGCGCCTACCCGTTCCCTCCGATGAACGAGAACCTGCTCGCCAACGAGAAGCTCGTCATACAGCTCCCTGATGCGAGCAGATCGGTCGCTGGGTACATGCCATACAGGGGTGCGGGGACCCAGGATACACTGTCAGCTGCGAAGTTGGCGGAGCTCAACTCCCATCTTATCTGGGGGGAGTTGGGACTGGGCAGCACCTACCCGACCGCGCTGCGGAGCGCCATGTACTACGACCACATGACGAAAACTCTCACATTGAACGGGCCGATGACGCTCGCGAGGAATCCGAACTCGGCATTCAGGGCGCTCAACGCGACCGGATCGCCGAGCTTCTGCTTCGACGTGATGCGCGTCAGCAACTACGCGATGTCGATCGTGGAGCCCGCCCCCTACAGTGCGGGACAGACCTATCACCTGCAGCTCACCGCTAAGAACGTGACCGGTGCGACGGTGACCGACTGGAACGGCACGGTGGCGCTATCACAGGAAGGCGGTGTGGTCCTCGGCGACCAGTCACACACCTTCGTTCCGGCAGATGCCGGTGTCTGGACTACGACGATCCAGTTCTCTGATCCCAGCCTTTGGAGGGTCGACGCGACCGATTCATGGTTCCCCTTGGATGTCACAGGAGCGCTCGCGCAAGGGGGACTGAATAGGCAGCCGGTAGCGTACATAACCCAAGTGTCCCCCAATCCGGCGCGTGAAGGAACACGGGTCTCCTTCAATGGCCAAGGCGTGGACCTCGATGGAACCATAATGGCATACAAGTGGTTCGAGGGCAGCACGGTCCTGAGCACCCTCCAGAGCTTCTACACATCCAGCCTGGCCGGTGGAACGCACACGATAAGCTTCATGGTCGAGGACAATGGCGGCACGTGGTCCGACCCGATCTCGGTCATAGTGACCATCATCCCGAACACTCCTCCCGTGGCGCTTTTCAGCTACTCGCCCTCATCCGCGGGGATAGAAGCGCCGTTCTTGTTCGATGCGATAGCGTCCTATGACCTCGAAGACGGGCACAATCTCCTCTACAGGTGGGATCTCAACGGCGACGGAATCTGGGACGGAGGTTGGACAAGCTCAGTGATAGCCAGCTACACGTATGGTACCGCTGGTGATTACCTTGTGACTTTGCAGGTCATGGATTCCATGGGCGCGATCGGGACGTGCACTCATGTACTAACAGTACTTCGAGAGCAGACCTTCCCGTCCGTCACGATATACAAGAATCCAGGACTCAACTCTGTCTCGTGGAAGATCACGGCAATGCACGGTGGAGTCCTGACGATCTCGCTCGCGAATCAAGGCTTCAAGTCGGTGGTCGTCGAGGTTCACGATGTCACGACCAAAGACGTCAAGGTGTTCCAGAAGACAATCGTCTTCAGCAAGTACGGGGCTTATCCAGTCGGTACTGCCAGCTGCAGCCTGAACGTGATTGCGGGGCACACTTACAAAATCATCCTGAAGCAGTTCGACGGGCCGGCCTCTTCCGGCTTGACGGTAACGCCCAAGATCACCTGGTGAGTCCCAATCATCGTGGCAGAATGCAGCGGCTATCGTCGCACGATGAGAGCGGCCATGAACCTCAGACCGGAGGTTGGCATGATCCAGCTGGAGGCTGCGTTGCCTTGATCATCGGCAGATTCCGCGCCCTAGTGCGTGCCCTCGTAAGTCTCGGTCCAAAGGATCTGTCAACAGATGATTTCATGGCCCTGAATCGCCATCGCAGGGGCACATGAAGGAGGAACTTATCGCGCCATGCGGCATGAACTGCAATGTGTGCGCCGCCTACCTGGCTGCCACGCACGATGTCAAGAGCAAAGGCATCCGGACGTCGTATTGCGCTGGGTGCCGGCCAAGGGGCAAGACCTGCGCCTACATCAAGAAGAGCTGCGATCTGCTCCTCAAGAACGAGATCCGTTACTGTCACGAGTGCCCCACCTTCCCGTGCAAGCACTTGTCCACCCTCGACAAGCGGTACAGGACGCGCTATCGGATGAGCGAGATCGAGAATCTGAAACATATCAGAGACGATGGCATCGCAAACTTCTTGAAGGCCGAGGAGGCGAAGTGGAGATGCCCGGAGTGCGGTGGGACCTTGTGCTGTCACAACGGCATCTGCTACGACTGCGGACTGGACAAGTTGAAAGTCAAGAAGAAGATGTATCGATTGAGCGATTCAGAAGATTGACGTCTGTCTCGTCTTCAGCATGGAATGGTCCAGCAGGATGATTGGATGATGCGCTGGACATGTGTTCAAATGGGAGGCGACGCCCGTCTCTGGGAAGAGCCCACAGGGGAGCGAGAGGGACCGTCTAGTGTTGCGACCTCTTCTCCGTCCGTCTCTGAGCCTTCGCTTCGTTCTCTCTGATCCTCTCCTTCACAAGCCTCTTGACGAGTGTTGAGGGAAGCGGGGCGTCGAAGGCAAAACGGATGGTGCCTTTCGAAGTGTCGTAGTCCTTGAGTTCGGGCTTGTGCGTCTCCATTGCGGACACACTCATCGGGAAGAGGCTGCAATGGTCCTTGAAGGCGGCGTAGGCGACCAGTGGTCCAAGGTAGTAGAATGATGGCATCCCGTAGCTGATCTTCTCGGTGGCGTCTGGTGCGACTTCTTTTATCGACCTCCGAATCTTCTTCAAAGTAGTCCGCGCGGTCGCGGGGACTGCAGCGAGGTAGTCATCCACGTTCTTCGCTGGTGGGGTCATCTTCATCGTCTCACCTGATGCAACTGACTCTGTCGTCTTGAAGCCCCGTGGAGGACATATCTAGTTGCCGCCTCACATTCAGAGCAGAATCGAGCTTGCATCGACTGCTCTTCCGAGGGTCAATCATACCTGGCATTCATGAGCGCGCATGCCGGTTGACCGGTCGCCTTCCATAGATACGATATACGACAAGATTAAGCATTCCTCGCTTTCGGCCAGCATGTGGCCACGAGGCAGAATATCATTTGTGAGAATATCCTCAGAAGGTATTTATCAACACATGCCGAACTGAGTGCAGGTGAATGTTCCCGTGGGCGATTGCGCGAGTCTAGGAAGATGCACATTCTTCAGTATCAAAGCCAAGGATCAGGCCCAAGCGTTGGCCTTGGCTGGATTCATGAAATTCTATTGCACGGGTCCAAGACAAGATCAGTGTCTCAGGAGGTTCGTGGGGAGAACCCTGGGCGGTCCAAACAAGATCCCGCTGAACATGCTGCCGAACGGCCTACCATTGTCCGGAACTAGTGATTCGGACTGGCCATCAGATGTCAAGGTATTGCTGTCAAAAAGGAGAAGCGAGAGATAGCGGCCGCAGAGCTGAGGTGAGAGAATGAGAATGGGAATAATAATCTACTCGTCGGAGCCGGAGATTGTATGGAACGCCATGAGGCTGGCCAATTGCGCTCTCATGAACAAAGACAGCGTGGAGATATTCCTTCTTGGCAAAGGAGTAGATATCAACGCCATTGATTCCAAGGCTTTCAACATTCCTGAGCTGATATCTGCCTTCAAGAGCCAGGGCGGAAAGATGATGGCATGTAGCGCGTGCGTGCAGGGAAGGAACCTGCCCGATTATGATCTCTGCGTGACTTCGAAGGGAATGGAATGCTATCAGCTTATCCTGGAATGCGACAAGGTTCTGACTTTCTGAGAATGAGCTACATAACCCCCCTATGATGCGGTCGCTCGGTCGGGAGATGAAGAAGTTTAGGACTCAAAGTCTGCGTTCAGACGTGCCCATGGGTGAGGAAATGGCAGGCGATGATCCTTAGCGGCAAGAAGATGGAGCCCGAAACCCCAAGAATTTCATGCAGGTAGGCAAAGCTTCCAGCTTCATTCACCGGCAGATTCCTGACCAACGTCCGGGTTTTCACACGTTTGCCGGAGAAGACCCTAGGGTGGAAAGGCGTCTGAGCATCCCAGAACAAACTCGTGCGGTTCTCGACCGATCGGATATTCTTCATGCGAAGGTCCCGGTGGTTGCATGATCGACATTGATGCATGCCTGTTTCTTGAATCGCCTTCTTGCTGAGAGAATCAAGAACGCGGCCAATATGCTCGCCAGCAGAGGTGAGAATTCTGGAATGTCTGTGTTGCTGCTCGGTTCGAAGACCATCAGATCGATCGTCGTCTTGAGGATAGTTACATTCGTCGGGTGCTCAATCAGAATCCCGTCTTCAGGAACCCAGCTTCCATCCTTCCAGTCATGTGCGGGTATTGCCATGGATCCCCATGAGTCGTTCATGACTAAGCCGGTGTCATCCGTTGAGACGGACTCCCATCCGCCCAGCGCGATGAGAGATTGCCCTTGGTAAGCTATCTCTTCAATGAGATTTCCGTTGCCCTCCCGGAAGATCAGACTCGCATTGGGGCCGCTAGCATTCGCCAGGAAACCCATGCCAGCATAGTACCTTGAGGAATACTGAGTGTCTTCTCTGTGGTCGCCGAACCTCAGAGATCCAAATTCGAAAGGCAGGTCATGCGCGTCGAATGTGAACAGAGTTCCAAAACCGAGGGGGCACCTAATGGTATCATTGAGGGCGTAGACTCTCATTTCGTAGCCGTTGTAGTGTGGTGTGATTGATGATTTGTCTCCGTTGACTGATTCCTCCTCCCCACGACTCTGTACGAAGAAGGATATCAGAATGAACGCCACCGCCAGAGATGAGATGAAGATCAATGCAAAATGCTCCTTATGGTGCTTGCCTCGAATCTTCTCCTGCGTGTCCTGCAGATGTCTTGACAGATGCAATCCAGCAGTCAATCCTTTCGCTGAAGCAAGGGATGCCACACTTGCCCATTCTGCGCTCGGCGATAAGAGGGCGGTGTCTCTGCTATCACCTTATCATTCTCAATAACAATAAGTACTGAATCGCCTCGCAAAAGCCCATAGGGGAGAACAGGTGATGGGGGTACTGAGGGAACGGACTTGGTCATCGGATCCGAGAGAGAGACTATTGTGGTGTCGAATGCGCCGTCGATTCCAGGACTATCCTTCCGTAGATTCCGAGGCGAAACCGACTTCAAGATCCTGGCCGAAGTCATTCAGAGGAGCAGGGATGCCGACCTGTACGAGCTTGTGGAGACTCCAGAAGACATTGCGGATGATTTCCGTCACATCCAGAATTGCGACCCCCGAAAGGACATGGTCTTCATCGAGATCAATGGGATTACTGTGGGATTCTGTCGCTGCGAGTGGCACGAAAGACCTGGCGGTGTGCGAACATACGAACATGTTGCGTATCTAGTCCCCGAATGGAGAGGGAAGGGTCTCCGCCATGTGATGCTGCGCGAGAATGAGAGGCGACTCAGGGAGATTGCGAAAGAACATCCAAGCGAATACGGTAAGTTCTTCGAAGCCAGAGCGAACTTCGAAGAGAACCATTGGAAATCGCTCCTCGAGCAAGAGGGATATCGGCCGTTTCGACACAATCTTACGATGCTTCGACCGAATCTAGACGACATCCCAGATCATCCTATGCCGCAAGGTCTGGAGGTCCGACCGGTCAAACCTGAGCATCTCCAAATCATCTTCAAGGCCGCTGAGGAGGCGTTCCGAGACGAACCCGGGTTCGCTGAGGAGATGTTCTCCGAAGAAGGCATGAAGTCTTTGTCGGAGTGGCGAATCTTTAGGCAATCTGAGATATGGCAAGTAGCCTGGGAAGGGGACGAGGTCGCCGGAGCAGTCGTGAATGGCATCGACGTTGAGGAGAACAAGAAGTTCAACCGCAACTGGGGATATGAAATGGCCATCTTCGTCAGGCGGGCATACCGGAATCGCGGCCTGGCAAGTGCTCTTATAGCTCACAGCTTTGAAGTATTGAAGAAAGAGGGAGTCAGCCAGGCGGCGTTGGGGGTCGACTCTGAGAATCCATCAGGAGCTAACCGTTTGTACGAGAGAATGGGGTTTCGTCCATTTGCACAATATACCCGCTATCGAAAGCCTTTGGACTTGAATCCTCTCTAAGATAGGCCCACGGGGAAGGGATGTCAAGGTGATATTCAACCGGTAAGTATGCAGAGTTCTGAGCCCGACCATTTCATACCGGTAGCTATAGCATCCAGCTTTAATCATCGGCAGGTTCCGGGCCAATGTCCGGGCCCTCGCAGCGCACTTTCTCTTTATTGGCTCGTACATGAGGGACTCTTCCCTCGCCATGATGCACCTTTTCCAGAGAGCCCCGCAACCTGGTACGATGAATCTAGTTCGTGTTGGGATTCGCGCCTCACCTCGGAAAAGACCTCAGGGGAGGAAGAGCGGGCGATGTTCAAGCTCGAGAAGGACTGAATGGGTTTGTTGACTCACCCCAGATGAGACATTGTCTCCGTCGCGAAAGATCGAGCCTTCTCAAGCCGTGCTTGATCAGGTTGACCTTTGCTGTTGTCTCTCTTGGCATCGGATCTCAGTTTCTCCTTGGGAGAGATCCTCATTATGAACTTCACGCCCTTTGACATCTCCCCCTGGCAATCGAAGAAGCCCACCACCTCCGCGCCCGCGGCCGCCTGCTTGAACTTGCCCATCCACTCCGAGACCTCTGGTTCGCTTTCCGGGGCCGCGTGGGTAACGAACAGTGCGACCTTCCTGCCACTGGTGCAGAGCCTCTCCAGGAGCTCCTTGGTCTTCTTGTCAGGGCCATACCCGTGCGTCGGGAATCCGAGGAACGCGAGGTCATACGACCCGATGTCGTTCACATCTGCAATCGGCTTGATCTCCTTCTCGGCGGATATCTCTTGGTAGATCGCCTCGGCAACCTTCTTGGTGTTTCCCGTCGACGACTTGTATGCCACGAGAACTTTCATGTTTTTCACTCCTCCCGTCAATGGCGAAATCCATTATAATACGATTGCCAATGTGCGAACGCGACCAGCACATCCTATTCAGAGGCGGAAAGGGAGACGGGCTCAACTCACTTCAAGGACTCGGGCCGCGAAGATCTCCACCTTCTTCTGCCAGCCCTCTTCCAACGGCCCCTTCATCCCGGTCACGAAGACATTCCCTTCCGCCACCTTCTTCAAACCCTTCGCCTGGAGCAGCTCATTCATTACGGGTCTGACGTGCTCCCACTTCGCGATTTCCTCCTCAGTGGGCATTTTGCCGGTCTTCTTGTCAGGCTTGGAAGCTCCCTCTGTCGTCAAGATGGCGTACCTTGTCCCAGGCGGCAGCTGCACTTTCTTCAGGAACCGGCGCACGCTCCCGATCGGCTTGCCCATGCGACCGGGCGAGCTGAAGACGTAAAGGTCCGCAGGCATGAGTTCCTTCGGCAGCGCGTCTCGGATATGGTGGACGTTCACAGTTACCCCTTTGGCGGCCATGAGTTTCTTGAACTCCTCCGCGACCATGACCCCGTTTCCGAACTTCGATGCGTGAAAGTATTCGATTTTCATTGCGGCCATGATTGCCTTTCCTCCATTTGGTCTTTTCCCGAGGCGAGCCGATGTTCGGTCCCTCCTAGTACCAGTGAGGAAAGGAGAGAGCTATGGCGGTCTACTTATCGCGGAGCGTGTCTTGAGCGCCATGTCGCGGTCAAATCGTCAGCAAGTATTTTCACGGAACAACCTCATTCCCCTCGCCTGTCAGGGCTGAGTGAGTTCAGATGGACAAGAAGATTCGTGATCGGTTCATTCTATTGTGGCACAAATACTTTGGCGACGCCGAGTTGCCCATCACGGTGTTCTACTCGGACAAGCGCCCGCTGAAAGCCGCCGCCGTCGTGAAGTCCGATCCGTGCATTATCGACATGCTGCCCCTCGTGAGGAATGGAAAGACACTCTGTTTCTCGGCTGAGAGCCGCATCTGTGGAGGCGCCAGGAGATACCTGGGTTTCGCACCTGAGGGCATGAGGCCGAGTTTCGATTACTTCCTTTCATATGGCATCCCGGGCAAGCTGGAGGGTGAAAGATACAAGAAATCTCCCGAGCTGGTGCGCGAGAGCTCGAAGTTCTCACCTGCGTTGAAGGCGCCCAAGCCGTTCGTAGTCTTCAAGCGCTGGGACAAGCTCTCTGAGTCGGATGAGCCGGAGATAATCGTATTCTTGGCGGGTTTGGATGTAATAGCCGGTTTGTTCACTCTGGCGAACTTCGACGAGGCCGAACCGGACGGAGTGATATGTCCCTTCGGATCTGCATGCTCATCGATAGTGTACCATCCCTACTCCGAGCTGCGATCATCTCGCCCGAGATGCGTATTGGGTAT
>Ga0209777_10006129_pt1 | contig 13621 bp, 12 predicted proteins | sample FrelakmetHBP12HB_FD_187147 | JGI IMG/M metagenome (GOLD analysis project Ga0209777, IMG submission 187147) | Freshwater lake sediment microbial communities from the University of Notre Dame, USA, for methane emissions studies -HBP12 HB (SPAdes)... | ecosystem: Environmental > Aquatic >...
CTCGATAGTCATTCTTTCTACGATTGAGGTCCTTCCCTTCCCGCCTCCGCTTCAAGGTAAACTGGTTGATGAAACGAAACGGGATGCCTTGCTCATCCAGGAAGTAGGCTATATTTCGCCAGTAGTGGCCTCCCGTCTCGATAGCGAACATGACACCCCGGCAATCTAATTTCACCATTTCCATCCGGGCTCGGCGTAACATGGTTTCCAGACCTTCTCTGGTATTGTCGAACTTGAATTTGTCACGGGTGGTGAAATCTCGAGTAATGGCCACTGCTGCATGCCTCTTCTTGTGAGGGTCAACTCCTATGATCAGGTATCCCTCGGGCACTTGCTTTACTTTCCTGGCTGCGGTATTCTCCATTTGTGATGGCTCCTCCTACTTTAGATTTGGTGTTTGTAAGCTGTACTGTTCTATTGTAGCCGGAGCCATCACCATTTGTTACTCAATATACTAACCGATGAATTGTTTATGACGCCGAGCTTTAGCTAACAAAATGGACTTTTTCGAGCCTAGCTGCACAATCCAAGCGTTTAGTAGCTCTACACCAACCTCAAGCTTTTCGAGATTTTGACTTCTGATGGCATTCCCTGTGAACTAGCACTACATTGTCTTCATCATACCAGCGCCTGTCATCAAGCCTATGTATGTCTGTGCTCTTGATATCGCCAATCTTTTCCCCGCAAATATGACACACGCCATTCTGTCTCCTAAACAAGTCTATTTTCTTCGGCTTCTTTCGGCGCTCATCTAACTGCAAACGGCTGTAAACCCAGCGATTGATTTCAAACCAAGCATCTAGGTCACCTCGGGATGCTGTTTCAATAGCTTTTCTAGCGCACTCAAGTATCTCTTCCTTCGATTTCACCGTTCCCATCATAGACCTCCCCGCCAGAGGGCTCTACCGATAATGTTACTGGCTCTCTCAAATTTACCATCTTGGATACCCCTTTACAAGACTGGGGAGCTAGGGAGCCGATTCACTTGAGAGATGCTTTGAAGGGCTATGAACAAAATGGACTTTTGTGTGGTGACGAACCGCGGTGGATTGGAAACCACCGACACCCTAATTACAAGTTAGTAAGGCGATTTCTCGAAGCTGAAAAGAGCAAAAACCCGATTTCAAAACCCTAACTTTGTCCTACTCTTGCCCCCCCGATTTCCACCAGTTAATGACTCATCACTCAAGCTTTCGATCGACGACATTACGGCGATTGATGGTTTCTGCAATTTCGTGATTTAAGATGTGAGGCCTGTGTGATCAAAATGTGACGTCTTTTTCATTTTTCTTGTACCTAATCCACACTTTATCTTTTGTCCCATTTACGAAGCTACTTACCACACAGCACCTCAGGTATGTCCGTGTCTGTAGTAATGACACCTTCTATCAGTAAGTCGGCAATCTCGTCATCGGAAAGCCCTAGAATCTGCTTGTAGACGTATTCATTATCTTCACCGAGGCAGGGTGCTGCTTTTGTGATTGAACAGGGAGTCTTGGATAGCTTGTATGCCGGAGATTGATAGGCGTGAACTCCTATCTCCTTATGCTCCAAGAACCTGAAATGCTCCCTGTGTTTCAATTGGGGGTCATTGAAAAGGTCCTCAGCGGTCTGTACCACTCCTGCCGGTATGCCAGCCTCCTGCAACATGCTCATAACCTGGTCTGCTGTGTGGTTACGAGTCCATTCCCCTATAAGCTCTTCCAGCTCATCCTCATTTCCCTTTCTGCCAAGCAGAGTGGAAAACCTGGGGTCCTTGATCCATTCTGGATTCCCGATTACGGAGCAGAAGCTTTCCCATTCCTCATCATTTGTTATGGCAATTGCGACCCAACGGTCAGTCCCACTGCAGGGGAAGACACCGTGCGGGGCCATATATGGATCCCTGTTGCCCATGCGGAAGGCAATACGTCCATTTACAGTATAGTCCAGCAACGCAGGGGCCAAAAAGCCAACCCCCACCTCGACCTGCGATTGGTCCAGATACATCCCTTTCCCCGTCTTCCGTCTATAGAGAAGTGCTGCAATTAGGGTGGGAATTAGACAATAGGGTGAAATGAAATCGCTATAGTTGTTGAAAAGCGGTAGTGGGTCTCTGTCAGGCCAGCCATTAAGATGCCCATAGCCGGCATAGGAAACGCCGATAAAGCCGTAGCCTTTGACTTTGTTAAGGGGGCCGTGTTGCCCCATCTGGGAAGTGCTATAGTAGATGATTTCAGGTTTTATCTTCTTGCAGCTCTCATAATCCAGCCCCCATTTGGCCATTGCACCTACAGACATGCTATCGCTGACAATATCAGCCCACTGAACCAATCTCTTTGCGATCTCCTGCCCTTTGGGCATATTCAGGTCTAGGCTTATTCCATATTTGTTGGCGTTGTATGCTGCTGTAAATGCACTCCGGTTAATGCCTGTGATGCCATCCTTAAAGGGCCCCGCTGTTCTGGTGGTCTCTGGCCAGCGATGGCACTCAATACGAACCACTGTGGCACCGTAAAAAGCAAGCTCCCTAGCGATCTGAGGCCCTGCCCCCACCCAAGAGAAATCAGCAACCTTTAGCCCCGCAAAGACCTGTCTGGTCATTTTTGCCCTCCTCCCCCCAATCACTTCTTAAGCTAAATAGCAGCGCGATTCTTGAGGATAACTAGCTGCTCCTTGGAAAACCCTAATTCCTTCTCGTAGATCTCTTCATTGTGCTCCCCTATAAGAGGGGCCCGCCGTTGCACTTGATATGGGGTTTCACTAATTTTGATAGCATATCCTGGGTAGATGATAGTTGCTCCTAGTTCAGAGTGCTCCACTTCCTGCCAGAATCCTCGTTCTGCAAGTTGAGGGCTTTCTGCTACATCCTTCACTGTTGTAATCGGAGCGAGCAGGATACCCTTTTCTAGCGCCACGCTCGAGAGCTCTGCCTTGGTCTTGGTCTTAATGAATTCACATATGGCGTCTGTGAGCCTAGTGAGCTCCTCTTGGCTTATTGTTGCTGCGTCTATGGTCTGCCAAGGGTAGTCCTTCAGTTCGAGGGCCATCCCCTCCCGGTTAGCCATCTCTACCAAGGCCCGAGAAGAGCTTACCATGCCAGCTTGAGATGCCCCGGTGACCAGTAGAAAGACGTGTCCGTCCTTGCAGGGGTAGATCACCTGACTGAAGAGCGGGAGACCTCCGGGCCTGGCGCCCGCGTAGAAGGGCCCCATCCCCCTGTAGCTATACTTGAGCATGTCCCAGATCTCCGCAACGATCATCAGGGATAGGACCACCGCCTGCTGACAGGAGACATCCACGTGCTGTCCCTCGCCGGTGAGCTCCCGATGATAGTGAGCTACCATTGAGCCTGTAGAGCCATGAAGCCCTCCCAGAAAATAGAATTGAGGACAGCTAAGCCGATTTGGCGGGCGGTCCATCTCACCATAGATGTACACCATCCCACCCATGGCGACTCCAATGAGGTCAGTAGCCTTATGGTGGGCATAGGGACCAGTTTGGCCGAAGGGGGTGATAGAGGTCATAATAATTCTAGGATTGATCTTCTCAAGCTCCGAATATCCCAAGCCGAGGCTTTCCATGTATCCCGGCTCGAAAGACTCCACCACAAAGTCAGCGGTTTTAACAAGCCTCTTGAAAATCTGTACGCCGTCAGAAGTCTCGAGATTTAAGGTTATGCTTCGTTTATGAAGGTTGGTGTAGAACCAGAAAAGGCTTTTCTCAGGGTGTGGGATGTCCTTGTAAAACGGGCCTATGTTTCTGGCAAAATCTCCCCCAGGTGGCTCGATCTTGATAACATCGGCCCCCAGGTCGGCGAGAAGCTTTCCGCAGAGCACTCCCTTTTCGTCGGCCAGATCCAAGACACGGCATCCGGACAGCAACGAGTCTTCCCGTTCCGCCATCTTCCACCTCCAACAGTGAACTAGGATGCCTGGCTTTATGAGCAGCGATATGCTTTTTCTTTGGTGATTATTTAAGTACAATGTGAATTGGATCAAACCAGATACAAAGTGGGTGCTTAGCTTATAATCCCCTTCTTACGCAATGCCTTGATTTTCGCTGAATCGTAACCCAGTTCAAGCATGATCTCTTCGGTATGCTGCCCGAATCGAGTGCTCCAGTTCCTAATTCGAGGCGGTGAATCTAATAGCTTGAACATAAAGCCCACTTGCTTAACCTGGCCCAAAACTGGGTGGGGCATCTCCTTAATCATCCCGCGAGCGAGCAATTGTGGATCTGAAACGAGCTCATCAATGGAGTGGACGGGGGCAACACAGGTGTCCTTCTGTCTCAGGATTTTTACCCACTCGCCTCTGGTTTTGGTCAAAAAAGTCTTCTTGAAATATCGGAAGATCTCCTCCCGTTTCTCCCCTTCCGCATATTGATGCTCGATGAAATCCTCACGGTCGAGAAGCTGGCACAGGTTGCCATAGAACCTAGCTTCGATGGCGCCGATGCTGATGTATTTCCCGTCCTTTGTCTCATACACGTTGTACCACGGCCATTGCCCACTGAGCCAGGTTTCGCCTCTTTGGCAGGCTATCCCCCAGGTGAGGTAAGGGTTTATCCATATAGACATCAGACTCACCATCGTGTCTGTTATTGACACGTCAATAAACTGTCCTTTGCCTGTCCTCTCTCTTACCATTAATGCCGCCAGAATCGCTACCGCGGCCGACAAGCCGCCGCCTGCGAAATCGGCTATCGGTATTCCCGGGATGACCGGCTCGCCGCCGGCAGTCCCCGTAATGCCTAGGAGGCCACCGATGGATATATAGTTGATGTCATGCCCCACGAGATTGCGATAGGGGCCGTCTTGTCCATAGCCTGTCAGCGAGGCGTAAACAATCGCCGGATTGATCTTTTTGATGGTGGCGTAATCAATGCCCAGACGTTTCATAACCCCTGGCCTTGACCCCTCTATCACAACATCGGCGGTTTTAGACAGGTCATAGAAAATGTTGCGCCCCTCCTCGGTTTTTAGATTAAGCCCAACGGTCTTACAGTTCCTAAAACCGGGGAAGTCGGGTGAGTTGGGGAACACCTGCAAGATCAGGCCGCCACGACGCTCAGGGTAGGCTTCGTGTATTTTGATAACCTCAGCGCCAAGGTCGCCAAGAAGGGTGGTGCAAAAAGGCCCAGGGCCCACCCAGGTCATATCGAGCACCCTTATCCCTTGCAACGCTGGAATTGTCCTCTTTTGTCTGACCTGCTTTTTCTTCCTATCGGTCTTTGTAGAGTTTTTCCTTGTCAAGGCTACTTACTCCATTTCTTCCTATTTCCTCTCGGCTAGCGAGCGAGAAAGGTCTGCCTGCGCTTGGCCACCAGATCGCCATTCTGGTTGACAAAGGTGAGCTCCATGGTAATAAAGACCATCCTCCCCCCGTCTTTACCCACACGCTCCTTGGCATCGGCGAACCTGGCATACCATGTCAGTGTGTCGCCGGCGCGAACGGGGAGGAAGAAATCATATTCCACACCGCCATCGAGGATGCGTAACAAGCCTGCCTCGATCAGGGTGCCAAACACAGTGCTCATCGTCTCGATTGCTTCATTATTGAGCTTTGTGGTCCAGCCGAAGAAACCCGGCGGACATACTATCTCCCTATACTTGCTATTTCTGGCATACTCCACATCGCTGTAGAGGGGGTTAGGGTCACCTACCGCTTCGGCATATCTCTTAATGGCGCCTCTTTCCACCTCATTGATGACTGGCCCTGTCGTGGTACCGAGCAATCCTTTGAGTTTGTCCATGACCTCTGAACCATCGGCCATTCCTGGTACCTCCTGCGAATCTAGTTCTGTTGCTTGTTCTGACCTGTTACCAACTCCTCAGTAGCCCGAGCCCCAGTGAACAGACGAGGTTTCTCATGACCTCTGAAGTGCCCCCACCCATGTTTAACCCCACGCATAGCTGGTAGTTCTTCTCAAGTTTACCTTGCAATGGTGCCCATCTGGACTCTTTTACCTGTCCGTAGAGTCCCATAATCTGGCAGCCCAGATAGGAAAGACGCTGGTTCAGCTCAGTGGCCATGACTTTCGCTGCTGCCGCCATAGGGCCAGCCGCTACCAGGCCGCCCTTGATCTGGTTCCAAACCACAGAGTAAGCAAAGGCACGGCCCGCCTCGATTTCGATTGCTAGCTGGGCTAATCTGTGTCGAATAAAGGGATTTTGAGCCAGGACCTTTCCACCTATTTTGGTCTCTCTGCAAAACTCTGCCAACTCCTCTAGCTCTCGTTTGCAGAAAGAAAATACATTAATCATAGAACGCTCAAAGTTAGACGACATTTGGGAAGCTATCCAGCCCTGGTTCTCCTCGGCCACCCTGTTGCGTGCTGGAATCTTAACATTGTCGAAAAACACCTCGTTAAACATGTGTGAGCCTTCCATGCTGCGGATGGGACGGACTGTAATACCAGGGGTTTTCATATCTAACAGGAAAAAGGAGAGTCCGCGGCTCCTTTTCTCGCTGGGATTTGTCCTCGCGAGCAGGTTGCACCAGTCGGCATGGTGTGCCCCTGTAGTCCATATCTTCTGACCGTTAACGATATAGTCATCGCCTTGCCTTACGGCTCGTGTAGTGAGAGATGCCAGGTCGGAACCGGAGCCGGGTTCGCTCCAGCACTGACACCAGAATCGCTCGCCCCGTGCCATAGGTGGCAAATGTTCTCTCTTCTGCTCCTCATTCCCGCTGACTAGAAGGGAAGGGGCCAACACGCTCACGCCGAGGGGATCGATCCCTGCTCCCCTGTGGTATCCCTGCACCTCACTGAAGATGAATTGCTCTATGAGAGGAGCATCTTCGCCACCGTATTCCTTGGGCCAGGGACGGGAGAGCCAGCCTCTGGCACCCAGCTTCTTTGCCGTTTGCTTATGAAATTCCCAGCATTCATCGCTCCCATAGATGGCTTCGAAGGATGTCCCCCACTCGGGTGGGGCATTTTTCATCTCTTCTCTATAAAAGTCGTCGAACTGTTTTGTTAATGCCTCTTCTTTGGGAGTAAATCGAAAATCCATCGCTGCTCCTTCGAAGATATCAGTCATAGCCCCACGATTACGCAGGATACTACGTTATCCGCCGGGTGCCCGCCCATGTTATGGGTCAGCCCCAGTTTTGGGTTCTTAACCTGGCGCGGCCCCGTCTTCCCTTGGAGCTGTTTACACATCTCGTAGAGCATCCTGAGTCCAGTGGCCGCTACAGGATGGCCGAAGCACTTCAAGCCACCGCTGGGTTGCACTGGCAACCCCCCATCAAGATTGAAGAAGCCGGACTCGAGGTCCTCTTTCACCTTCCCTCTGGGGCTGAATTGAAGGTCTTCCATGATAATAGCCTCGTTAATGGAGAAACAGTCATGAACCTCAGCCATGCTGATCTCTTTCCGTGGGTTCTTTACCCCTGCCTCTTTGTATGCTGCCAGCCCGGCGCGATAGCCTGCCTCGATGTGTGTAAAATCGAAGTCGTTTCTCCGGGCACCGTCGGCAGGGTTGGCGCAGATCTGCAGCGCTTTGATATAGATTGGATCACGCCTGAACTTCTTGGCCTCACTTGCCCGCACCAGGATAGCGGCTGCTGCCCCATCGCTTGTTCCACAGCAATCGAAGATACCCAGCGGCCAGGCGATTATGGGCGAGTTCAATACTTGCTCCAGGGTTACCTCTCTCCGGAAGTGAGCCTTGGGGTTCATGGCTCCATTGTGATGGCTCTTCACCGGGATGTACGAAAGCATCCTTTTCCCTTCTTGGGGACTGAGACCATAGCGGTGAAAGTAGCTTGTGGCCATCATGGCGAACAGCCCAGGCGCCGAGATAGCAGTAACCAAGTTAGGAGTGCCTAAAGGGACCTGATTGGGGAGGCCGGCGATGCCCATATCCTTCAACTTCTCAGCCCCCACCACCAGCGCTATGTCACATACGCCACATGCCACGGCGTAGGCGGCGTTTCTTAGGCAATCTGATCCAGTGGCGCAGGCATTTTCTATCCTAGTTACCGGCTTGTACTGAAGCCCCAGGGTTCCAGCCAAGCCCAGTCCTGTCATCCCCGATGTTTCACACCAATGTCCTACCCATGCTGCGTCGATGTCCTTAAGCTCAACTCCCGCATCTTCAAGGGCTTCAAAGGTGGCATCAACTATCAGGTCTGAAACACTTTTGTCCCACAGTTCACCGAACTTGGTACAACCCACGCCAATTACGGCCACTTTATCCTTTATGCTTTCTGCCATATTCTTCCTCCTTAGACTCTCACCGGTCTGGCTTTCCAGTAATAGTTATGGATACCGCGATCGAAGAAAAGCTTCCTGAAGGTCATCTCCACAGGCATCCCTACTGCTACGTTACCCGGGTCACGGTCGGTGAAATCAAACATCCCTCTTCCTCCTCCATCGAAGTCGATGATGACATTGGTGGCCGGTGGATCGGGGGTAGTTGCTATATAGTCATGGGTGAAGTTGAACAGTTTTCCCTTCTTGTCGGCGAATTTATAATCCTCGAATTGGTCTTTAGCCTGACATATCACACATATCCTGGCTGGCGCTCTCCCACCAGCCCAGGCTGGCGGCCGGTACTCCGGAGTGCCGCACTTCTTGCATTTCACCCCATAGAGGGGCAGGATTGCTTTGCGATCCCTACGTAGCGCTGAGATAGAGGTGGGGGTTAGCTCTGGGCGCTGTGCTGGCTCCAGAGGTATAAGGCCTCTCCAGCGGAGATATGTTTCATAATTGTTGAGCATTTTTTTTGATGCTAGATGAGCTTTGATCCCACGCCGATCTCTGACCTTTTCAATAGCTTTGGTTACTTCGAGAACGAAGGCATCGGCCCCATTTCCATAGCTGGCGAAGAGTATCTTATCTCCAGCTTTGGCTTCCTCGAGGGCTGCCACTAGCATCATAATTGCCTGGGCAGTGCCGGTATTGCCTACCGTCATAAACATAGTGTCTTGGACCCGCGCCGTATCTAATCCCAAGCTCTTTGACAGCTTGATATGCGCTCTAACGTCCAGAGGGGAGTCATAGACTGCCTTGGCGAAATCGCTAGCCTTGAGGTTACATCTGTTCATCACACCGCTGATAGCCTCGGGAAGGATCTCAGAATAGCCTTTATCCAGCACCATTCGGTCTTCCCAAGAGCGAACGAAGGTATCGGTACTCGCACGCCACACCCCTGAAAATTCATCGCAAATTGAGTAGCTACCCTCGATAGTAGCGATGACATCTTCACCGCCAATAAGAATAGCGGCACCCCCATCTCCGAAACCTTGCTCCATAAGCCCTGAAGGAGCTGAGGGACGGGTATCAGCAGAAGCTACCATGATGCGCTTCGCCGATTTAGCTTTTATTGCATCGATAGCTGCGGTCATGGCGATCGTCCCTGTCCTTAAAGAGCCTGCAAAATCCACAGCTCTGATGTTGCGGCCTAGATCGACTGCCGCGGATATTATGGCTGAGCTTTGCTTCTCACTATAAGGGTGGGTTGTAGAGGCAAAAAATATTCCATCAATAGTTTTAGGATCGATGTTGCCCATACAATCGATGATTGCTTCTACTGCCATGGTCACACAGTCTTCGTCGTAGCTGGCTATTGCTTTCTCTCCTGGCACAGACATGCCCAACATGCCGATGCCGCTCCAAGCCCGAAAGAGTTCAGCCCTGGGCAGGCGGTGCAACGGTATGTAAGCACCGTAAGAGGTTATGCCTACCATTAATGCCTCCTTATTAAATTATTTTAACCCGAATCAGATTGCTCCAATCGCATTTTTGAAAATTGATCGGTGGCATGGATTAAGCTTTGACTGCGTTTTCTCTCAGAGAAACCATTCGGAGCAAGATGAATAAAACGACGGGTAAAATACCCGCAAATACAGACCCTCTTGTGAGGGTGCAATATGGAGTGTAAAGAAATAAGATATTAGCGAGAGAATCCCAAGTGAAGCCCGATGAGTGAGCAATTTATATCATTATCATCGATCTTTGTCAATGCTTTCTCACCGCAGTGCCTCAGCGAACCGTGGTGGACTAGAATTGCGGCACTGTGATCAGAAGTAAAAGACTCAGGAGTTTGTATTCGGAATAGAGTAAAAGAGGCTGTTACGACTCTGTGACTTCGCCAAAGGGGCTTCTTTTAGAGCCTACTTGTCTCCATAGCTAAGAGAATGCTAGTGAGTGAGCCAGAGTTGAGCCAGAAACATTGAACATTACGCTAGATTACTCCCACCACTCTTAGGTAAGGTGCTCTATAGAACTGCATAAACTGCGCTCATCATACATGAGCATCCTATGCCTCAAGAAATGCAGCGTTATTTGGCCGAATAGGGAGAGTTGTGCCATTGCTGAATCTGAAATGGGCCTCTAGAATAGATACTAGGGTATTCTGTCATGCTATGCGTAAATAACCTGGCGGGTTGATTATCCGGCTTTGTGGTAAGGGATAAAAATCAGCGTGCAATGCTTCCGAAGCGATTCATCGCAGGATGAGGAAGAATTGAGCTGGAGTGGTGCGGAAGGGGGATAGCAATGAAAGGGTCACTTTACGACAGAAGTACTGAGGTTCAGGCGAGAGAAGAAGAGGTAATTCTACAGCCTGGGAGCCAGGGGCTTGTGAAAGGGCAAATCGATTATGCCGCTGTTCTAAACAGCACAGGCCAAGTTCTGTACGGCTACTCTGTTAATGGAAGCAGGATACGTAAACGCCACAAGACTAAAAACAGATCCTAATCCTCACGGTTCTTTTCCTATTTCAGATGCTGGGTAAGTCTATCTACTACCTCCCCATTACTGCCGTAGATAACTACCTCCAGCGGCATCTGTCCTGGCAGAGTATGAGTAGCGCAGGCCATGCACGGGTCATACGCCCGGAATGCCATCTCAACCATATTCAACAATCCTTCACTGGCAGCCGTACCTTTCTTAATCAAACCCTGGGCCGCCTTTTTGATTGACATGTTCATAGCCGGATAGTTGTGCGCTGTTGCAACAATTAGGTTGACCTTGGTGACGATGCCGTTCTTGTCGGTTTGATAGTGGTGAATAAGCGTACCCCGAGGTGCCTCGACAATGCCGACCCCCTCATCCGGAGTGGCAGTTATCTCGGCTCTGACTTCCGGGCTGGTTATCTCCGGGTCCTGACAGAGCTCTAGCAGCCTCTCGGAAGCGTACATGAGCTCGACCAGCCTGGCCCAGTGGAATACCAGTGTAGCGTGAACAGGCTTGCCACCGAGCGTCTTGTACATTTTTTCATATTCGGCCTGTGCTAAGGGGGTTGCCATGCCGTCAGCCACATTGAGACGCGCCAGCGGGCTGACTCGATAAACGCCACTGTCCTTACCCTCGACAAATCCCTTCCACCCGACCTTTTTCAGGAAGGGGAACTTTAGGTAGGTCCAGGGTTCTGGACGCTCTGCTATATACTCTAGATACTGGGCGGGTTTGAACTTTACTACCTCTTTCCCGTCTGGATCGACTACGCGGACATCTCCGTCGTAGAAGTTTACTTTGTTCTTGCTGTCCACCAGGCCCATGTAGTAGCTCTTCATGGTGTAGATGTTGCCTGTGATTATATTCAAGTAGTCTTTATTGGCCAGAACCACATCGTTGAACAGCTTTAAGCTGAATTTGCTGAACTCGACGCAGGATTTAGCTTTTTCCTCAAATTCCTCTCTCTGTTCCTCAGTGATGGGCTTGCTCATGCCGCCGGGGATGCCCCCCACAGGGTGGGTTGCCTTGCCGGCGATGGAGGCCTGGATACTCTGGGCGTAGGCACGGTGCTTTATCACCTCGCCTCCGACCTTAAGACCGACCTTGGAGATGACCCCCAGGATATTTCTTTGAGCGGGGTCGCTGGTCGGCCCCATGACGAAGTCTGGGGCGGCCAGGGCATAGAAGTGAGCAATATGGGAGTGGATCATATGGGAGCAATAGAAAGCCTCTCGCAGCTTTTTGGCTGCAGGAGGTGGGTCAACATGGAACACAGCGTCTGTGGCCTTACACGAGGCCATGTGATGTGCTCCCGGTCAGACACCGCAGATTCTGGGTACAATCCGCGGCATCTCCTCAACGGGCCTGCCCTCGCAGAACTTCTCGAAGCCGCGCAGTTCAGGTATCTGAAGGTAGGCATTGGCGACATTGCCGTCGTCATTCAAGAAGATCTCAATCTTGCCGTGACCTTCCAGCCTGGTTATGGGGTCAATAGTAACCTTTTTCATCGTGTCCCAACCTCCGTTGTCGCCGGGCGCTTGCGGCGCAGCAGCGATTTTGCCATACCGAACCTGTAGAAAGTACCTGCTGGATCCACCACCTCTTTCAGCAGTCGGGCTAGTCCTTCCTCTTCCTGGGCATCGTAGATGGACGCCAGGGCGCTGAGCATCTTAGCCCCCTGGTCAGTCACTCCCGGAGGAGGGCCAAAGCAGCCGCGGCAGGGCATGTTTACCTTGACGCATAGCGCGCCGCAGCCACCTCTGGTGGCAGAGCCCATACAGAGAAGCCCTTGCTCCAGAAGGCATCGCTCCGGGTCCGGGGTAATTTCGTGAGTTCGGTATATCTTGGTTATTTTCTTGTTCTCTTTCTTTCGCGTGCACTCATCACATAGCGTCTTATCCGAAGCGATAACCGCTCCCACAGGCGGTAAGCTATTGGTCGCCAGGGCATTTACCACTTTCAGGATGATATCCACTGTTGGCGGGCAGCCTGGAACAAAGTATTCCACAGGAACTACCTGGTCGAGCGTGAAGACTGTGTCGTAGAACGATGGCAGCTCCAGTTCCCCTTCCGGTACCTTCGTTTTTATCTGAGGGAATATCTTCTGAGGATTATCGGTGGAGGGGGTCTCCAGGTAAACCCGCTGGAAAATCTCCTGCTCATTGTGGAAATTAGCGAGGGCAGGGATGCCTCCGGTATAGGCGCAGGAGCCAAAGGCCACCATTACCTTGGACTTACGACGGAGCAGAAGAGCGAGTTCCTTCTGTTCCGAGTTGCGCACCGCGCCGTTGAAAAGAGTGACATCAATAGCCCCGTCGGGCAAGGCTTCCACATGATGGTATTTGAAATCAAGAGCAATAGGCCATAGAACTATATCAGCGAGGGCCGCTACGTCGAGGATTTTCTCGTTAATGTCCAGGACAGCGACATCACAACCGCCGCAGCTAGCTGCCCAGTAGAGAGCCAACTTCAGTTTAGCCATGCCTAACCCCCTTCGATTATTTAGAGGTAGCAGTAACCTTATTGTCTTTAGGGTTCTCTTTCCGGAGAGCCTCTACATTGTTTTCAGCGCGGAAAGGCCCCAGTTCCTTGATCTGCGCCGTCATCTCTTTTACAATTGAGGCAAATTTCTCCCCCTCGGAGGCTGAGACCCATTCCAGACGAAGCCGCTGAGGCTCGACGCCGAATGTCTCGAGCATCATCTTAAGTAAAGGTATGCGCCGGCCTGCCTTATAGTTGCCCTCAGAATAGTGGCAATCGCCTGGGTGGCAGCCACAGACGAGCACACCATCTGCCCCGAGCTCGAAAGCCTTGAGCACGAACGTAGGGTCCACCCTTCCGCTGCACATCACCCGTATAATATCCACGTTTGTTGGATATTTAAGGCGCGACGTCCCGGCAAGGTCTGCTCCGGTGTAGGCGCACCATTCACACAGGAATCCAACAATCC
>Ga0209777_10006130_pt1 | contig 13620 bp, 9 predicted proteins | sample FrelakmetHBP12HB_FD_187147 | JGI IMG/M metagenome (GOLD analysis project Ga0209777, IMG submission 187147) | Freshwater lake sediment microbial communities from the University of Notre Dame, USA, for methane emissions studies -HBP12 HB (SPAdes)... | ecosystem: Environmental > Aquatic >...
TATTGCCGATTTTTTTAACAACGCTTTAGCCTTCTTAGCGATAGCTTATTTAGCTAGGGTCTTGAAAGCTGATGGGTTCGGTAAAATTCAGTTCGCTCAGGCTATTATGGTTTATTTCTTGTTAGTTGTAAGTCAAGGTCTGAGCACCTTTGGAGTAAGAGAGATAGCAAGGGGGAGGATGAATGTTAAGACTTATACTGACCATATTCTGACCATAAGATTGTTTTTATCTCTGGTTTCTTATATCCTCCTGGCTTTGTTCGTATTATGCATTAATCAATCACTGGAGATAAAGAAGCTTCTTTTGATTTACGGCTTCAGTCTCTTCACTTTTTCCTTCACCTTGGATTGGGTGTTCCAGGGAATAGAGAAAATGGAGTATGTAGCATTGGGCCGTATAATTAATCAGATAATTTATGTTAGTGGGCTTTTTCTTCTGGTGAAGAACTGGGATCAACTTTTGCGAGTGCCTGCCATTAGAGTTGTGGCTGCTATGCTGGGAGCAATAATTTTGGGTTACATCTTTATCAAAAGATACGGCGCAATAAAATTAAGTTACGATCTTGAGGTGTGGAGACAAATTTTAAAACAATCCATACCTATGGGGATATCCCTTATTGTGATCCAACTTTATTATAGTTTAGACACGGTAATTTTAGGTTTTATGAAGGGGGTAACGGTGGTAGGCTGGTATACTGCGGCTTATAAGATAGTTCTGTTATTTATCGGTTTCGCTACTCTGTTTGGAACCGCGGTATTCCCGGTACTTTCGAGATGCTATAAGGAGTCTTTAGACCAGTTTCGAAAATTTGTGCTTCAATTTTCACGACTGACTATTTTTTTTGGACTTCCTATTGCTGTAGGTGGAACGATCTTGAGTGACCAAATCATTCGATTTGTTTACGGGTCAGCTTATCAGTCTAGCATACTGCCGCTTCAAATCTTGATATGGAGCGTTTTTACGGTTTATTTTAATTGCTCCTTTGCATTTTGTTTGCTGGCAAGCGATAGACAGAAAGAATATATGTACAGCGTTATAATTGGCGCTGTGGTCAATTTAACCTTAAACCTATTACTTATACCAAAATATGGTATGTTGGGCGCGAGCATTGCAACCATAGTATGTGAGGTAGTCACTCTGGGATTAATTCTATTTTATTCAGGAAGAATAGTGAAATCCATTCCCTGGATCGATCTTTTAAAAGTACTTGGTTCTTCCTCTTTAATGGGTCTGGTTCTATATTCTCTTTCTGGGAACCTTCTAATTAAAGTGTTCATAGGAATAGCTGTTTATCTGGGAGCCATGATCATTCTTCGGGGGATTCATAGAGAAGATGTTATATGGCTAAAACAAATCATAAGGACTCCGCATGCATAAAAAGGATATTTATAAAGAAAAAAACAATAAATATTATAGTCATATAAGACATGAATTGATCCAAATGGTTGAGGGTAATGGCAATAAGATTTTGGATGTTGGGTGTGGGGAGGGCCAGACCGGATGGTTTTTAAAGAAATCCGGCAAAGCCAGAGAAGTTGTGGGAATTGAATTGAATGAAGATGCGGCAAAAAGGGCAGAAGGCAGATTGGATAAAGTTATTCATGGAGATGTGGAAAAGATAACTCTGTCAATTCAGCCAGAATATTTTGACTATATTATTTTAGGTGATGTGGTTGAACACTTGATTGACCCCTGGAGGATGATCAAACAGTTGTCCCAATTTCTTACCAGGGATGGCTCTTTGATTGCGAGCATCCCAAACATCGGTTATTGGAGGGTACTGAAAGATTTAATTTTATTTGATAAATGGGAGTATCAGAAAGAGGGCATTCTGGATAAAGCACATCTTAGATTTTTCACCAAAAGAAGTATGGTCGAGATGATGAATAAAGCTGGATTTGAAGTGGAATCAATTGTGGCCAGACGGTCACCGGGGATAAAAGCCAAGCTGTTCAATCTTTTTACCTTGGGGATGTTCAGAAAGTTTTTTGAGAGCGCATATATTATTAAGGGCAGAAAAATGAGAGCTTGTTAACATCACCTTGTGAGAATTCAAAAAGCTCAGAACTATGGAATTCACTACTAGCCAAACAAGAATAACCGTCCATGCATACAGCAGTTAGTTGCAGATCTTAGCTGAAACTGGAATTGATTAAATGTATCCAACAAAAAGCAACATAAAAACATTACGCTACCCAAACTTTATAGGGGAAGATTTTGAATCAGTCGATAGAAACCATTAACATTTCTAATTTTCTGAGACGATACTGGCCTGTAATTATCTTGACGGCTATCATCTCAATCTTAGTTCCCATCTTCTATAGTTTGGAGAATTGGGTCCTATTATTAGGCCCTCCACTATTTTTGGTCTTTCTATTTGTACTTCTCAATTTCCAACTTAGTCTTTATCTGCTTATTTTTTCGATGTTTCTGGGAGGTGTTCTGATCTATCAAGGACATATAAACCTGTCTTCAGTGTTCTTGGGGGGATTGTTATTGTCTTATCTTGCTAAAGTACTTGTCTCGGGGAAAATATCCATATCTAAAACGCCCTTAGATAAAGCTATTCTGATATTCATGGTTGCAATAGCCCTTTCTTTGATTAATGCACGTTATCTGTACCTGGGGATTTGGACCTATTTATGGCATGTTTGTATATTTGTTCTATTCTATGTGGTAGCGAGTAGTGTTGAAAGCTCGTCACTTAAAAACCTTCTCTCTTTTACGATCCTTTCGGCCGTAATATATTCCATCCCCCCACTGGTCCAGTCAATCTCAAGCTCCGGTGCAGGGCGTGCCTTCGGGATCGGAGGAACTTATGCGAGTACATTGATCGATATCTGTTTCCTATTTTGCCTTTCTTTTTTCTTTTTCGAAGAGAGATCCAAACATAGGATATTGTGGGGAACTGCTCTTCTAATCCTATTGGCTAGCTGTCTGGTAAACAAAATCAGAGGGGCAATTATAGGGCTGGGACTTACTTATATTTTTATGAGTATGATGGTTTTCAGGAAGTCGATGGATGAAGGATTCAAATTTGTGCGGCGGAATCTCATTATATCATCTGTGGCAATAACTTTAGCGGTTATTTTTATGTTCTATACATTATCAGCTTTTTCAAAAGGTTTTGGGCAACATTTAGCTTACTCCCCCGTGCCCATTGAAACCACCCAAATTAGGTTTATTCTTTGGGATTTGGCTTTGAAATTCTTTTTCCAAAATCCAGTTATAGGCATTGGATTGGGACAGTTCTCCAAATTATCAACAATAGGCCTTGAGCCTAAATATCAGATATTTTACCTTTTTATTGCTAATATAGGTACCCATAATTTACTCTTGAGCTATTTGTCCGAAACAGGAATAATTGGGGCAATCTGTTTTCTGTTTTTTCTTTATTCTTCTTTAAGGTTAGCGTGGTTGAAATTTAAACTCTCAACTACCACTACTGATTTGAAATTATCCGGGGCTCTTTTAGGAGGATTGTTTTATATTGTGATAACCTCCCTTTATGCTGGACAATGGAGCACAAATATTCTAGGAATGATGTTCGCTCTGACTCTAGCGTGGACAGTAATCTTAAAGCCCAATTCACAAACATGAGAATAACTTTTGTACTATCAGGTTGGACAAGGTCTCCGGTTGACGGTTTTCGGATTGTATATTGCCGTATCTCCAAAATGACGTTTCAATGTTCATCGTTTGTCCACAGGATTCATAGAATAAGCAAGAAAACCAGCTAAAGATATTTCATGCTTAAATTATCTATTATTACAGTTAGTTTTAACACCAAACCATTATTGAAGCAATGCATGGAGTCAGTCTATCAAAACCTGGATAACATAGAGCACGAAATCTTTATAGTAGACAACAACTCACAAGATGGAAGCCCCGGTATGGTAAAGGAAAGCTTCCCGGATGTTAAGCTAATAGAAAACAAAGAAAATATGGGTTTTGCTAAAGCGAACAATCAAGCCCTAAAGCAGGCCAAAGGGGAATATCTGTTGCTCCTTAACAGTGATACCATTGTTCTCCCCGGAACCTTAAATATCATGATGGATTTCATGGACGCAAACCCTAAGGTGGGTGGTTTAGGAGCTAAGTTAGTAGACCAGGATTTAAACTTGCAGACCTCGTGCCGACATTTTCCCACTCTCTTCACGGTGTTTTCGCAATTGTTTGGGTTGAGCGCAATGTTCCCTAAAAGCAAAATTTTTGGGAGGTATGATATGAGCTATTGGGATCACGGTCAGATAAGAAAAGTGGATTGTGTGCCGGGGACTTCTCTTTTAGTTAGAAAAAAAGCAATGCAAGAAGTAGGTCTTTTGGATAAAAACTATTTTATGTATTTCGAAGATACTGATTGGTGTTATAGATTTGCCAGAGCCGGGTGGAAGGTGGTTTTTCTCCCCGATGCTAAAGTGATTCATCTGGGAGGAGCAAGTGCTGCCAAGTCGAATAGAGGGCCGTTCTATGACAAGACTCTCACTAAAGAATTCTTTAATAGCCTCTTTTACTATTTTAAGAAGTTTCACGGTTGTTTCTCCGTCTTGATTTTAAGGATTTTCATTTTCATCTCACTTGTTATGAGGATGCTGAAATGGATTTCTGCTTTTATGTTTCGTCGGATCAATGAAAAGGAGTTTTCATATAAGATGAGGTCCTTTAGCCAAATGATAAAATACTGTTTAACCACCAGATGTTAGAAATGCTGAGGTTGGAACAATATCATTGAGCTGAGTCGAAGTTACATCTCTGGTGGAAGTTGATTTAGTCAGTTTATTTCTGATATGATGAATCGAACTTTAAAAAAGATTTTGGTGGATGCAAATAAAAATGTAGGGTTGTTTCTATTTAATCTGTTTAATCTCTCAAGCTCTAATACTCTGAAAAATGGTTCTCTTGACTCAGAAAGGGTAAACAGAATCTTAATTATCTCACTTCATAAAATCGGTGATGTTTTGTTTACCACTCCAGCTATTCGCGCCTTGAAAGAGAAATTCCCAAAGGCAAAATTGACCGTGTGGGTAAAATCCAGAGGAAGAGCGGTTTTGGAAAATAATCCCCACCTGGAAGAGATACTGGTCTTTGATAATATCAGCGTAGCTCGGGGTTTCGAAGATATTGAACATTTCGATATAGGAAGTAGACTGAAATTTGTTTCTGATCTTCGAATGCGCAAATTTGATTTGGTGGTGGATCTGGTAGGGACTTTTAGTACCAACATCTACTCCTTTTTAAGTGGGGCTCCTTTGAGATTCGGATTTGATAATCATGGGTTTGGGTTTCTTCTAACCCAGGTAACGCCTTTTGCGAGAGGAAAACATCTCAAACAAAATTATTTGGATGTGATTCGCACCATTGGAATAACCCCCAAAAATGACAATCTGGAGATAGAATTAAGCTTCAACGAGAAAAAATTGGCTGAAAAGTTTATGACAGACCATAACTTGAGTTGTAATGATTTTCTGGTTGGGATTCATCCTGGAGCTGGTTGGTTCACTAAAAGATGGCCTCCGGCTAATTTCGGTCAATTAGCCAATCTATTAGTCAAAGAGACCAATGCTAAAATTATTCTTTTTGGTAATAAAGACGAGGGAAAACTATTAATAGAGGTGTTGCGTGAGTTAAAAACCCAGCCCATAATCATGTCTGGAAAATCAGGTTTAAGAGAGATGGCTGCGGTAATAAGTAAATGCCATCTTTTTCTTGGCAATGACACCGGACCTACTTATATAGCTGAAGCTTTGAAAATCCCGGTAGGCGTGTTTTTTGGACCTACCAATCCAGCTTATAGCGCCCCTGTAGGGACTAAGTGTGTGATAATAAGAAAGACCGTGAAATGTAGTCCCGTGGATTTCCATCAGTATTGTTTTGATGAACCGGGAGTTTCTTGCCGCTTGGGGAAACACGAATGTATGAAAACCATCTCAGCTGCAGAGGCTCTCGAAGCTTTAAGACCCATCTTAGCCAAAAAGGGAGTAAACCAGCTTGGAGGAAAATAAAAATCGGTGTATCTTTTGTGGTCAACCTTCTAATGAAATCTACATCTGTAGGGATGGATATAGTTATCTAAGATGCAAATACTGCGGGTTAGTTTACCTGAGACCACAACCCTCACAAGAAGAGCTAAGGAATTTTTACAACATAACTTACCAGGTAGACTTCAAGAGATACAAAAAAAACATGCCCTCAAAAGCAAGGCGGTCTTTAAAAGAGATAAGTAAGTTTGCAAAACCCGGCAGTTTACTTGAGTTGGGTTGTTCTTATGGATTTTTCCTAAAAAAGGCTAAAGAAAATGGGTGGACGGTGAAAGGTCTGGAATGGTCTGGCGAAGCCCGCGATTATGCGGTTAACCAGTTGAACCTGGATGTCTCGGCAGAGTCTTTGTCCGAGTTTACCTTGACTCAAAGGAAATTTGATGTGGTAACCGCTTGGCACGTGCTGGAGCATCTCACTGATCCTCAGGAGGAATTGGCAAATACAAGAAAGATCTTAAACCCTAAAGGGATCTTCTTATTCACCACCCCCAACATTGATTCTCTGCAATTTAGACTTCTTGGGAACAAATGGGAATGGTTTTCTCCGCCAGCACATCTATATATATTTGGCATATCTTCGATCAACCATTTGTTAAAAAAGAACGGATTCGAAATATTGAAGTTGGAAACCAGAAGAGGCGATTCTAAGGGTTTGATATTTCAATGTATTCACTTGTTATTAAAAAAGACCTATCTGATCTTAACATTCTCATTTGGTGAAATTTTTAAAAAAACCAGATCAAAGGAAAGTAAAATATCAAATGAGGAAAGGCATGAGTCTAATTCAAGAACTCCATCCAAGTTTTTAAAATATGTTTATCATGGAACTGGTGAAAAAGTATTGTTTTTCATAACAGAGGTTATATCTCCTATCACATTTCCTTTAAGAAAAATCATATATAAAAACAATCTAGGGCCAGAAATGTTCGTAATTGCCAGAAAGGCAGAGAAGAATTCCATTTAGTCCCATGAACAGAATCAGAATATTACATCTTATCACTGAATTGGAACCGGGCGGGGCAGAAAACTTACTTTTAAATATATGCAGAGGATTAGACAAAGAGAAATTCGACCTAATAGTCGGGTATATCTCTGGGCCAGGCACCTTAGCTAATCAAATCAGAAGAACTGGCGTTAGAGTGGTTGATTTAACTCACAGAGGTAAAATAGACCCTTTCCTGCTATTCCGGCTGATTTTTCTAATGCGAAAGGAGAGGGTAAAAATAGTTCACACTCATTTAGTCCATGCTTCTATCGTAGGACGAGTAACTGCTAAATTAGCGGGAGTGAAAATATTAGTCGCTACCAGACATTATGCCTATGATCTTAAAGAGAAAAGTTTTACATACTGGCTGGAAAGGAAGTTGGCAGGACTTAACAGGATGACGATCGCCATCTCTAAGGCGGTCAGAGACTATCTGATAATAAAAGAAAATTATGACTGCAAAAAGGTAACTGTTATTTATAACACAGTGGATTTAAGACTTTTTGATTTGAATATGGTTAAAGAGTCAGTCACAAACAGTGATAACTACCTGATTGGATCGGTAGGGCGGTTACATCCCCAAAAAGGTCATAGCATATTAATTCAAAGTATGAGCGCAGTCATAAGAGAATTTCGTAAAACTCAACTTTTGATTATTGGTAGTGGCTCTCTAAGAATGGAACTTGAAAATTTAGCCCGGAATCTAAAAGTATCAGACCATGTAACTTTTTTAGGTTTAAAGTCTCCCCTTGAGGTTATTGAGATACTCAGGGGAGTAAATTTGTTTGTGCTTGCATCAAATTGGGAAGGTTTTGGCATTGCCGTCATCGAAGCAATGGCTTCAAGTAAACCAGTGGTAGCTACTGCAGTTGAAGGCCTTCATGAAGTGATCGAAGATGGACGAACTGGTTTTCTTGTGCCTCCAGGAGATCCGCAGGCCTTGGCAGAGAAAGTAATATACCTGTTAAAAAATCGAGATCTATCCATAGAAATGGGAAAGGAAGGGAGGAAAAGGGTGGAAGCTCTTTTCTCTTTAGATAATATGATTGTAAAATTGGAAAGGTTATATTGGGATTTGCTAAATCAAGAAAAAGTCTAAAGGGAATGTGACTACGATTAACGCAGACAGAGGAGAAAAATATTCCTTGAATCTGTAGAACCGGTTTTTTGTTGGAGTCTTAAAGATAGTAATTGAAAGACAATAACGATTATGTGCGGAATCTGTGGGATATACTATTTTTCAACTGACAGGCAGGTAGAAAAGGGGATTTTGAGCCGGATGACCTCGCGACTGGTTCATCGGGGTCCGGATGAAGAGGGCTTCTACCTCAATGGAAGCCTGGGCTTGGGCATCCGAAGGCTTTCGATAATCGACTTAAAGACAGGTTCCCAGCCAATTTTTAATGAGGATAAAACCAAGGTCATTGTTTACAATGGTGAGATCTATAATTTTTCTGAAATACGGCAAGAGCTGGTTTTAAAAGGACATAATTTCAGAACTAGGTCTGACACTGAGATTATAGTTCATTTGTATGAAGAAAACCCTTCAGATTTCGTTAATAAGCTAAATGGGATTTTTGCATTTGCCCTGTATGATTCTAAAGAAAAAACCTTGATCCTGGCTCGCGATCATGCGGGTATAAAACCCCTTTTCTATTATTTAGATGAAGAGAAGTTTGTCTTTGCTTCAGAAATGAAGTCGCTTTTAAATTGTCCTGGGATTCCAGTTGAGATAAGTCCGGAGAGCCTTTTAGCCTATCTTTCTTTAGGATACGTTCCTCAGCCTCAAACCATTTTAAAAGGTATCAAAAAATTATCCCCAGGGCATATACTTCGGATTAGTTCTTCAACAATTGAAGACATACCTTATTGGACTTTAAGCTATAAACATGACCAAAAGGAGATTTCCCAGGAAGAACAGGTAGAGAAGTTGAGGGGTTTATGGAGGAAAGTTATTAAAAGGCAGCTAGTATCAGATGTGCCGATAGGTGTTTTGTTAAGTGGAGGTTTAGATTCAAGTTTAGTAGTGGCTTTTGCTTCAAAGGTATCTTCTGCACCTATTTCAACTTTCACGGTAGGATATGAGGGGATGGGTTATTACGATGAAAGGCCTTCGGCCAGAGTGATTGCCGAAAGATTCAATACGCTTCATCATGAGTTTATAATAAAACCTGAGATTAAGGATGATCTCCCGCGTATCGTTTATTTTTTAGATGAACCCATGGCTGATTCCTCTGTTCTGCCAACCTATTATATCAGCATGAAAGCCAGAGAACAGGTTAAAGTGGTCTTGACAGGCACAGGGGGAGATGATATATTTGCTGGATATAGAAGATATTATCCTCTTCCTTTAGGGAACTTGGCTTATTGCTTTTTAAGTAAAATTCTTGCTCCTGTTCTTACAAATTTTAACTTCTCCAGAAAGACCAGAATAGGAGAGTATCTTCTTTTATTAAAAAAGTTCTTTATTACTCTTGATTCTAAGGAAGAAGAACGATATTATAAAATAATGTCGATCTTTCTTCATGAAGAAAGAGAAAAGATCTTTAAAGTAGCAGTTAAAATCGAAAACCCTTTTTTAAGATATTTTAATAAAGTAAAAACCGAAGAGCACCTAAACCGGCTTCTCTTCGTAGATTATCATACCTATTTGACGGATGACCTTTTAGTTAAGGAAGACCGAATGACCATGGCTTGGAGCTTAGAGGGACGAGTTCCTTTCCTGGATAAAGAATTGATAGAATTCGCTGCACAGCTTCCTTCTTCCTTGAAACTGAAAGGTAAAAAAACCAAGTATATCCTTAAACTGCTGGCTCAATCTGAGCTCCCTGAAAAGATCATCAGAAAACCTAAACATGGCTTCGCCTTTCCAATAGAGGATTGGTTAAGAAAAGATTTGAAAGAGATGAGTTTTGACCTGCTTTTGTCATCTACCGGCAAGCTGGATAGCTTTTTAGAACGGAGAGAGATAAAAAAAATAATGGAGGATCATCATTCCAAAAGGAAGGATTACGGAGCACAAATTTGGACACTATTGCTTCTAGAGTTATGGTATAAACAGGTCAAAGAGAATTTTTGATTCACAGATGTTGTTTCCTGGAAAATTTTTTGTTTATGAAGAGAATCAAAGTTTTAAGAATAATAACCAGGCAAAATATCGGTGGTCCAGCCTTTCAGACCATTCTTTTGACTTCTCACCTGGATCATAACAGGTTTGAAAGCATCCTGGTAAAAGGTAGTGAAGGAAAAGATGAAGGTAATATGGATGATTTGGCAAATAGTAAAAACGTTAAGCCAATCTATATCAAAGAATTAAGCAGGGAAATCTCTCCGAGAAAGGACTTGGTAGCTTTCTGGAAATTATACCGAATAATCAGAAAGGAAAAACCGGATATCGTGCACACACATACAGCCAAAGCTGGAACCTTAGGTCGATTGGCAGCCAGATTGGCTGGAGTTCCCATAGTCGTGCATACATTTCACGGAAATATTTTTGAGGGATATTTCAGTTCTTTTAAAAGCAAGTTTTTTTTAAATATTGAGAGGTTGCTCGCCTCTTTCAGCAATAAGGTGATTGCTATAAGTCATTCTCAGAAACAAGCGCTTTTGAAATACAAGATCTGTAATCCAGGCAAAATAAGCTGTATTCCTCTAGGTTTGGAACTTGATCCTTTTTTAAGCTCTGACAAGAGAAGAGGGGTTTTTCGCAGGGAATTAAATTTGGGAGAAAATGAACCCCTTATAGGCATAGTTGCTAGGCTTGTTCCGATAAAAGGGCATATTTACTTTCTGGAAGCGGCTAAACTCGTCAGTCAAGATTTTCCCTCTGCCAAATTTATTGTAGTTGGCGATGGAGAGCTGAGAAAAAATCTAATGGATTTAGTCACAGATTTGGGAATTAAGGATAAAGTTATTTTCTGCGGTTTTAGAAAGAATCTTACCGATATTTATGCAGACTTAGATATTGTGGTCCTCTCTTCCCTAAATGAAGGACTTCCAGTTAGCATAATTGAAGCTTTAACAGCAAAAAAAGCTGTGGTTGCTACTGAAGTTGGAGGGGTAAGAGATCTGGTGGAGCATGGGGTTACAGGTATTCTTGTGCCCAAGCATGATTCGAAGAACTTAGCCCTGGGAATGTTATATCTGTTAAAGAATCCACAAGAAGGTCTGAAATTTGGAGAAAATGGTAGGAAAAAAGTCTATCCGGCATTAAATTATACAAGATTGGTTTCAGATATAGAGAGGCTATACGAGGAATTAGTCCAGAGAAAAGGACGGAGTTAGAAGATAGACTGAAGATTGCGGGAACGAAAAGCTTATGAAGATTTTAGTCACCGGAGGGGCGGGGTTTATCGGGTCGCATTTGGCGGAGGAGCTTCTACGTAAGGGGGAGGAAGTCTATGTCATCGATAATTTATCTACTGGCAGACTGGAGAACATCAAACACTTAGCGGCTAATCCTCGGTTTCACATAATCATAGAGACGATTCTGGAGGAGAAGCTGGTGGAAGAACTGATTTCTAAATGCGAGGTGATTTTTCACCTGGCAGCGGCAGTGGGCGTGAGGCTGATTATCGAGAAGCCGGTTGATACCATCGAGACCAATATCCTGGGAACCGAAATAGTCCTTCGGGCGGCAAATAGGTTCAAAAGAAAAGTGATTCTTACCTCCACCTCTGAGGTATATGGGAAAAACAGCAAAGTTCCCTTTCGGGAGGATGATGATAGCGTTTATGGGCCTACCACCAAGAGTCGCTGGAGCTATGCTTGTTCTAAAGCCATAGATGAGTTCTTAGCCTTAGCCTATTTTCATGAAAAGAAGCTACCGGTAGTGATAGCCAGGTTGTTTAATACAATTGGCCCACGTCAAACTGGCAGATACGGTATGGTAGTCCCTTCGTTTGTTCAACAGGCACTTCTTGGACATCCAATAACCGTGTACGGGGATGGAAAACAGAGTCGCAGTTTTACCCACGTGTCAGATGTGATCTCAGCTTTGATCGGATTGTCCGAACATCCCAGAGCTATAGGTGAAGTATTCAATGTGGGAAATGGAAGAGAAATAACCATCGGGCAGTTAGCTATGCTTATTAAGAGAATGAGCAACAGCAAATCCAAGATCGTGTATATCCCCTATGAGAAAGCCTTTGAAAAAGGATTTGAGGATATGAAGCGCAGAGTTCCGGATATCACCAAGTTGAGCCATCTAATAGGGTACAAGCCCAGAGTAAGCTTAGAAGCAAGCATAGAGAAGATCATAGCCAACTACCGTGAGTAGGTTTTAGACATGTTATATATTTTCATCTCGGGTGTTTCCTTACTTTTAACTTTAGCCATTACCCCTTTTTTCATAAGCTTAGCCTCTAAAACTAATTTTCTGGACTACCCTGATCCCAGGAAGATCCACTCTAACCCTACCCCCCTTTTAGGGGGCGCCTCAGTTTTCCTGGGGTTCTGTGGTGGAGTTATACTAAGCCTTCTTTATGGCAATCCCTGGAGCTATGAGCTTTCCGGGGTCTTGCTTGGAGGGGTGCTCGTTATAGGTTTGGGACTCTGGGATGATAAGTTAGGGATGCGACCGGGAGTCAAATTTTTCGGACAGATAGTTGCCGCATTTGTCTTTCTTCTGGTAAGCCAGAGCTTTGGGAAGTTAAATTTTGGATTTTTAGGGGATCTCCTTTTTTTCCTCTGGATGGTCGGGTTGATGAACGCCTTCAACTTCCTGGACAATATGGACGGCCTATGCAGCGGCATTTCATTTTTAGCCGCGGCAGCTTTTGCGGTGATCTTTATCTTAACTGGTCAGGTCGCCCTGGGAATAATTTGTTTAGCTCTCATGGGAGCGCTATTAGGGTTTTTGCTCTACAATTTCCCGCCGGCGAAAATTTTTTTAGGGGATGCGGGGAGTATGTTCAACGGATTCATTCTTTCTGCTCTTGGGGTTCTGTTTGCCAAAAGAAATGTCTCCTTCAATCAGCTTCTGGTGCCAATGCTGGTCCTGAGCTATCCCATTTTCGATATCTCCCTGGTCACCTTTACCCGTGCCAGGGAAGGGAAAAAAATCTATAAGGGAGGGAAGGATCATTCATCTCATCGGCTGATGAATTTAGGTTTTCATCCAAGAAAAACCCTGGGCTCCATCTATCTGATCAGTTTGGGACTGGGGATAACCGGCCTTCTGATATTTTTCTTTTTTGAATCATCCTGGAAACTGCTTATCGTGGTCTGCGCCGGTCTACTGTTAGCTATCCTGGGAGCTCATCTGCACCGGAATCTTGTCCGGGCAGGAGAGAAACTTCTCTTGATCCTTGTGGATAGCATTGCAGTCAATCTGGCTTTTCTTTTCTTCTACTGGCTAAGATTTGAATCGGGTTTTTTCAGCACCCCGATAGTGGTCCCGCTTTCCGAATATCTGGTGCCTGCCATCTGGATTACACTTTACTGGCTGGTTCTCTTCGCCATTTTAGGATTATATGAGTTCAGGTCACAGCTTCTTCTACAAGAGGAATGGAAAAAGATAATTAAGGGAGTCGTACTGGGCATAATTATTTTTTCGGTCCTCTCCCTTAAATTCATCTCCTTGAGATTTGTGTTGC
>Ga0209777_10006131_pt1 | contig 13620 bp, 15 predicted proteins | sample FrelakmetHBP12HB_FD_187147 | JGI IMG/M metagenome (GOLD analysis project Ga0209777, IMG submission 187147) | Freshwater lake sediment microbial communities from the University of Notre Dame, USA, for methane emissions studies -HBP12 HB (SPAdes)... | ecosystem: Environmental > Aquatic >...
AGAATGCCCGGGAAGCATGACCAAAAACGCATGCCGAATTCAAATCGAAAACGGTCGAGTTAGGCATCAACTCCATGGCTCAAAGCGACTTAGAACGAAATCCAGATTCAATGACCGGACAGTAGTGCTAAGTTACGACTGAGGAATTGAAGCTTTTCGGCGCAGCTTCTGCGTTCAGGACAAAAGTGTTATTTATATATATTATGTAATTCAGTAATATAAACCGGCCTTTTTGCGAAACAAAGCCGTTAGGTCTTTTAGAATCAGCATATTCTTTCGACGCCTGCCATGGGTCGCGCCCCCGACCCCTGCCCCGCTTCTCCTTGTTCGTAACTGGCAACGGGCAGCGGGCCCGCCAAGTGCGGGGACCGTTCTTAAGCGTTGAGTCTGCCTATCCACACTGAGAACTCAAAATCTACTGTCCACCATTCACTATTTCTTCGTGGTGGGCGCGGGTTCCGGCATGTATTTGTGAAAGTCTCCGGGCAGGTGGGTGTGCTCGAACTGAATGGTGGTATGGCGGATGCCGAATTCGCCGGCCAGGATCTCGCGGATGCGCTCGGCGATGAGTTCGCTCTCCGAGGTTGGCATGTCGAGGATGCGGACGTGGCAGGAGAGCGCGTGCGACTGCGAGCCCAGACTCCAAATGTGAACATCGTGCACGTCGCGGACGCCGGGCACTTGCAGCATCGCCTTCGCCACGCGTTCCAGGCTCATGCCCTTGGGAAGGCTCTCCAGTAGGATGTTGGCGGAATCGATGATGATGACCACGCCGGTCCACACAATCATCCCGGCAATGAGGAAGGCGACCAGGGGATCGAAGAGCGTTAGTCCCGTCCTGTGGATCAGCCATGCCCCCCCGATGATCGCCAGGTTGGAGAGCGCGTCACCGAGGTTGTGGATGAAGACCGCTCGCAGGTTCAGGTCCCCGCGCCCGGGAGCGAGGGAAAATGAAATCCCGCCATTGATGACCAGCGCCAGGAGGCCGACCCACAGCATCGTGCGGCTCGAGAGGGGAGCCGGCCGCACGATCCGTTCGTAACCCTCATAGCAAATGAAAAGCGCCACGGCGATCAGCAGGCAGGCGTTTACGAAAGCCGCCAGCACTCCCGCACGCTGATACCCGAACGTCTTCTGGTGGTCTGGGGGCCTCCGCTCGAAATAGAGCGCCATCCAGGAAAGGATCAAGGCGGGGACATCCGTGAGGTTGTGCCACCCGTCGCTGATCAGCGCCAGGCTGTGAGAGAGCTTGCCGGCGACGAACTCCGTCGCCACCAGGGCGAGGGTCACCCCCAGGGCAGCTTTGACCGCCCAACCCATGCGCGATGCATGCGTGTGTGAATGCAATTTAGCGCCTCATGGAATTGTATCGTCCTCGCCGCGCGCAACGAAGCCCCTTTAGGGGATCAAGACGATTTTTCCATAGGCACCGGGTTCCATGACGGCTTGATGGGCGTGGGGCGCCTCCGCCAGCGGCATCTCGCTACCCACCACGGGACGCAGCGTGCCGCTCTCCAGTCCGGCCACCAGCGCCGCATGAATGCTCGCCAATTCTTCGCGAGTCGCATTCAGCAAGGTGAAACCGAGGATGGAGGCGTCTCTGCGCATGGTATCGCGGGGATTGATTTCCACCGGCCCCCGGCTTCCGATGACCACCACACGCCCACGCAGAGCGAGGATGGTCAGATCCTTCCCCAGATTCACGTTGGCCAGCATTTCCAGGACGACATCCACACCTCGCCCGCCGGTGATTTTCAGAATCTGTTCCAGGTAGCCGGGCGCGCGGTGGTCCACCACGTGATGCGCACCCTGCTCCGCCACCAAGTGGCGCCCCTTGTCTGTGCCGGCTGTCCCGATGACGACCATCCCCGCTGCCCGCGCCATCTGGAGCGAGGCAACTCCCACCCCTCCGCTCGCGCCATGCACCAGCACGGTCTCCCCCGCCTGGGCTTGAGCGCGCGTGAAAAGCGCGCGGTAGGCGGTGGCGTAAGGGATGTTGACCGCGGCCCCTTGCGCGAAGGTCACGCGCTCCGGCAGCGTGTGCACTTGCCAGGCTTCGCACAAGGCCAGCGACGCATAAGCCCCGCTAAGCGTCCCCCCGACGTAAACCCTGTCTCCTGCCTTCATGCCGCTCACGCCCGGCCCGAGGGCTTCCACCACACCCGCGGCGTCCATGCCGGGGGTGTAGGGCAGAGCAGGCTTGACGGCATACGTCCCGGTGCGGATGTAGGCGTCCACGGGGTTCACCCCCGCCGCCTTCACGCCCACCAGCACTTGGCCCGAACCCGGGAGGGGCTCCGGAGTGTCTTCTAGCTTCATCACTTCCGGCCCGCCAAACTCATGAACTCGGATCGCCTTCATGTTTCCCCCTTTGTGGCACCTCGATCAATCGGCGTGCGCATGGGCGGGATGCCCCTGCCGCGGATCTGCGATTCGTCCTGACCGCGCGACTCTGGTTATGGGTATGAGTGCATCGCGACCGCGCTCCAGGCTGTGTGCTGTTTGAGCCCTTGAAGGGTGCAAGGCGCGGATTCGCCTTCTACCTTGACCTTCACGCTTGACCTTCACGGTGGCTGCGACGTCGCGGGCGAGACTGCCGGCACTCTTCAAGCGGCCACGACGGTAAGTTTCAAGCTCTCAGTCGCCAGCACTCTTGAGTTGGTTCTCCGCCCAGCGGACGACGTCCTCTGCCAGCTTGAGGGCTTCGCGGTACACTTCATCCTGGACGGGCGGAGACGTACCGGGGTAGCGCGTTTGCACCGCGAATCGTGTGAGCCGCGCTGCTCGGCGGATGGAGTCCGGCAACTCGCCTGTAGCCTTTTCGAGCAGGATCAGCAAAGCAGCGAGGTCGTGGACGTAAGGAAATTCAATTCTGTGACGAATGAGGAGAGCCTTGATGGCTTTCTCCGCCGCCTGCTGGGCGTGAAAGCACAGGTCTTCAAGGTAGATCCCTTCGCCTTTTGCTCGGGCGAGGGCCAGATCGCTTCGCGCACGGCTAATCCATTCGCGGGCGTCTTCCAAGGGTGGCGGTTCAGGAATGGTAGACCTCCCGGCCTTCGCGCAGTGCGGGGGCTATGACCATCCAGTATGTCTCGCGGTGTTTCTCCACCTGCTCGTCCGTCACCACAATCACATCCACTGCTTGTCCAACTCCGTACAAGCTCTGGTAAATGTCCTCGGTCAGCTTTCCCTGATCGAATTTGCCGCGTTTAATCACCAGCAAATCCACATCGCTGTTTGGCCCCATTTCTCCGCGCGCCGCCGATCCGAACAGGATAACCCTCTCGGGCTGCGCCGTGTCGACCACTCGGCGCACGATCTCGTTGAGCAATGTTTCGCTGATAGAACTAGAGGCAGCCGTTGCCAAAGGGTTTTGGTCCTCCACAGGCTTTTGTTGAAGGCCGCTAAGTTTTCTCCGGCTGAGGTTCAGGGGGCTGGCTCTCTTTCGCGGCGGGTGAGGGCGCAGCTTGCGGCTCGAATTCGCCTTCCACCTTCACTTTGACTGTGGTTGTGACTTCGGGGTGGAGCCTGATCGTCACGTCGTACTCACCTATAACTTTGAGGGGCGAGGCGAGTTGGATTCTCCGCCGGTCGATGTTAAAGCCCTGGGCGGTCAGCTTCTCCGCCACGTCGAGGGCCGTAACGGAGCCGAAAAGCGTTCCCTTCTCGCCGGCCTTGCGGGTTACCGTAACGGCCACGCCCTCGAACAGCTTGGCGAGTTCTTCCGCTTCGGCCTTTTCCTTGGCCTCCAGTTTAAGGAAACGGACGCGTTGCTGTTCAACCCATTTGCGGTTCTGCGGGTTGGCGGCAACTGCCAGCTTCTTGGGCAGGAGGAAATTGCGGCCGTAACCGTTGGCCACCTTCACGACCTGTCCTCGAGTCCCGAGCTTCTCAATGTTTTCCAGAAGAATGACGTCCATACCAGACTCCTGTAATACAGGTGTCAGGTGTCAGGTGTCAGGTGTCAGGTAACAGGGACGAGCCTGACACCTGACACCCGGCACCCGAAACCTGTAGTTAAAGCGCCGACGCAAAGGGGAGCAGCGCAATGTTACGGGCGCGCTTGATCGCCTCGCTCACCGCACGCTGGTGCACTGAGCAGGTGCCGGTCAGCCGGCGCGGCAGGATTTTGCCCCGCTCGGAGACGAATTCACCCACCAGCCTGACGTCCTTGTAATCGATCACGTCGATTTTCTCTGTGCAGAACTTGCATACCTTGCGGCGGCGAAAGTACTGCTTCCTGGGGCCCCCGCCGGAACCCTCGCGCCGCGGAGGGCGCTCACCTTCAGATGCGTTGCCTCTCGGTACAGCCATGGTCTATTCCTCCTTCAGGCCTGAGCCGCTTCCGCTGGCGCCTGGGATGGAGGAGGCGCGGGTGCGGGTTTCGAGCGGCGGCGTTTGGATTCCTGCTTAGCTCGCAGGGCCTGGAACTTCTCCGCCCGCTTCAAGGTTTCGTCCATCCTTATCGCCAGATACTTGATCACGGTGTCGGTCACCTTGAGCCGGCGTTCAAACTCTTTCACCGTGTCTCCGTTGCCCTGGAGCTTGAACAGCACGTAGAAACCCTCGCGCTGTCTGTGGACGCGATAGGCAAGCCGGCGGCGGCCCATCTTTTCCACTTTTTCCACCTTCCCGCCGGCGCCGGCGACCACACCTTCCATCTGCGCGATGAGTTTATCGGTGTCTTCGTCGGCCACGTCGGGCCGCACAATGAACATGATCTCGTAATTAGCCATGTGACCTCACGACAGTTGGGGTGAAACCCGGCGATTGAAGCGGTTCATGGCCTTCTGAGGACCTTCTTTCAGAATCACATGCACCGCTTCGCTGGCCTGGTTGAGCATTTCTCGTACTTTCGCCAAATCCACTTCACGAAAAGGGCCGAGGACGTAAGAGACCAAGTCCTCCACCGGACGTTCGGGCTGGGCGCCCATTCGCACTCGCACGAATTCATCCGACTCCAGCGCCCCGATAATCGACTTCAAGCCGTTATGGCCGCCGGCGCTTCCTCGCGACCGGATGCGCAGGGTCCCCAGGGGGAGCGCCACCTCGTCCACCAGGACCATCAGGTCGTGTGGGGAGAGTTCGTACTTGCTCAGCAGCCGACCGACCGCCAAACCGCTCAAATTCATGTAGGTTTGCGGCTTGGCCAGCATGACTTCCGCACCTTCCAGTTCCGTCGTCGCGGCCAGCGCCTGGGACTCGCGGCGCCCCCATTGCACGCCGCATTCATCAGCCAGGCGGTCCACAGCCATGAATCCCAGATTATGGGGCGTCAGGTGGTACTCATAGCCGGGATTGCCCAAACCCACAATCAATTTCACAAGAACAGAAACTGGAAACCTGAAACTGGAAACTCGCAGCCACCTCCCAATTCCCATTTTCCAGTTTCCAAGTTCGACCTTTCCTTCTCATCTACTTGGCGACTCGCATCGCACCACCGGAAATCAGAAACATGAAACTCCAAGCCAGTTTCCAATTTCTAGTTTCCAAACCTCAGCTTTCCTTTTTGCCTTCTTTCTTCCCTTCCTTTTTCCCTTCCTTGCCTTCCTTCTTTCCTTCCTTCGCTTCCTTCTTTCCTTCCGGGGCTGCTTCTTCGGCGCCCTCCTCAACGGGCTTGCCCTTGCGAATGACTTCCGGTTCGGCCGGAGCCGCCGCCACCACTTCCTCCACCGGTTTCACTTCCTCTTCAGCCCTGAGCGCCACCACGTGGGCAACCACGCGCTGCGGGTCCGTGAGGACCTTCACGTTAGGCCCGATCGGCAGGTCCAAGACGCGTAAATTGCGGCCGATGGTCAGCTCCGTCACGTCGGCAGTGAAGTGCTCAGGGATGTCGTCCGGCAGGCACTCCAGTTCCACTTCGCGCAGCATAAACTCGAAGATCCCGCCTTGCACCTTCACACCCTTGGCTTCACCTACGATGTGGATGGGGACCTTTACCTTGAGTTTTTCGTCCCGAGCGATGCGAACAAGATCCACATGGAGCAGTCCGCCGCGGACGGGGTCTACTTGCCACTCACGAATCATGACGCGGGTGGGGGTCTTGCCGGGGATTTCCAGCGCGAAGATGGCGTTGTGGCCGGATTCCGAGTTCAGGATCTCCTCGACTTGCTTTAAGTCCACCGCCACCGGTATCGCCGGTCCGCCTCCGCCGTACACAACCCCCGGGACGCGCCCGCCGCGCCGCATGCGCCGCGCGGCATTCTTCCCAAAGTCCTCGCGGGGATTGGCTCCTACTGTCATCGCCTGAGTCGTCATGATTTACTCCTGTCAAATAAAAAGCTTACTCACCGAAGTCTCTTCGTGAATGGAGCGGATCGCCTGCGCGAGCAGCTTCCCCACACTCAACACTTTGATGCGCCCGCATTTCGCCGCCTCGGGCGAGAGCGGGACGGAGTTCGTGGCCACCACCTGCTCCAGGGGCGCCCAGCCGATCTTTTTGACCGCGTCTTCGGCGAAGACCCCGTGTGTACAGCACGCATACACTTTGTCAGCCCCCTTGTCTTTCAGGGCCTGAGCGCTCTTTGCCAAGGTGCCCGCAGTGTCAATCATGTCGTCCACGATTAGGCAGGTCTTGCCGGAAACGTCGCCGATCACGTTAAACATCTCGACCGTGCGCTCGTCTTCCCGCCGCTTGTCGATGATCGCCAAAGGAGCCCGAACCTTCTTGGCGAACGCCCGCGCCCTTTCCACACCCCCCGGGTCAGGGGATACGATGACCATATTCCGCAGTTTCAACTTTTTGAAATATCCGACGGTCACCGGCGTCGCGTAAAGGTGATCCACCGGAATGTCGAAGAATCCCTGAATCTGCCCGGCATGCAGCTCCAGCGCCAGGATGCGGTCCGCCCCTGCCGAGGTCAGGAGGTCCGCCACCAGCTTCGAGGAGATCGGTACGCGCGGGCGGTCCTTTCGGTCCTGCCGAGCGTAGCCGTAATACGGCATCACCGCCGTGATGCGGTCCGCAGAGGCGCGGCGAAAGGCGTCGAGCATGATGAGCAGCTCCATCAGATTATCATTGACGGGGCGGCACGTCGGCTGAACCACGAAAACGTCCGTACCTCTCACGTTCTCCAAAATCTGCAAGCGCACTTCGCCATCCGGAAAACGGCCCACCTGGACCTTACCCAAAGGAACCCCAAGCTCCTCACAGATCTCTTTGGCCAGCGCGGGGTGCGCATTGCCGGAAAAAACCTTCAGTGCGTGTCGGTACCGTTCCCCCATGGTTGTCCCCTCAAAAAAGAGGTGTCAGGTGCTGGGTGTCAGGTCTGAGGTCCTTCCCTGGTACCAGACATCTGAACCCTGAGACCTGTTTTTCTGGCTGGGAGGCCTGGATTCGAACCAGAGTTCCATGCTCCAAAGGCATGTGTCCTACCACTGGACGACCTCCCAAGAACAGTGACAAGTGATGAGTAACAAGTGACGAGCGAGGAAACCAGTCCTCAGTCGACAGTCAACAGTTGACTCTCAAACCCTCGCGATGCGCTGCATTCTTGAGCGTTGACCGTCGACCGATGACCTTCCTTTGGACTCGCCACTCTTCACTTGTCACTCGTCACGGCTCTACAAGCTGCCGCTGGTACGCAGCGCGCGAAAGCGTGCGCGTACGGAAACTCAGCCAACCTGCAGGCATCAATTTGGAGGTGCGGTCCAGGCGACGGGCGGAACTGAAGATCGCGAAAAGTGCGGAACCACTACCCGTCAAGGAAGCGATCTCGGCTCCGGCCTGGATAAGCTGCCGCTTCACCCGCGCCAGCTCAGGCCACAACGTGAAAACGACGCGCTCAAAGTCGTTTTCGGCCGGTCCCCAATCGCTCGGGGAATATTGTGGCCACGCACCGAACCCTTCCATCCTACGGGCTCTGCGGGTTTTTGTCAATAACGGGTTCGCTTTGCGGTAGGCCTCAGCCGTCGAAATCGAAAAGCCCGGGAAAACCACCAGACAAGGGCGCGCTGGAAGGTCAGCGAGCGGATAGAGTTCCTCGCCGCGCCCGCATCCCAACACCCGCCCGCCCAAGAGAAAGAAGGGCACGTCAGAACCCAGGTGGGCGGTAAGTGCGAAACGCGCGGCAGGACTCAAGTGGTCGCCCGTCAAACGCTCCAATCCCATAAGCGTGGCAGCCGCGTCGCTACTGGCGCCTCCCAAACCACTCCCGGCGGGAATCCTTTTGCGAACCAACACGCGAATGCCGCCGCGAAAATGCCGCGCCCGCCGCCACGCTTCACAGGCGCGGTAAACCAGGTTGGCGCGTCCTCCGGGGATGGCAGGATCGTCGCATTCCACGGCAACGCCCTGGGCTGCCTTGTTCAGCGAAATCTCCAGACGGTCGTGCAGGGCTATCGTCTGGTACACGGTCCGGATTTCGTGGTACCCATCGGGGCGCCGGGCGAGAATTCTGAGGCCGAGATTGATTTTCGCGAAGGCTCGAAGGCGGATAGTCTGGTTCAAGGCAGGCCTGAAAAGTAGTGACGGGTGGCTAGTGACGAGTGACAAGCCACAGGGCAAGTCGGCGATTGACAGTCGTCATTCTACAGCCGATTGTCCACCTCGTTGTAAGACGCTGACTCTGTGTTTTCCACGGTCGATTGCCGACTCTTGTTTGCTCCGCCACTCTTCACGTATCGCTGAAGCGGGCGTTACGGGTGCGCGGTTCCTTCCTTAGCCATCCGGGCTTTCAAATCGTCGAGTTCCTTCTGGAGCTTCGCCGCCTGGTCGGCATCGAAATCGCTGGAGGTGCCGGCAGGCCATTCCTTGATCGCCCGTTCCCACGCCTCTTCGGCTTGGGCCACCTTCCCCATTTTTAGATAGAGGCGTCCCAAATGCTCGAGGACGGTGGGGTCAGTGGACATAAGGTGCGAAGCTCTCTCCAGATTCGGCTCCGCGAGGTCGTATCGGCTCATTTTGAAGTACACCCAGCCCAGACTGTCGATGTACGCGCCATTATTCGGCTCCAGGTCAATCGCTTTCTTGATGTATTTCAACGACTCGTCCAAGCGTATCCCTCGGTCCGCCAGCATATAGCCCAAGTAGTTGGAAGCGGATGCGTTCAGGGGATCCACCCCCAGGACCTTCTTGAATTGCTCCTCCGCCAAGTCGTACTGCTTTTGGCGTTCATAAACCGAGCCAAGCATGAAGAACGCCGCGACTTGATCGTCAGCGCTGGGGGTGAGCTCGAGACTCTTCTTGAGCGCGGTCTCGGCCTCAGGGTAGCGCTTGGCCTGAAGCCAAACCTGCCCGATGGAGAGGTAGGTGTCACGGTCAGCCGGGATATTATTCAGAAGGGTCTGGAGATCCTTCACAGCCTCGTCAGGATGCCCCTGGTCGCCGACAATAAACGCCCGCATCACCCGCAGTGAGCGGTCGTTTGGGAACTTCTGAAGGGCGGCGTCAGCCTCTGCCAGTGCCTTGGGGTACTCGTGGTTCTGACGCAGCGTATCGATAATCCATCGCTCGCCCCCTGCCGCTTCGTTCCCGTCCAGGGCGACGATTTGTCTGAAAGCCTCCAGAGCTTGATCAAACTTGTTCTGGGCACGGTAAACCAACGCCAGACGCTCGAGCGCAACCGCGTGGATGTGGGCTTCGCTAGGCGTGTACTGCCCCTCCGGCTTCTCAGACGATTTCACCAAGCCTTTCAGGATCTCGATGGACTTGTCCTGGTTCCCAAGCAAGTCCTCCAACTGCGCCTGCTGGAAAGGAACCTCGGCGTTATCCGGCAACAGGGTCTTGGCGCGCTCGAATTCCTGGCGTGCCTGTTCAAACCGGCCCTCCTGGCGGTCCAATTGACCCAGGTGGAGGTAGGTGTAACCGTCCTCAGGGTCGGCATTGAGAATTTTCTGAAGTTCCGCGCGGGCGGCATCCCTCTTTCCGTCACCGATCAGCGCCTCGGCGTAAAATCGCCGCAGCTCCAAGTTATCAGGATCCTGCCCCAGCGCCTTTTCGTAAGTGGCGACGGCATTGCCATAGTCGTGGGTCTGGCTGTATGCGAAACCCAGCATGCCGAGCAGCGACGGGTCCATGTCGCCCTCAGGAAGCTTCTTGAGGAGGTCCAGGGCCTGGTCGTATTCGCCCTGTTCGAAATAGAGCTGCGCCATACCGGCCAGCCCCTCCTTTGAATTCGGGTCGGTGTGGAGGACGTTTCGGAACGCTTCTTCAGCTTTGGCCCCTTGGTTGTTCATCCGGTACGCGCGGCCCAGTGTGAGCCAGGAGTTCGTATCCGCAGGACTGATCCGGGTGAGGGCTTCCAGGTGCTCGATGGCCTTCTGCAGGATGTCCTTCGAACCCTTGTCCGGCTGGTTTTCGCCCAGCATGCGCCAGTAGATCCGGGAAAGCAGGCGGTGGGCGTCAGGGTAGTCGGGATTGGTTTTCAGGACAGCTTCAGCCTCGTGAATGGCATCGCCAACCCGGCTCACGCGCCAGTAGAGTTCTGCCAGCTCCACGCGCAGGAACAAAGACTCAGGGTCAGCCTCGATGGCTTGTTTGTACTCGGACATTGCCCGGTCGATGTAATCGCCACGGTTGTACACCGTCGCGAGTTCTTTGTACCGCCGCGCCAGCATGAAATGATAATAAGCCTGCGCATGGTCGGAAGTGGTCGCGGACCACTTCTCGGGCGCCTGCGTCTCCCCCGCCGCTGGGGATTTCTGGGGCGCGCCCAGCGCCGCAACTGCAAATAAGAAAAGGCTGGTTCCAGCCCCTAAACTCTTCGCGAATTTTCGCATGATCCCTTCCGCCCTGTAGTCTCTCTGCTTTTGAATTATCCCATAGGGATAAGGTGGTGTCAAAGGCACGAGGATCTGCTGCCCGCGCGACTACCCCCCTGGCCCGTCGCGCACCACGGGGTCAAAGCATCCTCGATGCCAGCACGACAAATCCGCGCGCCCATGATTGGATGCCGGCGCGGGTGGAGGGGTTGCGGCTTAGCCCCGAAGGGGCGGCCTATCCCAGCCCAGGCGAATGGCTTGGTTTAGAGGGCTAGACCCAGCTCTAATTCACGAGCCCTGATCGGGCGACGCACAGAACTGGGGCGGATCGTCTTTTCGGGGCTTCACGAGTTCCGTCATTCGAAAGGGCTAAAGCGCTTGCTCACAAGGGTAGTGCTGGCTGTACCTAATTCCCTCTAGCCAACATATTCTTAAGCATTCTTCCATATCACTTATACCTTACCAAAGGATGGTGGAAGTTCATCGTCTGGGGGAGTTGGTTCAGGGCCTGATTCCTCCAACTCTCGTAAACCAAACGTATTCGGAGATGGGCGAGTGAAGATTTCTCCACGGCGAACATATCCTGATAGTGATCCACCTAAGGAGACCCTATTCTTCTTGTCTATAGGTTTGTTTAGGACTTTAAGTATCTCAGTTACATGTAATGGCTTACGAGCCTCTTTGATGGCATCGCGGGCTTTCGCCAGAGCAGTTCCTGGCCGCAAAACCTGTTCAATGTTAGCCTCATTGCTGTCCCTTGGTAATAGTTTCAATGAGTCTAATAGAGCCTGAAGATAGGAATTGGCCTCTTTGACTTTAAGTTCAAGTTCTCGTATCTCCTGTTGTTTCTTCTCGATGCGCTTCTGAAAGTCATTTCTTAATCCCATGAAAACCTCCCAATTCACGGAACACTATAAACGAATAGAAAGTATGCGTCAAGATGGAAAAATATGGAAACCATAACATTCGAAATGTGGTATAATGGCTTTTGGTCGGTATAGGAAAGGGAGAATGCATATGCGAATCGACGCAGTAATTCACTCACTCGAATCCGCAAAAAGAACCGCTTCAAACGGCCAAGAATATTGGATGGCGCGCGATATTTCTCCCATCTTGGGTTACTCGGACTGGCGGAATTTCAGGGGGGTCTTGGATAAGGCGAAGATGGCTTGTGACAGTTCTGGTGCATATTCATCAGATCACTTCGTTGACACCACCGATGTGATGACTGGAGGGAAGGGAGCACAAATCCAAAGGGAAAACTGGTACTTGAGTCGCTATGCCTGCTACCTTATTGCAATGAATGGGGAATCGAGCAAGCCAGAAATAGCAACGGCTCAAGCCTATTTTGCTGTTCAGACCCGAAGGCAAGAGCGATTCGACCAGCTCACCGAGGACGAAAAGAGGATGGAACTGCGCGAGCGAGTTCGGAATGCCAATCGCATGCTTGCTGGAGCTGCTAAGCAAGCAGGTGTAATAAAATATCCGGTCTTTCAGGCCGCTGGATACAAGGGTCTTTACGGTATAGGCGTCTCAGAGATTAAGTTCAAGAAGAACATACCTCCGAATGAAGACCTGCTAGATCGTGCCGGACGGGCCGAACTGGCTGCGAATGAGTTTAGAATCACTCAAACCGAACAGAAGCTTAATCGTGAAAACATCCAAGGTGAAGAGTTGGCGATACAAACTCACCACGATGTAGCTAAAGAAGTGAGGGCGACAATAAAAAGGATTGGGGGGACCATGCCAGAAGACTTGGCGCCACAGACCTCGATCAAGAAACTTAAGACCCAGAGGAAGAAGGAATTGAAAAGTGGTCCTAAGTTGCTGCCTTAACCCATCGAGCTTTGGCTGCCCTTGTTGCTATTGCTCGACGCCTTTGAGGAGTTAATCTGGCAGCCCGTACCTTCCCACCCTTTAGACCACCCTTGCGCCCGATCTGGGAAGGATATTCCGACTTAGCTGATCGTTCCTGCGGCTGTTCCTCAGTAGAGACCCTGACGATCTCATAAGCCAATTGGTTCGGGTCTCTCGGGGGTGGTTTGCTTGACCACCTGATGCACCCATGATCAAACAGGTAGGCTGGGGAGCAAGCGCTCTTTCTGGTCAAACGGAGACACTACCCTCGCGCGCGCTTTCTTGACATGCGCCAGCATGTAGCTATAATAGCTGTTTCGGGCCTATGAGGCAGCGGTGAGAATCACCCTGGACGAGCTAGAGCTCAACCGGATTGTGATCTCGAAGACTTACGCATCCGGGACGCTCGACTATCACGGGGCCGAATTCCGGCAAATCGCTCCCCTGAAAGTAGAAGCGGTCGCGGAGCTGGTGGGTTCGGAAATCCGCGTTCGGGGGCACCTGGGGACGCGGCTGGAGACGTCTTGTGACCGTTGCCTGAGCCCGGTGGGGATCCCGCTCGAGCAAGACTTCGACTTGTTCTACCGGCCGATTCAGGCGATTGCACGGGAGGAAGAGTTCGAGGTTCCGGCGGACGAACTCGAGGTCGGTTTCTTTTCCGGTGACGGGATTGAGCTGGCTGACGTGGTCACCGAGCAGGTGATCCTGTCCGTTCCCATGAAGGTCGTCTGCCGAGCCGAATGCCAGGGCCTTTGTCCCGTCTGTAGGGCGAACCGGAATGTGAACCGGTGCGACTGTGCTCCCCCACAGGACAAATCTCCCTTTGCTTCGCTCAAGGAAGACTAGTGGGGGCACGCCCCGCCACGGCGGGTCCCGGCGATGCGGGGGTAGCGTGCCTGTATGTGTAGGGCGCGGCATGGCGTGGCCCTGCACGGTATTCCTTCTGATAAGAGAAGAGACTTATGCCCAATCCCAAACGACGACATTCCAAGGCACGGAAGAACCGCCGGCGGGCTCATGATCATCTCAGCTCGCCCACGATGTCCGAGTGCCCGCACTGCC
>Ga0209777_10006132_pt1 | contig 13618 bp, 10 predicted proteins | sample FrelakmetHBP12HB_FD_187147 | JGI IMG/M metagenome (GOLD analysis project Ga0209777, IMG submission 187147) | Freshwater lake sediment microbial communities from the University of Notre Dame, USA, for methane emissions studies -HBP12 HB (SPAdes)... | ecosystem: Environmental > Aquatic >...
AAGTCACCGAAATGAGCAAATCTTATCCCCTCGAATTCCCAGACCCAAATAAAATCATCTCCCCTGCCGTTACCGTGAGAAGCTTTGACTGCCTTGAAAGTGATTCCTTTTGCTTCTTTATCCTGACCACCTTTTATGGCTTCAGGTTTTCCCTTTATGGCAGATACATTGTTATGATCAGAATGTTCGTGACTCACTAAGACTATATCTGCACTGACATCGGGCACAGGATAACCCACACTTTTGTCAAATGGGTCTGTCACAATCTTAATAGAATCTGAAAGCATAAAGCAGGAATGCCCGAACCATCTGATAGTAACTTCTTTGTTTTCCATTTTCTCTCCCTCCACTTGAGGTTTTTGGGCTTGAGCCGAACTGAAAATCAAGGCTAAAGAAAGTGTTACCCAAAACAAGATCAGAAGTATAACTTTTTTGAACACAAGACTTCCTTTTTTCTTTTCGTAGGGCAAACCTTCAGGTTTGCCTCTATTATTCTGCACGCTGCTGATCGCCGAGAAACGCAAGGCTGAAGCCTTGCCCTACGAAACTATCTCAGTTCATGAAGTTTATCGAACAAAACCAATTGCGACGAATAATAGACCAGCCGGTAAAACGACCTGAACAAGCTGTAAGCTTGCTGCAGGAGAAATAAAGATAATATCAGCAATTTATCCCCTGGAATAAAGTGTAAAACCTTGCTCAGTCCGAAATAAGCTATCAAAGTTCCCAAAAGAATCAGACTCAAAAGATAATAAAGTAACACCGCCCTTCCAAAATTCCTGAAGATAAACTTTAAACTTGGCTTCAGAATCGTCCTGAGTTTCTTCTCTTCAGAAGTGACCCGGAAAATCCTCAGGTAGTCGCCCCACATATCCGCCCACATAAAAATCACCGCAAAGATGACAAGTCCCGCGGCGAAAAATAGAATGTGTCCGCTGACCGAAAGCTCCTTTCCTGCTATTGCCCTGATTAAAGAGAAAATGACCATCCCCAAAATGAAAGCAAGTAAGTAACCTATGCAAGTGAACAGGAAGATCTTAAAGAAGCTCCAGAAGTATCTGCCGGAATCCCCAAAGAATTTTTCTGCTTTGAACCTTTGCTTTCCCTCTTTCAAATGCTGAAAAAGACCTCCCCACAGTCCGCCGGAGAGAAATATGTAGCCGACGACGGAAATCAAAAATATAAAGACAAATAACATACGGTATAAGCCTATGCTCCTACCCCAGTAAGTAAAGAAATCCAGCAGCAGAGAAAAATCGTACCCTTTCAGGAAATTGTCCGAAGAAGGCAAAAAAGAGAAAGTCCGGCTGAACATATAGTAAGCCGGTAGCAAAAGCGAAAACGCAAAGAGCAGTTTGAACAGAAACAAGACCAGAACTAAGATTTTATTCTCCCACACTCTGGCAATCCCATTCCTGAACGCTTCCCAGATAACCATCTTTTACCTATCACCTTTTTTTTAAAAGAAATCCATCATCCATTGAACAAAACTTTCCATCCAGAAAAGATAATCCGAGAAAAACTTGAAAACCGGCCAACGGTGGGGTTTGTTTGACAATCCGTTGTTGTTCACATTCAAATCCAGGACTATTTTATTCTCTGGATCAACAATTGCTGACTTGATTTTTGCTTTAGTATCAATTTTAAGTTTATACCATTTTTCCTTTCCGTCCCAGGTCTGTCTGATCTTCTCTCCATTCTCCAGTTCTATTAGAACATCTACCGGCATGATTATGTCCCCATTCCTCCTCAATTCCACGGTCGTCTCGTAGAGCTTTTCTTTCTTGGAATTTTCGATCTCTTCACTTTTTATTTTTTTCACTTCGTAATCGCAGGTTTTTGTATCATAGAACCAGTCTTTGAAAAAACTATCTAAATTTTGAGCTAAAACTTCTTCAGCCAGCTTCTTGAAATCCTCTGTTTTCGGGTGTTTGAACTGGTATCGATCGAAATATTCCTTAAGGAAGCTACCCATCTTCCCCTTACCCACGAGATTCTCCAAAAGGTCCAATACCAGCGAAGTTTTATAGTAGACATTGACCCCGTAGGAGCCTGGACTTAAAAACTCCCACGCAGGTTTGACTATGGGATCCACTTTAACGGAAGCTGAATATGGGAGCTTAGCCAGATTGTCATCAGAGATTTTGATTCCCCACAGGTCTATGACATTACCCTTTATCCCATATTCGTTTTCCATGATTTTTCGAGTAGTATAAGTGGTCATCCCCTCATCCAGCCAGGCTTCCTCAGCCTCATTTGAAGCCACTATCCCGTACCACCATTGATGAACTAACTCATGGATTATAACCCACTGGTCATACCTGATTCCCTGAGGCATAAAAGGCATTTCGGATTCCGGAGGCATGGTAATGAACATCGGAGATTCAGCAGCTCCTGCGACTAAGCCGATGCGACTGTCCGCTATGACTAATTTATGGTAAGGATATTTTCCAAAATGTGTACCACAATATTTCAAAGTCGCCTGAGCCCCCTTTACCCATCTGGGCAATCTGTATAAATCTCCTGGCAGAAAAAGGAAAACCACTTCAACTCCATTTATATTTACTTTCCTAACTTTAAAGTCGGGAGAGGCAGCCCAGGCGAAATCATGCACTTTCTCAGCATGAAAAGTCACGCTCCTTGTGGAATCGGGATTCTTTTTCTCGGAAGTGATGTAACCTGTTCCATCGATTATGTATTTCAAAGGAAGCGTGATGGAGACATCATACGTCCCGAAATCGGAGAAGAATTCGGTGGAATAATGAAACGGGAAATTTTTCCAGGTGCCGTCCTTCTCCAGCACCGCCATCTTGGGAAACCACTCGCACAGGAGAAAGTTTTCCTTGTCGTGACCCATACGAAAAATGATTTTTGGTACCTTCAGTTCAAATCCGATCGACAGGATGATCTCTTGACCTGGTTTCAAAGGCCGGGGCAGTGAGATGTTCATCACAGTTTCATTAATGTTATAACCAACTTCTCCAAAGTCAGTTTTGACCGTTCTTATTTTCGCGTATCCTTTGTATTCTTCCTTTTTCAGCAATTCTTTAAGGGATCCACTTTCTTTAGCAAAGATCGTCGAATTGGAGGAAAAGGCATTGAGATAGAGATGGAGATACAAAGTATCCACACTTCTTTCAGAAGTATTTAAGAAAGAGATCTTCTCCTGGCCGGAAAGGGTTTTTTCTTTGTCATCTAATCTGACGTCTATCTTGTAAGAGGCTATCGGGGCATAGTCGGCCCGGACTTGAGAAGAGAAAACTCCACAGAGGAAAACTAACAGGAGGAATCTAATCGGTCTAAATTTTCCGTTCATCTCATCCCTTTTGAGGAACTCTCGAAAAATCATTCCGATTTTTTATTTTCACTTTGGTCTTTGTCCATTAAAACTTGAAGATGAGCTTCAACACAGGCGGCTAAGGCTTTGAGATTATACCCGCCTTCCAAGACTGAAACTATCCTTTCCTGACAGGTTTCCTCAGCCAGTCTTTTCACCACCTGGGTCATCCTTTTAAACCCCTTCTCTGTCAAATTTAGATTGGTCAGCGGATCATCCTTATGCCCGTCAAAACCTGCTGAGATGAAAATGAAATCCGGGACGAATTTCAAAGCCGCAGGATAAAGTATAGTCTCAAAAACCTCGATATACTCTAAATCACCGCTCCCCGCAAACATAGGTATATTAAGGGTGTACCCTACCCCTTCCCCCTGCCCCTTCTCGCCTTCTTTTCCGGTGCCGGGGTAAAAAGGATACTGGTGAATGCTAAAATAATAAACTGAAGGGTCCGAGTAGAAAGCTTTTTGAGTGCCGTTTCCGTGATGCGCATCCCAGTCCACGATCAGCACTTTTTTCAAGCCGTATCTTTCCTGCACGTATCTTGCTCCCACAGCCACGTTATTGAAAATGCAGAATCCCATCCCCCGGTTTGGCTCCGCATGATGGCCCGGAGGACGAACCGCGCAGAAGGCGTTTTTAATTTTTCCCTGCATTACTCCATCTACCCCTGCCAGAACCCCTCCTGCAGCTAAAAGAGCAACCCGGTACGTCTCTGAGGTGATGACCGTATCCGCATCCAGGTGGCTGGGAGCATGCCTGGAGAACTCCTCTATCATCTGGATATATTCCCGCGGGTGAATCTTCTCCACCCATTCCACGGAGGGGTTATGCGGCTCTAAGCGTTCCAGTTCTGGAAGGTACTTTTTTTTCTCCAGGTGGTCCATCAGGAAGGAAAGCCGGGAAGGGTTTTCCGGATGACCTATCCCGGTCTCGTGCTTCAGATAATCCGGATGATATACTAATCCTGTAATTGACATTTTCTTCTCAATTATGCAGAAGCTCTTCTCTTTTACCTTTAAGTCTGATCATCGAGTATAATTAAACTTTTCAATAAGAAGAAGTCAAGCAAGTTAGAATGATTTTTTTCAGTTATCAAAAGGCGAGGGAACCTCGCCCTTACAACTAACGGACACGTCTTTTCTTTCTTCCCTTGAACTTTTGAACTATTGAACCTTTGAACCTTTATTAATTATATTTTTTTACTCTTCCACTTTCCCAGTTTGAACCAGAAAGCTAAAACCGTCCCTTTGGCTATAGAGGTCAAGGTTATCGCCCACCATATTCCGGACACACCGAGATTTAGCTTAATAGCTAACAGGTAAGCTAAGGGAATCCTCAAAATCGAGCCGGGAACTGAAACCATCATCGGCGGAAAAGTATTACCCGCTCCGGAAAAAGCTCCTTCCAGGACTATCTCTACTGCCATAAAGATCTGGGATAAGCCCAAGATCCGCAGGTAACTGATTCCGATTTTGATGACCTTTTCATCCGAGATAAAAAAAGAGGAAATGTATCTGGGGAAGGATAAAAACATCACTGATATGAAACCGGTGATGCCAATCACGATCAGAACAGTCCTCCAGGCAGATTTCTCAGCCCTTTCCGGTTTTTGAGCTCCTAAGTTCTGCCCGACCAGGGCTGCCGCAGCCAAAGAAAATCCAAAGCAGGTCAGGTAGGACAGAGATTCTGACCTGTTTCCTATCCCCAAAGCCGCAATCGCATCAGTCCCGAAGTGAGCAGTTATCTTATTCAGGAATAAGTAGACCAGGCTGAAGACAATGCCGGCAATTGAAGTAGGTAATCCTATTTTAACGATCCTCTGAACAATCTTCAGGTCAGGCTTTTTTCGAATCCGCAAATCCAGCTTGAAAGTAAGCTTCCCTTTATTTATGTGTCTCCAGAAAAGGACGACTCCTGTAAATTGTGAGATTACCGTGGCGATTGAGGCTCCTACTGCGCCCAACCTGGGAAATGGACCTAAACCGAAGATTAAAATCGGATCGAGTATGATATTCAAGCCGACCGCTATCAGAGCCACTCTTAGAGGAGTCTTAGTGTCACCCGAAGCCCTGAAAACGCCGCTTAAAATATCTATCTGAAAGAAAAGCGGAGCTCCCAGGAAAATTATGCGCAGATATTTCGTTCCAATTGCGGTGACCTCTGGAGGAGTCCCCATCAGATTGAAAAATTGGGGAGTGAGGATTATTCCCATGACAGCTAAAAGGGAGGAGCCTATCAGTGCAAAAAGAAAAGCCTGCTCTGAGACGAAAGAAGCCTGAGCAGAATCTTTTGCTCCGATAGACCTCGAGACCAAAGCCACCACACCGGTTGAGATAATTGCCGCCAACGAATATATGATCCAGATAACGAATACTGAGGAGATCACCGCAGCTAAGGAGGTTGCTCCCAACCTTCCCACCCAGAAAGCATTGGCAATCGAGAAGAAAGTCTCCAGAAACATCGAGGTAACCGCAGGCCAGGCAAGGCGAAAAATGTTTCTGGTGACATTCCCTGAAGTCAGTTCTAAAACTTTTTGCTCTTTTATCTCAACCATTTTTTTATGTGTCATTCTGACTCCACCAGAGGCGGGGGAAGAATCTGTAGATTCTTCGGTCGCCTCGTAGGGGACTCCCTCAGAATGACGAAAAACAATTTCAGCCTTTAGCCTTTTGCCTTAAGACTTTAGACTATAGACTGCCTTCTACCGCTCCATGTTGCTCTCCAAACCACCAGGTTACGACTGGTGAGGAAACATCCCAGACCTATTCGTCAGGCATAAAGCTCCTCCGGCCGCCTCTTTTCCTGCTATTCTTTTGCCTCTAAGATGTATTGATGCTTGAGAGGTAACTATTAAAAATCAATATCCAACTGTAAAGTGGCAGCATCCGGGATGTTGCGGTTATTGAAGATATCGTAACCGAATATCATAGCTACATTATCCGCAAATTTCCAGGAAAAACCGAAGTTGACCGTGCCATAGCTACTTTTTGTGCCCATATATTCAGCGCAGACCCACAACTTACTGGAAATCTCATCCATAGTTCTTTCCCAAGCCAGGATTGGACCCTGATTGTCCTTTTCGCCTTTGTCATCCAAAAGGAGTTTTTTGTTACCTGTAAAATAGCCGGCGGAAAATCTTCCTAAAGAGGTTTTTCCCGATTTAAAGGTTTTGGCAATTTCAGCATAAATGATGTTGTTATCGGTCAGGTCCTTTTTGGTACCCAGGTCATAGACACCTATTGCCACAGCTGGAATATATTTTACCAAACCATCTTCCGGCGTTCCGAGTTTGGCATTAAAGTATAAAGGATAATTATCCAGCATCCCTGTGCCTGATTTGTGATCCAGGCCGATTTCCAGATTGATATTCTTGAACGGCAAAACTCCCACAGTTAAACCTAAATTGGTGACCGTGCTCCAGCGGATGCCCACACCATCCCTTTTTACCGGCAGGTACATATCACTCGTGAGATGCCATTTTGAAAAAGGCTGGATATCAGTCGAGGGCGCCCAGATGTGGGTTGAGGGAGTGGCAACAACAACCTCCGATAAGTACCAAAATATTCCTGCACCGATCAGTAACACCTGTTTTATTCGGGATATTATCACTTCATTCTCCTTTTACCTGAAATGATCGAATTTTCTCAATAAAAGTTATGACTCCTAAGCAATGTCTCATCATCCTATAACTGAGTTTGATATGGCGAAGATAATATAAATTAAGGAAAGGCAAGTCAAGTATAATCCGACCTAAAAAGGCAAAACTTAAAAAAAGAAACTTGACAAGAATCGATAATTGAATATAATTGTGCCTTGGAACTTGAATTGATTAAGTGGTTGGGTGGCGTGGCCTGATCACCAATCACCCTTCACTAATCACTTCCCTCCCCGCCGGAGTGGTGAAACTGGCAGACGCGCCGGACTCAAAATCCGGTGAGGCTTAAACCTCATGTCGGTTCGATTCCGACCTCCGGCATTGAAATCAAGTTTGGAGTTTGGCGTTTGAAGAAAGATCTTTAAAAGACTACACTAGAACTGTCTACTGCAATTCGACTTTCTGGAGTATAAACCTTCAGGTTTATCAGTAAAGCTGAAGCTTTACACTCCGCGGCTCAAAAAACCCTTGACTCTTTTCGTATTTGTTGTATAATAGTTGTGACCCTTCGGGGTGAGGTGCAATTCCTCGATCGGTGGTAAAGCCCACGCGTTCCCCGCCGCAGGCGGGGGACTGAACTGGTGAAATTCCAGTGCCGACGGTTAAAGTCCGGATGAGAGAAGGGAAAAAAGGCTATAGGCTTAAGACAATAGTCTAAAGGCTTAAGAATAACCCAGCCCCACCCCGAAGAAATTCGGGGTTTTTTGTTGAAGGTGCAATGCAGGATATTGAAATAATGAAGTTAGCTCTGAGACTTGCCCGAAAAGGTGAGGGGAAAGTCTCTCCCAATCCGGTGGTTGGAGCGGTTATTGTGAAAAACGGCAATATAGTCGGCTCAGGTTACTATCGGAAATTCGGAGAGTCTCACGCGGAGGTTAATGCCTTGAAACAAGCTGGTAAAAGAGCGCAAGGCGGGACTATGTATTTGAATTTAGAGCCCCACTCTTTTTATGGAAAAACTCCTCCCTGCACTGATTCAATAATCAAGGCAGGAATAAAAGAGGTTTTCTGCTCGATGCTTGACCCGAATCCCAGGGTGAACGGGAAAGGTATTAAGAGATTAAGGGAGGAAGGGATCAAGGTGAATTTAGGATTACTGGAGGATGAAGCTAAGAGGTTGAATGAGGTTTACTTGAAGTATATGACTACGGGAATGCCGTTTGTGATTTTAAAAGTTGCCCAGAGCTTGGATGGTAAAATCGCTACCCCTGCGGGCGATTCAAAATGGATTACCTCTGAGGATGCCCGCGATTACGTCCACCGTCTCAGAGGCAAAGTGGATGCGGTTTTGGTGGGGTCTAATACAGTCTCTAAGGACGATCCTGAGCTGACTATCCACAAACAAAGAGGTGAGAATCCTTTGAGGATAATCCTGACCGCAAAAGGGGATGTTCCTCATGATTGCAGAATCATAATAAACAATAAGGACAGGAAAACTGTTATCGTCACCTCCAAACTCACTCCTTCTCTGAAAGGCTGCGGAGCCGAGATATGGGAGATTAGAAAAAACAGGTCAGGCGAAGTCGACCTTCCCGAATTTCTGAAAAAAGCAGGTCAACAAGGGATTGCTTCGATTTTAGTGGAAGGCGGGAAGGAGATTTTCACCTCGTTTCTCAAGGAGAGGCTGGTAGATAAATTCTATTATTTTCTTTCTCCAAAAATCATAGGAGAAGGACTGGATACCTTTGGTTACCTGAAGATTGAAAGGATAAAAAATTCCCTGAAACTCAAAGATATAACTTTAAAGAAATTTTCCAGAGATTACCTTTTAGTCGGATATCCTGACTGGAGGAATTAAGAGATGTTTACTGGCATCATAGAAGAAATTGGGGAAATCAAAAATATCTTTTCAGAGGTTGAGAGTAAAAAATTGGAGATAAAGGCGAGAAAAATTGTGTCAGATCTGCAAATAGGCGAGAGTGTGAATATTAATGGTGCATGCCAGACTGTAATACAGGTCAGATCAGATTCGTTTGTAGTCGAGTCAATCAAGGAGACTTTGAAAAGGAGCAATCTTGGCCTGTTAAAGAAAGGGGACAGGGTCAACTTAGAAAGGGCTTTGAAATTGTCGGACCGATTAGGAGGACATCTTTTAAGCGGGCACACAGATTGCACCACAGAGATAAAATCCGTAAGCTCGGATGGTGACACTTCGGTATTTGAATTTTCCCTGCCTCAGGACTATTCCGCACTGGTAGTGGAAAAAGGTTCCATAGCGATCGATGGGATAAGCTTGACTGTAGCTGAATTGAAGAATAGGTCTTTCGCTGTGGCAGTTATACCGTTTACTCTAAAGATGACTAACTTGCGAGATAAAAGGGTGAAAGATATAGTCAACCTCGAATTTGACCTTTTCGGAAAGTACGTCAAAAGAATGTTAGAGGAAAAAGAGAATAAGAAAAGTGAAATCACTGAAGAATGGCTGAAACAAAGACTTTAAAAGTCTAAAGGCTTGAGGCTAAAGTCAAAGAAAGAAGTAGGATGTAAGAGGTTACACGTAAGACGTGAAAAGCGAATATCAAATAGCCAGCAGAGAAGGGCGGAATAGAAAGAGGTGAGTTATGGAAGAACTGAATTCAATAACTGAAGCGATTGAGGATATAAAAAAAGGGATGATAGTCATTGTGGTGGATGATGCTGACCGGGAAAATGAGGGGGATATGATTATGGCCGCAGAGAAGGCAACCCCGGAGGCGATTAACTTCATCTCCAAATATGCCCGGGGACTAATCTGCGTTCCCTTGACCACTAAAAGATTGGAAGAGTTAAACCTGCACCCGATGGTGGGTGTAAACACTGCTAAAATGGGAACTCGTTTCACCATTTCTGTGGATGTCATTCGTAATACGACTACAGGGATTTCAGCGCACGACCGGGCTGAGACTATCAAGGCATTGATCAATAGTAAAACTATGCCAGAGGAACTGGCGCGTCCAGGGCACATTTTCCCGATACAGGCATTAGATGGCGGGGTTTTGAGCCGGGCAGGACATACTGAGGCAGCAGTTGACTTGGCCAGAATAGCAGGGCTTTACCCGGCAGGAGTTCTGTGCGAGATTATGGATGAAGATGGGCATATGGCACGACTGCCAAGGCTGAAAGAAATGGCTCAGAAATTTAACCTGAAAATTATCTCCATAAAAGATCTCATCGAGTACCGGAGAAAAAATGAGAAACTGGTCAAAAGGGTAGTAAGCGTTAATTTCCCCACTCATTTCGGGAATTTCAAATTGCATCTATATAGAAGCTCCATTGACGAGCATCATCACTTAGCCTTGGAAAAAGGTGAGGTCAAAGGAAAGGAAAACGTTCTGGTGAGAGTTCATTCCCAGTGCCTGACCGGGGACGTGTTTCATTCCAAAAGGTGCGATTGCGGAGACCAGCTTACCGCTGCCCTAACGATGATAGAGAAAGAAGGAACAGGGGTATTTCTCTACATGCGGCAGGAAGGAAGGGGTATAGGTCTGTCCAACAAAATTTTGGCTTATGAGCTGCAGGATTTGGGCCTGGACACGGTCGAAGCGAATTTAGAATTAGGTTTTGAGGCCGATTTAAGAGATTACGGCATTGGCGCTCAGATCCTGGTCGATCTGGGATTGAGCAGTATCAAGTTGATCACCAATAATCCTCGTAAGATAGTCGGTATTGAGGGATATGGCTTGAAAGTGATAGAAAGAGTTCCTATGGAGATGGAGCCTACTCCTGAGAATTTAAAATACCTGGAGACTAAGAGGGATAAATTAGGACACCTGTTGAAGATAAATAATTTACCTTTGAATTGAAGATAAAAATAATTAAAGGAGGTTTTATGCCCAAAACTATCAAAGGGGACCTGCACGCCAAGGATAAGAGCTTTGCTCTGGTGGTCTCGCGCTTTAACGAGTTCGTCACGCACAGGCTTTTGGATGGAGCTTTAGATTGTCTTTACCGCCACGGTGCAGATGAGAGAAAAGTCACCATCGTCTGGACCCCAGGCTCTTTTGAGATTCCTTATGCTGCGCTTAAACTGGCAGAAAGCAAGAAATATCATGCGGTGATCTGTCTGGGTGCGGTAATAAAGGGTGATACCCCGCATTATGACTACATCGCCAGTGAAGTAACCAAGAACATCGCCAGGATCACTTTGGAGACAGGTGTGCCGGTGATATTTGGGGTTATCACTACCGAGAATTTGGAACAAGCTATCGAAAGGGCAGGGGCCAAAGCTGGGAATAAAGGCTGGGATGCAGCTCTCTCGGCTATTGAGATGGTGAACTTGTTTGAACAAATATAGAAAGGTCTATAGTCTAAAGGCTGAAGTCAAAAGCTGAAGAATCATAGGGCAAGGCTTTAAGCCCTTGAGACTTCAGCCTTGCAAGAATGAAGATTTGCAGCCTTTAAGGGCTGCCCTGTGAAAAAAATCTAAATGCTACAAACTAAAGGCTAATTATGGGTAAACGTAGAGAGGCAAGAGAGCTGGTTTTAAGATCTCTTTACTGCTGGGAAATAAGCGGGAATAAACCGGAGGAGATTTTCAGCGACCTGGCGTCCCAAATGGAGCTTGATAACTCGTCCAAGCTTTTCTCGAGAGGGTTATTCAAGAGCGTGATTGAACATCAAAAAGAGATAGATGAGCTGATAAAGGAGAATGTTCAGCACTGGGATTTCTCCAGGATCGCAGTAGTAGATAAAAATATCTTACGGATAGGAATCTGTGAGCTTCTGTATCTTGAAGATATCCCGGTAAAAGTCTCTTTAGATGAGGCGATCGAGCTGGCTAAAAAGTACAGCTCTGAGGATTCAGGCTCCTTTGTAAACGGGGTTTTGGATGCTGTAGCCAAGAAAATTAAAAAGAAAAAGACTTGACCGAGTTGTAGGGGCGACCCGCTCCTCGGCTTTGCTCGGAGCAGTGAACTTGCCGAACTGCCGGGTCGCCCCTACAGGTCACCTAAAACAGGAAAAGATTGACAAATTTGCTAAAGGATGTATATTTAAAATTTTTGGAGTTGTCAAAGCATATAGAGGTTTAATCCAATGAGCATTATCCGCTGGTATAAGAAAGACCCGATAAATTTCTGGTTGTCGGTATTTGTCTTTTTGTTTGTCTTTTCGGTACATCTGTACACAATGGCTCCCACAGTTTCCTTCTGGGACTGCGGCGAGTTTATTGCCAGTTCCTTTATTTTAGGGATATCGCATCCACCCGGTTACCCCTTATTTATAATGATCGCTAGATTATTTTCACTTTTGCCAATATTCGGGAGCGTTGCTCAGCGCTTAAATTTCATTTCAGTTTTGGCCTCAGGTTTATGCGTCTGGTTAATCTATTTAATGATTGTGCGGATAATGGCACACATTTTTAAAAGTAAGGAATCCACCTCAGTCAAATGGGCAAGAATTGCCAGCTACGTAGGAGGCGTCTCCGGCAGTTTATTTTTAGGTTTTTCTAACACCTTCTGGTGGAATTCAGAAGAGACAGAGGTTTATACGGTAAAGATGCTTTTGATGGTTGTGATAGCTTTTATAGGGATATTGTGGTGGGAGAGAAAAGAGAATCCGGGTTCAGACCGGCTCTTAATCTTGATCGGCTTTCTCGGACTTCTTTCCACCGGCATACACATGACCGTTTACCTGATAATGCCAGCCATTTTTCTGCTGGTGATTTTGAGCGATAAGTCCAAGTTAAAAGATGTCCGCTTCTGGATAGCCGGGCTGATTTTATCTCTGGTTATGTATGCTCTGGTCCCCTTTTTAATCTCCTTGTTCATCGGGCTGGTGCTGAGTTTTATCTTCTGGCAGTTAAACCCAAATTCACGTGCCTGGAATTTTATCTTCATTTTGATTTTATTTGGCACGATAGGTTATACCGTGCAGTTATATTTCCCTATAAGGGCAGCTCGAGACCCGGCTATTAACGAGAACGACCCCAGGGATTGGAAAAGTTTTGAATACTTCCTGGAGCGCAAGCAGTATGGACAGGAATCGATGATCAAACGGATGTTCACCCGCAGAGCCAGCTGGGAAAACCAGTTTGGTACCCACGAGCGTTTGGGTTTCTGGGGATTTTTCCGGGAGCAGTATTTAGACAAGAGCTTATGGTTTATCCCGGTGCTCTTAGGATTACTTGGGATTTGGGAGTCGATCAGGAGAGTGAAAGGGATAGGCTGGATGCTGCTTTTTCTGGTTTTGATCTCCTCAGTAGGGCTGATCCTGTATTTGAATTTCGGGGATGGGACAAGGACCAATTCATTAACCGGAGAGATAGAGCGTTTAGAGGTCAGGGATCGGGATTATTTCTTTGCTCCAACCTTTGTCTTTTTCGCTTTACTTATGGGTTTAGGGATTAGTAAAGTAATGAGCTATTTGGGGGAGGGTTTTGAAAAGTTAGGCAAGTTGGGAAGCAGAAGTCTGGTTTATGGTGCCGCAGCCATTTTTATTCTGGCACCATTATCACCTTTGCAGAGGGGATTACACTCGCCTGACAATCGCAGGAATAATTACATCCCTTATGATTATGGATATAACATCCTGAACTCATGCGATAAGGATGCCATACTATTTACAAATGGAGACAATGACACCTTTCCTTTATGGTTTTTGCAGCAGGTGGAGAAAGTCAGAACGGATGTAAGAGTGGTAAATTTAAG
>Ga0209777_10006133_pt1 | contig 13614 bp, 8 predicted proteins | sample FrelakmetHBP12HB_FD_187147 | JGI IMG/M metagenome (GOLD analysis project Ga0209777, IMG submission 187147) | Freshwater lake sediment microbial communities from the University of Notre Dame, USA, for methane emissions studies -HBP12 HB (SPAdes)... | ecosystem: Environmental > Aquatic >...
CACATCCTGGGGCTGGAGAAGGTCCCAAGGGTTCGGCTGTTCGCCGATTAAAGTGTTACGCGAGCTGGGTTCAGACCGGCGTGAGCCAGGTCGGTCCCTATCTTCCGTGGGCGTAGGATACTTGAGAGGGCGTCTCCCTAGTACGAGAGGACTGGGAGGCATGTGCCCAGGGTGTACCTGTTGCCACGCCAGTGGCACCGCAGGGTAGCCAAGCACAGAACGGCTAAACGCTGAAAGCATCTAAGCGTGAAGCCTTCCTCAAGATTAGGTATCCCTGTCCGCAAGGACGAGAGGACCCTGGTAGACTACCAGGTCGATAGGCCGGGCGTGTAAGAACCGAGAGGTTCGCAGCTAACCGGTACTAATGTCCGATCACTTGACCACAATAATTCCTGACTCTCGGCCCGCTAAAGCCGAAGAGTCCGGTGAGGTCACGTTTCTCTTGCGCTGTCGCCTTCAGGCAGTGGATTCCTATCCGCTCCTTTGCCCTGTTCATTTGCCCCGCGGTCGCCGCTTGCGGCGACCCTTCAAAAGTGAATATGCGGCGCCTTATCGTCAGGCGCCTCCGGATTTTCCGGTGGTCATACGCGCGGGGCTACACCTCTTCCCATTCCGAACAGAGCCGTTAAGCCCGCTGCGGCCGATGGTAGTCCTTCGGGGCGAGAGTAGGTGGCTGCCGGATTTATATTCCAACCGGGCCTTCCTTCGGGAAGGCCCGGCGTTTTTGGTGGGGGCGAGGTGCCGCGCATGGCACGATCCAACGATGTGAATCAAGACGTGGCCGGAAAATCGCAACCTGCCGCAATGCCCCCCAACGTCCTCGTCGGCACGTCCGGCTGGTCCTATCCAGACTGGGAGGGCGTCTTCTATCCGTCCCGCAAGCCCCGCGGCTTCGACGAACTCGCGTACCTTGCGCGGTACTTCGGCTGCGTCGAGGTGAACTCTTCGTTCTATCGGCCGCCGACGGCCCGCATGGCCGCCTCCTGGCTTGGCCGCACGCCGCCCGACTTCGAGTTCACCTTCAAGCTCTACCAGCGTTTCACGCACCAGCGCGAGGAGCCTTGGACCGCCGCCGAGGTCGCCGAGTACAAGACGGGGCTTGAGCCCGTACGCGAGGCCGGCCGCCTGGGGGCCGTGCTCGTGCAGTTCCCGCGGTCCTTCCGGGCGGACGATGCGGCCTTCAAGCACCTGGAGGCCGTCAAACGCGACTTCGGCGACCTGCCCCTGGTGGTCGAGGTCCGGCACGTCGGGTGGACCTCGCCGCACGCCATCCGGTTCCTGAAGGACAACGGCCTGGGCTTTGCCGACATCGACCAGCCCGCCTCGCGCTCGGGTGTGCCGCCGATGAGCCTCGTCACTTCGCCCATCGGCTATGTGCGGCTCCACGGCCGGAACCGGGAAGCGTGGCTGAAGCCCGAGGCCGGCCGCGACGAACGCTACAACTACCTCTACCGCAAGGAGGAACTGAAGGAGTGGATCAGCCGCATCCACGAGATCGCCCGGGCAAGCGAAAAGACGTATGTCTTTACGAACAACCACTATCGCGGCCAGGCGCCCGCCAACGCACTCCAGATTCTCTCGCAGCTTCGCGGCGGCCCCGTCTCCGTGCCGGGGCCGCTCGTCAAGGAGTTCCCCGTTCTCTCTGCCATCGCCTCGGAGGAGTTGCCGCCGGGGGAGCAGGGGGAGTTGTTCTGAGTTCGCCTACCCCGGCCTGCGGCGGAGGCGCCAGTCGCCCTGAAGGCTGTCGTTATCCTGAATGGAAAGCGTTACATCCGGCGCACCGGTGAAACTGAGGACCACGCGGTTGTCGCCGGTGACCTTCCATCGCCCGGACCTGTGGACGGGCAGGTGGGATTCGGGAATGCTGACCTGCCCGTCGGGCTCGAAGGTCAGCCGGACCCCCGTGTCGAACTTGATCCACGCGCCGATGGGCGTGAAGTCCTTGCCGGCCGGCCGTGGCGGCGGCGTGCGAAACAGGCGCAGCCGGTACCAGCGGTCACCGTTCTGGCGGTCAGGTATGCCGACGACGAGTGCGTCGCCCTCGGGCCGGATGTTCAGGGGATCGCGGCGCTCGACCCCCTTGGCGCCGTGCTCGCCGCCGATGGCCGCCAGTTCGCACACGAAGTCCGTCTTGCCGATGGCCATCGGAAACGGCTTGCACTCGTCCTTGCCGCGCGCCTCCTGGGGCTTGCCCCACTCCGGCATCCACGGCTTGCCGTTGACGTAGGTGGGCTCGTTCTTGCCCTCGTTGCGGCCGACCTTGGCCAAGCCCATGCACTTCCAGTAGAGGCCCTTGGGGGTGACCCAGAGTTCCGTGTTCCCGTCGATGTCGCCTTCGACGATGATCTCCTTGGTGGAACTGGCGGGCGCTGCTTCCAGTCGCTGGGTGACTTGCCCGAGTGCGCTGGTCGCCTTGGTGCGCGTGGCGTCGGCGTCGGTGTGCAGCTCCAGAAACCGTTCGTAGTACGCCTTGGCGCGCCAGAACATCGCCGCGCGGTTCTGCGTGGTCGGGGTTTCGGCCAGGCCCTTGTACCAGTCGCCGAGTTGGAGGCAGGCGTTCTCGGGCAGGTTCTCGACCGTCATGGCGGCGGCCAGGACGTACTTCTTCGTGACCTCATCGGTCCCAAGGTCGGCGTACGCGGCGGCCTGGACAGGGTTGTCCATCTCGACCAGAAGCAATTGGAACAAATGGGCCGCGGCGGCCTTGTCCTCGGGATTGGTTTTCAGGCGGGCCGTGAGTTGCCCGATCGTTTGCTCGGTGGGAATGCGGGCCGTTGCGGCCTTGAGTTTCGCCTGCACCTCCTCGACCTGAGGCGAGTGAACAAACACCGCCACCGCCTGGGCCTGGCGGAAGAGCGCCGCGGCGTCGGCGGACCGCCCCGCGCCGAGGCGCGCATCGCCCGTCGCAACGAGCATCTCCACGAGCGCCTGGCCCGACTTGGTTTTCTCGTCTCCCGCTTTGGCGTCGCGGTACATGAGTTGCCGCACCGCAAGGGTCTTATCGTCGCATTCCTCCTTGCGCTGCGGCGCGGCAGCCGCCAGGCGGCCAATGGCCTCGAGGGCGGTGGCGTACCCGAAGGGGCCGCGGACGCCAAATTCGTACGCCTTTTCGTAGAGCAGGACCCGCAGCGGGGACTGCCCGATGCTATCTGATGCCTTCAGCAACCCGGCGGCAAAGTCGGCGTCGTCCTTGCGGTCGGGAGTCGCCGCGACCCGCCGGGCCTCGGCGCCGTAAAGGCTTTCAAAGGCGTCCTGCACTTCGTCGGCCGCCACCCAACACGGCGCCGCAAGCACGCAGCACGCGGCCAGGACGGCCATCAGCCCGAGTTGCCTCATGGCGTGTTCCCCCAAAGAGTGCCTGCACCATCCGGACTCAGGGTTTCCTCTTGTTGCCGCGAAGGGTGCGCTTGATGTTCCGCAACGTCCGGTGCAGCCAGGAACTCTGTCGCTTGAACTTGTCGCGCATGGCCCGCAATTGCGGGATCGTCCAGTCCTCGGTCTCGATCATGCCGCCTTCCTCGAACGACCGCGCGACGTTGTCCGGGGTCATCTCCTGCCGCATGTACCCCTTCTCGGCGCAAATCTCGTGGAGGCGCGTGCCGTAGAGCGGCGTCGCCAGCGTGTTGTGGCCGCTGATGCCGAACCGGCGCCTGAGCATGTGGGCGAAATCGACCGTCATCTGCATGTCTTTGAGCGTCTCGCCAGGCAGGCCCATGATGAACCCCGACCGCGCCCTCAGGCCCAGCTTCTTGCACGCCGCGGCCGCTTCGACCACCGATTCCAGCTTGAGGTGCTTGTCTATCACCTCGGCCAGGACCCGCTGCGACCCGGACTCGACGGTCAGGAAAATCGCCTGGCACCCGGCCTCCTTCGCCTTCTTGAGGATGTCGAAGGAGAGCTTGTCGGTCCGCATCCCGATGGGCGTCTCCCACGTGATCGGCATGCCTTCCTTTTTCATGGCAATGAGGCCGTCCATGATGGCGTGGAACCGGGCCTTGTCCTGCCCGAGGTTGTCGTCGATGAAGTGCAGGTGCCGGACGCCGAGCTGCGTCGCGATGAACCGCACGTGCGCCAGCACGCGCTCCGGGCTCTGCGTGCGGTACCGACGGCCCATGTGCGCGTGGGCGGCGCAGAAGGTGCACTTGAACGGGCAACCGCGGCTCGTCAGGATCGTGAGTATCCGCCGGGGCTTCCATCGCCACCGGCCCGAGCCGGCCATCGTGGCGACGCGCATGTACCGCTCCAGGTCGATCAGGTCGTAGGCCGGATCGGGCAGCGAGTCGAGATCGTCGATGAAGTCCGCCCGCTCGTTGACCTGGATGCGGTCGCCCTCGCGGTACGCTATGCCGCGCACCCCCCAGAGCGGCTGGCCGCGAGCGATCGCGTCCGCCAGCGCCGTGAGGACCGTTTCGCCTTCGCCCAGGGCGACCGCCGTCACCGCCGGCTCCGCCAGGTAGTCCTGCGGACGCACGGTGGCGGGGGGGCCGCCCACGACGATGCTCGCCTTAGGCAACACCGCGCGGACCTCGCGGGCCGCACGCAGCGCCTGCGGCATCTGCGTGTAAAAAAGGCTGCTGATGCCCACCAGATCGGGCGCGGCCTCGTGCACCGCGCGGCGGAGCTGCTCCCACGACATCCCGACGCGCAGAACGCCTTCTTCGTTGAACGCCAGCGGCGACGGTTCCGCCTGGACCGAGCCGTCGACGAGCGTGACGTTGTGGCCGGCCCGCCGCAATGTCGCGCCGAGGTACATCAGGGCCAGGGGGATCTCCGCCTGGGCGGCGACGTCCCAGCCCCGGCGAAACTCCATCGGCGGCCGCAGCAAGACCGTGTTCATGCGTCAGCCCTCTTCGGTTTCTGGGCGGCGGACCAGCAGCAGCACTTCCGACGCCTGGCCCAGCCAGAGCGCCACGTGGCTCAAGAATCGCGACACAGTATGAATGCGAGCCAGATGGCGGAAAAGCGGTCTCCGCGTGTCCTCGGCCCAGAGGGCGAGGCTGCGTCGGATGAACGTTGGGCGCCGGATGGCCTGCACTTGCTCGACGACAAAGCCCGCCCCCTCCAGATGACGCCGCAACGTCGCCCGCGAGAAGTGCGTCATATGCCGCGGCAGGTCCATGCCGTACCACGAGCCGCCGAACCAGCGGGCCGCCATGCAGTCGGCCAGCGGGCAGACGACCGCCAGCCGCCCACCCGGCCGCAACACCTCGCGTATCGCGCGGAGGGTCTCCATCGGTCGCGGCACGTGCTCAAGAACGTGCCAGAGCGTCACGAGGTCGTAATGTTCTTTCGGCAGGTTCGCGCCGGGGAGCGTTCCCTCGTGGATCGTCAGGCCGGCCGCCCGGCCGGACTTGACCGCCGCCGGCATTGCGTCGATGCCCTCGGCCTTCCATCCCGCGGCGGCCATCTGTGCAACGTAGCGCCCGCCGCCGCAGCCGAAATCCAGCAGCCGCCCGTCGCCGATATAGGAGAGGTAACCCACGACCCGCCGGTTCCTGAGGCGGACCTTGGCCCACGGCTGCGCGACCAGCCGCAGCAGGGCGGAGGTTTTCTTGCCGAGCGGATAGTTGCGGTAGTTCACGAGGAGCCACCGTAGCGCCCCCGTCGGCGGGGCCGCGGGGTCGCTGTCCAGCGTGTGGGGCTCGTAGCCGTCCGGGTACGCCTTGGCGACGGCGGCCGCCGTCGGCCGCGGATTGGTTCGTTGCAGCCCGCACTTGCGACACACGACCACGCTGAACTGGCCGGGCAACGTGCCCAGCGGGTCGCGGTGGGTCAGCACGAGGTCGGCCTCGTTCGCCCCGCAGTAATCGCACGGGACTTCTTCGAGGTCGACGGTTGCGCCCGGATTTTCCTGGATTGCCGCCATTGATTTACCCGCATATTGCGCGGCGGGTCTCCCGACCCGCCGCGCGGCCGCTGCCGTCAAGCGCAGAAAAGTGTCAGCCAGACGTCGCGGAAGAGAAACCTCGCGGCCGACCGCGCGCGGGCCAGCCGGCGCTTCGCCCGCCCCGTCTGGAGCACGAGGGCCAGCCCGCCGGCCGCCAGGAGGTCCGCCACCAGCAGCATCGCCTCGCGGAGGAACATCCCGAGCCGCAGCCCAAAGACCATCGCGCGCCCCGCCACGGCCCCGTTGTGCTTGCGGAGATAGCGGAACAGGCTGCGGCAGAAGAAAAGGTTGCTCGTCGCGGTGGCCGCCGACACGCCGCCGATGTGCGTGATCTGCGCTGACGGCTCGAACCGCACGCGGTAGCCCGCCTTACGCACGCGGCGGCAGAAATCCATCTCCTCGAAGTATACGAAGAACCGCTCGTCAAGGACGCCCACCTCCGCCAGCACCCGCGCAGGCACGCAGAACGCCGCGCCCATGACGACGTCCACGTCGGCCGGCGCGCGGAAATCGAAGTCCCCCATCTTGTACCTTCGGTACGCGCCCTTGAAGACCGTGAGGAGCCGCAAGGGCGTGTACTGGTGCAGCAGGGCCGCGTACGTCGGCTCTCGCCGCGACGATTCCTGGATCGACCCGTCGGCGTTCAGGAGTTGCGGCGCACAGACGCCGATGGACGCATCGCCATCGAGGGTCCGCACGAGCGTCTCCAGGGCGCCGGGCTTGACGACCGTGTCGGGATTGAGGAACAGCACGTTCCGCCCCGTCGCCAGCGCGACGGCCTGGTTGTTGGCGGCGGCAAAGCCGCGGTTCCGCTCGTTCGCCACGAGGCGCACCTGCGGGAACTGCTCGGCGACCATCCGGGCGGAACCGTCGCGGCTGGCGTTATCGACCACGAACGTCTCCAGCGTGAGCGGGCCTTGGGCGCGCTGGACCGACGCGAGGCACTCGGCCAGTTCGCCCCGGCAGTTCATCGAAACGATGATGACGGAAAGGTCCGGCCGCATCAGCCGCGGTCCCCCTTGCGGCCCACGCGCACCGTCAGGTCCCACCAGTGGCGGATGTTGCGGAAGTGCCGTTTGCCGAAGAGCGTCCCCCCGAGGCCGCCACCGATGCGCGACCAGAGCGACGGCTGTTCGTGCCAGTGCGCGAGGATTTCCCGGCGCCAATTCTCGGCCAGAGACCTCAGGTCGCAGCGATGTTCTTTCAGTCCGAGTGCGAAAACCAGCCGCGGCGATTTCTTGTGGCCCTGCCAGCCGTAAATCACGCTCTCAAATCCGTCCATCAGCCGCAGGAGGGCCTGCGGCGTGAATCGCCAGTAATCGTCCGGGAAGGCGTGGATGTCGAGGCTGAAGACGCTCGATACAAGGGCCATCCCGCCCGGTGCGGTGACCCGCAGGATTTCCCAGATGCCCTTGCGGACCTCCCAGGCGTGTTCGATGACGTTCAGGCAGAGCACGGTCTTCGCCCATCCGTCGGGGAAGGAGAGGGCCTCCAGGCGCTCGATGCGGTCGACGCCCGGCCCGGCCTCCATGTCGCACCCGATGTAATCCAGGCCGGGGAAGAGCGGACGCAGGTTCGCCATCTCCAGGCCCTGGACCAGACGCGAACCGATCTCCAGGACCGGCCCGCGCGGCGGCAGAACCTTGATGGCGCCCTGAACCAGAGCCCGTGTCAACCCGTCCAAGCGCAGTGTCCCTGACTTAAGTGATTGTGCTTTTCCCCCGCAGGGGCCATATCTTAGCGGCTACCCGAGAATTGGCCAACGCAAAAGCGGCACGCAAAAGCGGCGCCAGGGTGCTGTTCAACCCTATCGTAAATGACGCCGTGGACGGATTTGCGTACATCCGCTGGATTTTTCCGGCGCATCGGGTATTCTCTTGGGGGCATGGAATCGGCAGCAGGGCGTTTCGCGAGGCGCGTCGCAATGAGCATGTCATTTCGCCTTGTCGGGTTGTGCGTGATTCTCGCGATGGCGGCGCCCGGCGCCAGGGCCGAGCCGTCGGCTGCGCCTCCTGGTGAGTCACACACATCGTTTGCCGCGCAGGTCGAGGCCCAGTGGCTCAGCCCCGAAGGCCTCGCACAGGCGCGCGGCACGCCGTCCACGGTCTCCGCGGTCAAGACGGCCGACGATGCCCGCGGCGCAGTCGACGGCGTCAAGGACGGCAAGTGGGGCTTCCACACGGCCGCCGAGAACAATCCCTGGTGGCAGGTGGACCTGGGCGAAGTCCGGCCGCTTGCGCGAGTCCTCGTCTACAACCGTTGCGATGCCGCCGAGCGGGCCGCGAAATTGACGCTGCTTCTCTCCGATGACGGAAAGACCTGGCGCGAGGCGTACCGCCACAACGGCACGGTCTTCCACGGCTTCACGGACTCCAAGCCCCTCGTGATTTCGCTCGACGGCGCCAAGGCCCGTTTCGTCCGCATCCAGTTGCCCGGCAATGAGTATCTGCACCTGGACGAGGTCGAGGTTTTCGGTCCGCAGGACCCCGCCAAGAACATCGCGCTCGGCAGGCCCGCCGACCAGTCGAGCACCAGCCAGTGGTCCGCCGCTCATGGCGCGGCTGCTCCGGCCCACGCCGACTACCCGGTGGCCGAGGTGCTGGATCGCGGCCGCCGGCTGGCCGACGATCTGGCTGCGTCCGGCGTGGATGTGGCCGCCCTGCGGCAAACGCTGGACCAGGTCGAGCAGGCCGCGAAGTCGCTTGCGGCCGATGCGCCTGCGGAGGCGCGGCGGGACCTGTATCTGAAGGCCCGGTGGGCGGTCCGCAAGCTGGCCCTTGCGAACCCGCTTCTTGATTTCGACGCCATCGTGTTCGTCAAGCACGCTCCGGCCGTGTTCCCGCACATGTCGGACCAGTACTACGGCTGGTGGTCGCGGCCGGGTGGCGGCATCTTCGTCCTCGAAGGCTTCAAGGGCGACTCGCCGCGCACCCGCTGCCTGACCGCTTCGCTGCCCGACGGCAGTTTCCTCAGGCCCGACCTCTCGTACGACGGTAAACGGATCCTCTTCGCCTACGCGAAGCACTATCCGCACGTGGCCGACGTGAAGAACAAGGTCGCCAAGGACGAACTGCCCGAGGACGCGTTCTACCATCTTTACGAGGTGAACGTCGACGGCACGGGCCTCAGGCAGATCACGCGCGGCCGCTACGACGATTTCGACGGGCGGTACATGCCCACCGGCGAGATCGTGTTCCTCTCCACGCGGCGCGGCCAGGCCCTCCAGTGCACCCCGCAGACCGCGGCCGAGACCCTCACGGCCACGATGCCCGACAGTTACGTCCGCTGCGGCGGCGGGGCCTCGCGGCCGGTTGCCGTCTACACGCTTCACACGATCCAGCGCGACGGCAAGAACCTGCGGACCATCTCGCCGTTCGAGAACTTCGAGTGGACGCCCTCTGTCGCCGACGACGGCCGCATCCTCTATGCCCGATGGGACTACGTCGACCGCGACAACATGCCGTACATGAAACTGTGGGCAACGAACCCCGACGGCTCCAGCGCCCGGGCCGTCTGGGGCAACTTCACCCGAAGCCCGCAGTGCGCGTTCGAGGCGCGGAGCATCCCCGGCACGCACAAGATCATCCTGACGGCCAGCGCCCACCACTCCATCACCGGCGGAAGCCTCGTCGTGCTTGACCCTGCGGTCGCCCTTGACGGCCAGGAGGCGCTCGCGCGGCTGACGCCCGAGGTCTGTTTTCCCGAGGCCGAAGGCCGGCCCGCCACGTACTACGCCAGCCCCTGGCCCCTCTCCGAGAAATATTACCTGGCCGCCTGGAGCAACAGGCCCCTTCCGCCGCATTGCAAGATGGACACCGACGACAAACACAATCCGCCCAATGCCGAAGGGCTGTACCTGTACGATGCGTTCCGCAACCTTGAACTTCTTTACCGCGACCCCGCCATCTCCAGCCTGTGCCCGATTCCGCTGAAGGCCCGCGCCGAGCCGCCGCTGGTGGCCAGCACCGTGGCGTGGGACGGGCCGCAGGAGGGCAAGGTCCTCCTCCAGAGCGTGTACTTCGGCCTGCCGCGCGTTGAGCCCGGCACGGTCAAGCGCCTGCGGATCGTGGCCGTGCCCGCCAAGGTGCAGCCCGAGATGAACTCGCCCATGCTGGGCGTGACGCGCGACGACCCCGGCAAGTGCGTCCTGGGGACCGTGCCGGTGGAGGTGGACGGCTCGGCGTACTTCCGCGTGCCGTCGGGCGTCTTGGTCTTCTTCCAGGCCCTCGATGGCCAGGGCAAGGCGCTTCAGACGATGCGGACCGTCACGTACGTTCAGCCGGGCCAGACGCTCTCGTGCCTGGGCTGCCACGACCAGCGCGACAAGGTGCCGCAGGCCGTCCATGCGACGGCGCTGGAGCGCGAGCCATCGAGGATCATGCCGGGGCCGGAAGGCTCCTGGCCGCTGCGGTTCGACCGCCTCGTGCAGCCTGTCCTCGACAGGCATTGCGTCAGTTGCCACCGCCCGGATGCGGCGGACAAGGCCGCGGCCAAGTTCGACCTGACGGCGGCCAAGTCGTACCAGGCCCTTATCAACTACGGCGGCAAGGAGAGCGTGCACGACCGCGTGCTTGCGCGGTACAGGGAGGGGCGGTCGAAGGCCCTCGAGTGCGACGCCGCCCGGAGCCCCCTGACGGCACTCCTCCTGGAGGGCAAAGGCCACTATGATGTGAAACTCGACGGCGACGCCATCGAACGCTTGTTCACGTGGATGGACACGTACGGCCAGCACCTGGGGTCGTTCAGCGCCGAGCAGGAATCGCGGCTGCTGGTCCTGCGCAAGGAATGGTCGGACCTGCTCGAAGACCGGCGATGAGCCAGAAGCGCGGAACGCCGCGCTACAAAGGAGACATGCGATGGAGCCCACGAAGCCTTGCGGTCTGACCGGTTGTCCGGAGATGAGGATGAGGCGGCGGACGTTCCTCGGCGCGGCGAGCACCTCGGCGCTCGTGGCGGCGCTGGAGATGGCGGGGTGCGGCATGCTGGCGCCGCGGCCTGCGGCGGCCCAGGGGCGCCTGCCGGGGCCCGGCCCCACGGTGCGTGCGGTCTTCATCCGGCCCAAGGATGAGAAGTTCTGGATGGGCTGGCCAGGCGCATCATACGACATCGCCGGCCACCAGAAGATGTACACCGAGACGCTCCAGGCCGCGGCCGACTCGCTCGGCGTGAAGTTGGAGGTCGCCGCGCCGATTTACGACGCCGCCGGCGTGACGGCCTTCCTGGAGGGCCTCAAGGCCAACCCGCCGCAGGGCATCCTTGTGACCATCATGCACCTGAATCGCTGGGGCGACGTGAACCGCATCGTGGACGAGCGCGGCACGGTGCCGATGGTGGTCTTTACCCCGATGGGCACGACGTTCACGGGGCAACTCCAGAAGGCGTCGCACGCGCCGGGCGTGTTCGTCGGCTCGACGCAGGACGTCGACTGGCTGACGGTGGGCCTGCGGATGCACCGCACGGTCTGGGACATGAAGCAGACGCGCATTGTCATCGCCGCCGGCGAAAAGACCGAAGACAAGGTCATGGAGCCTACCGGCACGACGCTCCATTACGTGCCGCGCGAGCGGTTCGTCGAGGAACTGGCGAAGGTGCAGCAGTGCGCCGAGGCCAAGGCCGTCGCCGAGTACTACACTCGCGAGGCCCGCAAGATCGTCGAGCCCTCGAAAGACGACATCCTGAACGCCGCCGAGAACTACGTCGCCTGCAAGAATCTCATGGAGGCGGAGAAGTGCCAGGGCATCTCGATGGATTGCCTGGGCCTTGTGACCAACCGCAAGATCCCGTGCCCGCCGTGCATCGCGTTCTCGCGGCTTCTCGATGAGGGTTTCCCTGGTGTGTGCGAGGCCGACGTGAACGCGGCACTATCGCACCTGCTCGTCCTGCGCCTCTGCGAGCGGCCGGGGTTCCAGCAGGACCCCGTGCCGAACACGGTCAATAACACTTTCATGGGCGCCCACTGCACGTGCGCGACGCGGCTGGACGGCTTCGACAAGCCGCACGAGCCGATCATCCTCAGGAGCCACTCGGAATCGTCGATCGGCGTCTCGCCGCAGGTCATCTGGCGCCTCGGCCAGAAGGTGACGGTCATGGGGTTCCAGGGGGGCGGCAAATCGATGCTCATCGGCACGGGCAAGGTCGTGGCGAACATCGACACGCCCCCCTCGGGCGGCTGCCGCACGTCGGTGGAACTCGCGATGGACGACATCCCCGACTGCCGCGACATAAAAGGTTTCCACCAGTTGTTTATTTACGGCGACCACTCGGTGATTCTGAAAGGCTACTGCCAGTTGGCGGGCATCCAGGCGGTGCACATCTAGCGAGTAGGCTGTCACGATTGAATCTGTGGGTGCCACGGCTGCGCCTTGTGCAGCCGTGGTCGTTGGCAGGGACGCACGGCTGCAAACTGCGCAGCCGTGGCACCCGGCGGTGCCGTTCGAGCCCGCGGCGGGAGCCGCGGGGCAGGTCCGCTTTAACGTCAACTTACGGTGCCGCGCGGTGCTGGATCGAATCCAGATACCCCACGGCCTTTGCGCCCAACTCCGCGGCGTTTGCTTCGTCGGTGTCGATGTGCATGTCCAGCCGGAAGTCGGGGTGAACGCGGACGACCACGTCGCCGAAGATGAGCGACCGCTCGCCCGGCACGCGGATGCGCACGACGTCGCGGTCGCGGACGGCGAAGGCCATCGCGTCCTCGGGCGACATGTGGATGTGCCGCATAGCGCAGATTACCCCGTGGTCCAGCCGCACGCACCCGTTCGGCCCTTCGAGTTGGATGCCCGGCGTTCCGTCGAGGTCGCCGGAATGGCGGATCGGGGCGTCGATGCCGAGCTTGAATTCCTCCGTCCGCGCGATCTCCACCTGGCTCTCCGGCCGCACGGGCCCGAGGACCCGCACGTTGTCGATGCGGCCCTTGGGGCCGATGAGGTTGACCTTCTCCTGGCAGGCGTACTGGCCGGGCTGCGTGAGGTCGGCGAACCATGTGAGGGTGCGGCCAGGCCCGAAAAGTATCTCAACGTGTTCCTGCGTGAGGTGCACGTGGTGGGCCGAGATGCCGATGGGGATCGCCAACTCGTTTTGCCGCATGACCTTCGTGACGCGGGCGTGCGAAAGCGCCTGGACGGCGTGTCGGGCGATGGTGTGTTCTTCGTCGCCGCGGACGACGAGGATGCGCGCCCGGGAGTGCGAGGCCGAGATCTCGGCGGGCCGGCCGCGCAGGGCCTTGCGGGTGCGGTTGATTTCTTCGTCCAGGACGATGCCCATCCAGTCGAGGCCCTGGAGGATGCGGGCCCGGACGCCGGGGGAATTTTCGCCGACGCCGCCCGTAAAGACGATGGCGTCCACGCCGCCCAGCAGGCCGACGAAGGCAGCGAGGTGTTTTCGGGCGCGCTGGCAGAAGACCTGCAGGGCGATGATGGCTCGCGGCTGGCCGGCGTTGGCGGCCTCCATGACCTCCAGGACGTCGCCCGAAACGCCCGAGAGGCCCAGCAGGCCCGACTCGGTGAACAGACGCCGGTACAGATCGTCCGGCGAGATCCCGCGATGGCGCACCAGGTGCAGTATGAGGCCCGCGTCGACGTCGCCGGGGCGCGTGGCCATGACGAGGCCTTCCAGCGGCGTGAAGCCCATCGTATTGTCCACGGAGCGGCCGTGGTCGATGGCCGTGATGGAGGCCCCCGCGCCGAGGTGGACCGTGATGATGCGGAGGGCGTCGAAGTTCATGCCCAGGT
>Ga0209777_10006134_pt1 | contig 13614 bp, 13 predicted proteins | sample FrelakmetHBP12HB_FD_187147 | JGI IMG/M metagenome (GOLD analysis project Ga0209777, IMG submission 187147) | Freshwater lake sediment microbial communities from the University of Notre Dame, USA, for methane emissions studies -HBP12 HB (SPAdes)... | ecosystem: Environmental > Aquatic >...
TTACCGGTATGTTGCTTTTAATTAAGTTTGCCGTGTAAGTTGAAGGGGATGGAGGAAAAAACAAAAGAGGAGAAAAATATGTCAGCAATTTCAATGAAACTTTTACTGGAAGCGGGTGTCCATTTCGGGCATCAGACAAACAAATGGAATCCCAAGATGAAACCGTACATTTTTGGGGCGAGAAACAATATTTACATTATTGATCTGCAACAAACCGTCGGCCTATTTCAGACAGCGTATGACTTTGTTATTGATACTGCCAGCCAGGGCAAAGATGTCCTTTTTGTCGGTACCAAGAAGCAATCACAGGAAGCTATTAAGGAAGAAGCTATGCGTTGCGGCATGCCTTATGTCAATCAGCGCTGGCTCGGCGGTATGTTGACTAATTTCATTACCATTAAAAAGAGTATCGACCGTTTAAATACTTTAACTGCCATGTTTAACGATGATTCCATTAAAGCATTTCCCAAAAAAGAAATAACTAAATTACAGAAAGAAAAGGAAAAACTGGAAAATGTTTTAGGCGGAATTAGAAATATGAAATCTCAACCGGCAGTTGTTTTTATTGTCGATCCCAGCCGGGAACATATAACAGTTAATGAAGCGAAGAAATTAAGAATTCCCTTAGTGGCAATCGTTGATACGAATTGCGATCCCGACGATATAGATTATGTTATACCGGGAAATGATGATGCCATCAGAGCAATTAAATTATTTACCTCTAAATTTGCCGACGCGGTTTTGGAAGGGAAAAAGCGCTTTGAAGAGAAGCTTACCGCGGAATCAAATAAAGAAGCAGAGTTGGTTGTCCAACCCAAATCCGGGGAAACAGATGTCCCCGAAATTGTAGAAATGGAAGATAAAATTGAGAAGTCGGAAGAATATGCCGACGAATCATTCAAATAATTGTAAACTATTTTGGATTTATTTGTGAGACTCAAATTTTAAAAGTGAAACGCATTAAAATTTGTAAGTCGAACAATCCCGCCAAAAGCGGAGGGTTTCATACCCGTGATTAATGCATTAAGCAGGGAGGAATATAAAATTGGAAATATCTTCAGCAATGGTTAAAGAATTGAGAGTAAAAACCGGTGCCGGCATGATGGATTGCAAGGAAGCCTTAATAGCGGCGGACGGTGATTTTGAAAAAGCTATTGATTTTTTAAGAAAAAAGGGATTATCGGCGGCAACGAAAAGATCTTCTAAGGCTGCTAAAGATGGTACGGTAGCTTCATATATTCATATGGGTGGCAGAATTGGAGTTATGGTAGAGATAAATTGCGAAACTGATTTTGTCGCGAAAACCGACGATTTTCAGACAATGGCTAGAGATATTGCTATGCATATTGCAGCATCCAATCCGCTTTATGTCCGACCTGATGAAATTCCTGCGGAAGTTTTAGATAGAGAAAAAGAAATCTACCGCAGCCAATTACGTGAGGAAAAGAAACCGGAAAAAATCTGGGATAAAATAATTGATGGGAAACTCAAAAAATATTACGAAGACATCTGCCTGGTTGAACAGAAGTTTATAAAAAATACAGATATTACTGTAGCGACGCTTTTAAATAACATTATTGCCAAGACGGGTGAAAATGTTGTTATTCGTAGATTTGCAAGATTTCAACTGGGAGAGGAAATAAAAAAATAAATGGGCAATAAAAAAGAAAAAGCCATTTATAAAAGAATATTGTTGAAATTAAGCGGAGAGTCTCTTTTGGGTAATCAACCTTTTGGAATTGATCCGGATGTGGCTAATTTTATTGCGAAAGAAATAAAATCTCTTTCCGATCTGAATATTCAAATTGGAATTGTCGTTGGTGGCGGCAATATATTCCGCGGGCTGGAAGCCGGTTCGAAGGGTATTGATCGAACTTCAGCGGATTACATGGGTATGTTGGCCACAGTGATCAATAGCCTTGCCCTGCAAAGCGCTTTGGAGAGGTGCGGAATTCCTACACGCGTGCAGACGTCGATTGAAATGCATGAAATCGCCGAACCGTTTATTCAGCGAAGAGCCATGCGCCATTTAGAAAAGGGAAGAATAGTGATATTTGCCGGGGGAACCGGCAATCCATATTTTACAACAGATACTGCCGCATCTTTACGGGCTATGGAAATTAAAGCGGATGTTATTATGAAAGCCACTAAGGTTGACGGAGTTTATGACAGCGATCCGGTAAAGAATAAAACGGCGGTTATGTTTAAAAATATAAGCTATATTGATGTATTGACGAAAAATCTTAAAGTAATGGATGCAACCGCAATATCACTTTGTCGTGATAATTTGTTGCCGATTATTGTTTTTAATTTGCAAAAGAAAGGAAATATCCGTAGAGCAATTTGTGGTCAAGAAATTGGTACTTACGTAGGAGAATAATATGTCTAAAGAAACAGTTTTTCAGAATTTTAAAGACGAGATGGAAAAGGCGATTATAACTTTAGGTAAGTCTTTCAGCCGGGTGAGAACAGGCAGAGCATCCGTTGCATTGTTGGATGGAATAAAGGTTGATTATTACGGTGTTGCTACTCCCATTGCTCAGGTGGCTAACATTTCAGTTCCGGAAAGCCGTCTAATTCTTATTGTTCCCTGGGATGTTTCAGTAATTGGTGCAATTGAGAAGGCTATTCAAAAATCGGATTTAGGTTTGACGCCCTCAAACGATGGCAAAGTAGTACGTCTTTCTATTCCGCAATTAACAGAGGAACGGCGCAAAGAAATAGCTAAAGTTGTGAAAAAGATGGCGGAAGAAGGGAAAATCAAGTTACGTAATGCGCGTAGAGATACTAATGAAGAATTGAAAAATATGAAGAAAAACAATCAAATATCTGAAGACGAACTTTTTACTGCGCAAGAAGAAGTTCAAAAATTAACTGATCAGTATATCGAAAAAACAGATAAAATACTGGTAGCCAAAGAAAAAGAAATAATGGAAATTTAAACGGGACTTTACATAAATACAGAAATGGGGAGTCAAAAACTCCCCATTTGTTTTTCTGCTGATACCAAGTCGCCTTCTTCAGCTAACTTTGTTGGCATCGTCGTCGGCTTCCTCAACGTATTACTAATACGCCTGCGGAGCCTCCTCCTTGCCGCCTCGTTATCTTTTGAATGCAACTTCGGTATAATTTGCTTGAAACGTTGTTTTGCTCGAGGGTAAACTTTTGAAGATATTGTTCAGCTTTACCGAAATCAGATTGCTTGTTGAAAAAAATTGCTCTGTCTATTAGAGTGAGAGACCAATTTGGAGCTAAATTAGTGATAAAAATTGACTTCAATAAATTACCCCAACACATAGCCATAATTATGGATGGCAATGGTCGTTGGGCGAAACAACACGCAATAGGTAGAATCCGAGGGCATAAAAAAGGCGCTCAAGCAGTCAGGACAACCGTAAAGACATGTCGCGAAATCGGCATAAAATATCTTACCCTATATGCCTTTTCCATAGAAAATTGGGAACGTCCGGCGAAAGAAGTGGACGCTCTAATGCTTTTGCTGGAAGAATATTTGGCCAAAGAAATAAAACAGTTGCACAAACAGGGAATCAGGCTCACAACGATAGGCGAAATAAATCGTTTGGATCCGTCGGTGAAAGAAAAACTTTTACAGGCAAAGGAAATCACGATTAATAATGACAAGATGGTTTTAAATATAGCATTGAGTTATGGAGGAAAGGATGAAATTATCTGTGCCGTAAAAAAAATTATTCAAGATAATAAAGACGGTAAAATTAATATCAATGAAATTAATAAGGAGACTTTTAGCAATTATTTATACACTTCAGGAATGCCTGATCCTGATTTATTGATTCGTACCAGTGGCGAATATCGCATCAGTAATTTTTTGCTCTGGCAGATGGCTTATACAGAACTCTATTTTACAAATGTCCTCTGGCCTGACTTTACAAAGGATGATCTTTTTAAAGCAATTGCCAGTTATCAAAAACGTGAAAGACGTTTCGGTATGACCAGTGAACAGTTAAAGGAAAAGGATTCTTAAATCTAAACTACAAATTTAGAAAGTTAAGGTTTAAATTTATGTCCGAGACAGGGAATTCATATTTAAAAAGATGGTTGACAGGACTTTTTCTGACGCCTTTATTAGTCATAGTTATTTTATTTTGTTCAAAAGCAGTTTTCTCCGTTGTTGTTATTTTATTTATTCTGGGTGGAGTCTGGGAATACAATCATATGGTTTTCGGAAATGGTTTTGTAAAAGAAAAAATTGAAGGTCTGATTTTTGCGATAATAATTCCTTTGTTTGTCTTCTTTGAAAATAATCAATATTTACTTGCCTTACTGGCTTTCTCTGTATTGCTTGTTTTTATTTTATTTGTTTTGTCGATTAAAGAATCAAATTTTGATGTGCTATCCGTCGCTAAAGTAATCTTTGGCATAATGTATATACCTTTTTTGATGTCGTATTTCATTTCATTGCGAATGATGGAAAAAGGAATTACATGGATATTCTTTGTTTTGATCCTTGCTTTCGTGGGCGACATATTCGCGTTATATGTGGGTAAATATTTCGGCAAACATAAATTAGCGCCTTTAGTAAGTCCCGGTAAAACTGTGGAAGGTTTTGCAGGATTGGTCTTAGGAAGCACAATTGCAGGTCTAATCTTCAGTTATTATTTCTTACCGGAAATACCGCTTATGCAAATAGCAGTTCTTGCTTTTATCGGCAGTATTATCGGTCAATTGGGCGATATTTGTGAATCCGCTATTAAAAGAAGTTATGGGTTTAAAGACGCGAGTTCACTTCTGCCCGGTCACGGAGGTATCCTTGATCGTTTGGATTGCCTGATTTTTATTGCTCCATTTGTTTATTACTACCGTATATTTGTGATTAACTAAATGAAAAAAATATCAATTTTAGGTTCGACGGGTTCAATTGGATGCAGCGCGTTGGATGTTATTGAGAAAAATCGGGAACGTTTTCAAGTCGTGGCTCTTGCCGCCGGGAAAAATATCAGCTTACTCAAAAAGCAAATAGAAAAATTTCAGCCAAAGATTGTTGCTATAGATAGCAAAGAGAACGCTCTTAAGCTGCGTGAAGTTTTAACCGCCAAGAGTAAGGTTAAAATATTTTACGGTGAAGAAGGTTTAAAAGAAATTGCTTCATTTCCATCCGCCATTGTTATTTCCGCCATATCAGGTGCCGCTGGTTTAATACCAACACTTGCGGCAATTGAAGCGGGCAATGATATTGCATTGGCCAATAAAGAAACTATGGTTATGGCTGGAGAAATTGTAACCAAAAGATCAAAGAAAAAAGGAGTAAAAATTATCCCTGTTGACAGCGAGCATAGCGCAATATTTCAGTGTCTAGAAGGAAGTAAGCGCGAAAATATGCGGCGAATAATTTTGACGGCTTCCGGAGGTCCATTTTTAAATTTTACCAGAAATGAATTGAAAAAAGTAAGTCTCAGTCAAACATTGCGTCATCCCAACTGGAAGATGGGAAAGAAAATAACTATTGATTCCGCTTCGATGATGAACAAGGGGCTGGAAGTGATCGAGGCTAAATGGTTATTTAATGTAGATATCAGTGATATTGATGTTTTAATTCATCCGCAAAGCATAGTGCATTCTCTGGTTGAATTTATTGACGGCGCTTTTTTGGCGCAAATGGGAATTCCGGATATGAAAATACCTATTGCTTACGCCTTAACTTATCCGGAAAGGATAATTAATGATCTTCCAGCTCTAAATCTTGTAAAAACAGGAAATCTGGAATTTCGCAATCCGGATATAAAAAAATTCCCTTGTCTTGGTCTTGCTTATGCGGCAGGCATTTGTGGCGGCACGGCTCCGGTGGTTTTAAATGCCGCCGATGAGATTTCTGTATCCGCATTTATGGAAAATAAAATTCGTTTTATTGATTTACCTAAGATTATGGAACAAATTCTTGTTCTCCATAATTCAATTAATAATCCCTCATTAGATGATATTCTACAAGCCGATTTATGGGCAAGAAGAGAAACTAAAAAAATAATAGAAAGGATAGCATTGTGATTACCTTAATTTCATTTATAATATTACTGAGCATTCTTATTTTTGTCCATGAATTTGGGCATTTTCTTGCCGCGCGAATTGCCGGTGTAGGCGTTCTTAAATTTTCTCTCGGTTTTGGCCCGAAGATAATCGGCAAGAAAATTGAAGAAACTGAATATGTGCTTTCCTGGATTCCTTTAGGCGGATTTGTAAAACTTTTAGGTGAGTCGGGTAGTGAAGAATTGTCACCGGAAGATGAAAAAAGATCATTTTATAAACAGACAAGATGGAAACGAATGCTGATTATTCTGGCTGGTCCTGTTTTCAATTTCTTATTGGCACTGGTAATATTTATTATTGTTTTCATGTACGGATTGCCGAATTTAACTGCTGACGTTGGTGAAGTGCAAAAAGAATCTGCCGCCTTTGAAGCAGGCATGATGAAAGGTGATAAAATCATTGCCATCAATGGTCAAAAAGTTATCTTTTGGGAAGATATAAGGCCAAAAATAGCTGAAGGTAAAGGCAAAGAAATGGAAGTTGTTGTCGAGAGGGGTGCGGAAAATAAACTTTTTTTAATTAAACCCAAATTATCTAAATCAAAGAATATTTTTGGTGAAGAAGAATCTACATACCTTATTGGAGTTTCTCCTGTAGGAAAGACTATAATAGAAAAAAGAAATCCATGGGACGCAATCATCGCTTCGGCTAGCAAGACTTGGTATATCAGTAAACTGACGGTTATTTCCGTGGTTAAAATGTTGGAGGGAGTTATTTCGCCACGAACTTTAGGCGGCCCCATTTTTATTGCTCAGGTCGCCGGCGCTCAGGTAAAAGAAGGCATAATTCCTTTTATTCTCTTTATGGCCGTGCTTTCCATTAACTTAGGTGTAATTAATCTTTTTCCCATACCTGTTCTCGATGGCGGCCATATTTTCTTTTACCTGATTGAAATTGTAACCAGAAGGGAAATAAGTGTCAAAGTAAAGGAAATATCTCAGCAAATTGGTTTTGTCATTTTGTTGATGTTGATGCTTTTTGTGATTTTTATTGATATTGAACGTTTGAACATTAAAGTGGTCAATGACATTATAAAAATATTTAAGTGAGCTATGTTGACTTTAGCTTTTGATATTTCTTCTAAAACTGCCGCAGTTGCGCTATTGCGGGATGATGTTATTCTTTATGATGCTATCATCAATGTTGATTTAAATCATTCGGAGGTGCTCTTGCCCGCAATTGATCAAGTTTGCCTTCAAACAAGAATAAAAATTTCCGAAATTGATTTGTTTGCCTGCACCATTGGTCCCGGTTCATTTACAGGGCTGCGTATTGGAGTCAGTACGCTCAAAGGACTGATGCTGGCAACAGGAAAACCTGCTGTCGGGATTTCTTCCCTTACGGCTCTTGCTTTAAACTTAGGCAAAAGTTCAAAAATAATTTGTTCTGTAATGGATGCGGGTCGCGGACAGGTTTATACTGCATATTACCGGTATAATGAAAATGGCCTTCTGGATCAGATTGGCACAGATAAAGCTGTTGATCTACGGGAAATTATCCATAATCCAGAAGAAGAGATAATATTTGTAGGTGATGGAGCGATCAAGTATGCCGGCATTATAAATAACACTAAAAATGAAAAGATTAATATCGCTTCAGCCGCACAGCAGTATATCCGTGCTTCATCCGTGGGTATTTTAGGGCGTGAGAAATATAATAGAAACGAATTGATTAATGCTGAAACATTTGTTCCTGTTTATTTACGTTCGGCAGATGCCAGAATGAAGAAAGCTTTATTTGAGAATTAATTATTTTACGGGATTATAAGATCCTTGTATTTTGTTCAAAAGTTCCCGAACTTTTTCATTGTACGGGTTGCGCGAAAGGACAAAATAAAGACGTTTGATTATATCTTCAATATTTACAACATTAGGATTTGACAAGAATAATGAAAAATAGGCATTAGCCAAATTAAAGTTGGTTTCTTCGTGAAGAGGATTGACTTTAAGAGCTTGGCGATAAGTAGATATAGCTTGTATAAGATTGTTAGTTATTTCATAAACAGAACCCAAATCGTTCCATGCATCAGTGTTTTCCGGTTCCATTTTTAAAACATTTTGGAAACTTATTAAAGCTTTAGCATAATCTCCGTCTTGAAAATGAATTCTGCCCAAACTGTGAAGAGCCTTCACGTGTTTCGGATTAATCTCAATAATTTTTTCATATTCTTCCGCTGCTTCATCATACATATCGTGTTTATCATATAAAGTCGCTAAGCAAAAATGAGGCTCAACTGCTTGAGGATAGATCGCAATAGCCTTTTTGTATTGATCTACAGCATGGTGATAATCAATCTGCAATTCTAATATATGCCCTATTTTGATAATTGCTTCAACGTTGTCATCTTGTATTTTTAAGGCTTTTTCGTAGCATTTTTTTGCGGAATCAAACATGTCCATTTTCTCATAGACATATCCCAGATTTATAAAAGTTTTGGGGTTGTCTGGTTCCAGTTCTGTTACTTTTTGAAAACATTCTAAAGACTCATCATAATCTTTATTCTCCAGATGAATAAAACCAAAATTGACGTAATCCTCAGCAGAACAGGTGTCTTTTATATTATCTTTTTTACGATTTGCGATGGTCAGTTTGATATTTTTGGGATAAGCGTTATAAGACTTTTGAGGTGTTTGTTTTTCTAAAAATTCTTTATCCATTGTTTTATAGTGAAGTCATCATATCGTTTGTATTTTAGGTGCTGTTGAATTTCTTTAAAATAACATTTTTGACTTCAAACCATATAGCAACCGGATCAGAAAGCGATGATTTCATTATGTGTGGATTTCCTTTAATGATTTGTGCTGACCAATAACCAGCCAATTTGTTTTTACTTTCAGGACTTGCCAATTGCGCTTGTCTTATAACATGAGCAGGAATGGAAAGCTCTACATTCTGTTGGCCAATTAATACTTCTTCGTAAACTTCTTTCTCAACTTGTGCTGGCTGTTCTTCCGGTTCTTCTTGTTTTGCTTCAACAGGTGTTGCTTCTTCCCGTTTTGGGGGAATATTAGTTACAGCAGGTTTTGCCAGAGGTACACCCTGAATAGGAACATAGTTTACAGCAGGTTTTGCCAGGGGTACCGCTTTTGTTTCAACACGGATAGTTTCTTCCCGTTGAGGTGGAATAGGCGCTGCAGGAGGCGGTTCCGGCATTACCACTCTTGGTTGAACAGGTCTAGCTTCTTCCATTTGAGGAGGAATAGGCGTTGCGGGCGGCTGATCCGGGACAACCACTCTTGGTTGAATAGGTCTAGCTTCCCGTTGAGGAGGAATATCTGGTATTTCTACTTTAGGCGCTTCTTTTCTTGGAACTGAAGTTCTGGGTATTTTCGGTAATTTTTCAGTTTCCGGTTCTTCAATACCTTTTTTGGATGGCTCCGCCTCTGGACGGCTCTGCATCTTGCTTTTTTGTAAAGTAGGTTTACTTATTTTCTTGAAGCGATCGGCAATCTGCGCGACAACTTCACCTGATATCATTTGAAATTCGTTAGTTTCGCCTGCTTTCAGGCAAAGTTTACATATTTTATTAATCAGGCGCGGTGTGCCATATTCGGAAAATTCCCAAATTACAGGAATAGCGTCATCTGAGAATATTTTTCTTTGACCACCGGCAAGCTTAAGTCTTGTTTCGACATAAGTTTTAAGAGCTTCCTCTGATGGGAGTTTTTCTATATGTCCATAAGTGCCAATCCTTTGAAATAAATTGGCCATTTTAGGATGTTCTAATTTCTCCGCCAGTTCAATCTGGCCGGCAAGAATCAAGGTGAAAAGATTATGCTCGTCATCTTGCATATTGGTTAAAAGGCGCAAATCATCCAGATTAGCGGAAGTTAAAACATTAGATTCATCAATAACAATAACAATTTTTTGACCCTGATCGTTTGTTTCAAACAAAAGACGATTAAATATTTCGAGCAAATCGACTTTCTTTTTTTCTTCACATTGTTTTCCGGTTATCTGGCCGATAATTTCTCTTAACAGTTGTATGAAAGAAAGGGCGGGATTGGTAATTAAAGCGACTTTGTATTTTTCCGGCTCTAATGAATCAATGATTACGCGCAGAGAAAGAGTTTTGCCTAAACCTACATCACCGAAAATAACAGCAAAACATTCATTGCCTTCTTTAATAGCAAAGATTGTTTCAGAAATAACATTTTCCATGGATTCATGACAATCTACATACATTGAAGAATCAGGAACATTATCGAAAGGTGGTTTGGTTAAATTCCAATAGTCGGTGTACATCTTTCTTCTCCTTACAACCTATTATAAAAAAAGTTTATCCTTCAATATTAAATAATAAAATAAGCTCATTGTTCATTATTAAGTTGGGGGACTTCCTTATCATTGCTCAAATATTCCAGAATATCTTCCAGCAAGAATCGTCTCATTCTGCCCAGTTTGTAACTGTTCAGTTTTTTCTCATTGATGATTTTCTGCAAAAAACTCCGGCTGATTTGGAGCATTTGACAAACTTGATTAGGAGATAGCATTCTTAAAAGCAAAGAATCATTAAAATGATAATTGAGAGAAATTCGGCCGTCATGAGTAAGTTTTATATCCAATGAGGGATCACTTTTTGCTCCGCTCAACAATTCTTTTATGTATTCTGATTGCAGCAGCAGCGCTGATTGCTCCTTTGTCATAGTTATGGAAATAATAGTAGAGGATTTATCCATGAATTCCCCTACTATTTTTTTATCGGAAAATTCGACGTAATTATTTATGGCGGTGCTGCTTATGGCAACTTCAGATGGAAGATTATCACTCAGATTATCCGGCAGTATAAGCTTAACCTCAGTTTTTTTATCGGATAATTCGGGGTGAGTATCGATGGAGATGTTACTTGTTGCAACTGCTTGCGGAAGATTATCACTTAGATTATCCGGTTGTATGAGCTTAACCTCAGGTATTTTATCGGATAATTTGGGGCGAGTATCTATGGCAATGTTGCTTGCTGCAACATCTTGTGGAAAAGTATCATTCAGATTATCCGGCAGTACAAGCTTAACTTCCGTTTGAGTGTATTCTCGCCGCCGTTTTACGATGCAGATCTTTTCCATGTTACTCCATATAATCTTAGTTACTACAAAGTTTAATTGTAATAAGTATTTGTTTAGCTTATTTAGCAAGTAAAATCAAGACAATTTTAATCTTTAAGTGTTCCCATCAATGCTTGATGGGACATTATTATCTGAATGTTACAATGGGATGGGTTCATCTGATTCGGAGTTTTTTTTCACCAAGATACATAGGGTAAAATATGGCCAAGAGACAAAGAAAAAAAGCAAAGCAAAAGGAAACAGTTGACCAGATTATTTGCAACAGAGAAATATTCTGGCCCCGCAAATTAGCCATAAATATGTAATACACTGGTCCGGCTTCCAGAATTATGACAAAGGCAATTAAACAAAAACAAAGAACCATGAAAAGAAACCCGCCAAAGCTGGTTACAACCTGTGCCGGATTTTCCGATTTAAAATCAGCATAGACAGCACCCAGACCAATGGCCATGCCCACAATGGCAGGAACAAAACAAAAGATTGTTATGGTCGATAGAACCATCATGAAAGGAGAAACTTGCAGCAAAAAATTGGAAACAACAACTAGAACTTCCTCTAAAATTATTAGAGGTAAATCATACAAAAAAAACTTGATCCAGAGGAAGTTTTTTGTCGATACCGGTGCCGCTTGAACAATCCAAAAGGCTTCGCCTTCCATACTAACTGCCGGAAAAACAAAACGGGCGGCAATGGCCGTAAGCACAAAAGCTGCCAGTCCTATATTTAAGAAAGAAAATAAATTTTGCAGGTAAATGGCTTTAATAGGGGTATTGTCCAGAGGTAATACGGAAAAATTGTAAAGGTAAATTGCAATTAAAGCGGCCATTAGAAATAATTGCGGCCATTGTGCCGAATCCCTGAAAAAAGTTCGGATTTCCTTGACAGCAAAAGCTTTTGATTCTCGCGGAAGAAAATTTAATAAACTTTCCCAACTGAAACCTTTGTATTTTACCAGCGCGAAAAGCCGCTGTGGCGTTGTTTGCGATTTAGAAAAACCCGTAAAGTATGCGGCCTGAGCGGTAATGCTACTGATGAAAATAAGCATGAAGGCGCAGGTTTCGGTGAGCGCGATATTTAACAGGCAACTTTTTACTTCACCATTGAGAGCAGCTTTAATGGCATCGGTAATCCATGTTGTGGGTAAAAGCGGCGAGTTGGGAGTTTGCATGGAATTTAAATAAAGAACAACAGAAGCAAAACTATCCGGATTTACCAATTGTTCAGGTCGTGTTAAACGTAATACCAAAATAAGAATCAGTACCATAATAACACCCAGAATAATAAGAATTGTCCTGATTCTTCCGGCAGGCAGGATTATAGCTCCAAATAAAACTAAAATTCCGCTGAGAGCCGCAGCTATAAGACACATGAAAATTATTGCGACTAAAAACATCACATAAAAAATGATGCCCGCTTTGTAAATCAATCCGTAAGATAAAAATACCGGAAGACTGAACGCGACAATCATCCATGAACTGTCAAATGTACTGATGAGCCAACGTGAAATAAAAATATCTTTGGACGAAACCGGCATGGAGTACAGAAGCGGCAAATCCTGACTTAAATACAAATGGGAAAGACAATTAATGATGTTGCTGAAGAGCAAAAGCATAAAAAAAGTCATAATAAGCATCGACATAAGCTTCATTGCTAATATGCTGCCAAAATCCTGTACACTTTGAAAATAAAACAACACGCGATAAAAAATAATAAAAGTCCCTGTCCAAAAAACGATACCAATAGCGCCATACATGAAAATACGCATCCAGCTGTTTCTTTTATTATCCGTCCGTAAACTATTGATAGCGGAAAGTATGCGCGGTCTTAACAGAGAAAGAATAGTATTCATATAAAAGTATTTTCTTTTATTATAGTTAAAAAAACTTCTTCGAGTTTGGCTTCCCCGAGCTTTGCGATATGCTTCAATTCATCAAGGGTACCCTGCGCCAATAGTGTACCCTTGTGAATTAAACCTATTCGATGGCACAAATCCTCAGCAATGCTTAAAGTGTGCGTGGAAATAAAGATAGTCGTTTGATTGGCGGCCAGTTCTTTTAGAATATCCTTAACCATGTGCACTGCGGCTGGATCAAGGCCGACCATTGGTTCATCAATAATCAATATTCTGGGATCATGTAAAAGAGCGGAAGCAATGATGAGCCTTTGTTTCATACCGTGTGAATAGGCTTCGATCAGTTCATCAGCCCAATCCCAAAGAGCAAATTGTTGCAGGAGATTTTGGGCTTTTTGTGAAAATGTGTCGCGCTTAACGTCGTATAAATCAGCCGAAAAACGCAGGAATTCCATTCCGGTGAGCTTTTCGTAAAGAAAAGACCTGTCGGGCACAAAACCGATCATCTTTTTCCCCTCAACGGGTTTTTTAGCCATATCCAATCCGCCGATGATAATATTACCGGAGGTAGGTGCGAGGATACCGCCCATCAGGCGAATTGTTGTAGTTTTACCGGCGCCGTTGGGGCCGATAAAACCA
>Ga0209777_10006135_pt1 | contig 13613 bp, 9 predicted proteins | sample FrelakmetHBP12HB_FD_187147 | JGI IMG/M metagenome (GOLD analysis project Ga0209777, IMG submission 187147) | Freshwater lake sediment microbial communities from the University of Notre Dame, USA, for methane emissions studies -HBP12 HB (SPAdes)... | ecosystem: Environmental > Aquatic >...
AGCGAGGGTTTCAGGAAAATAAGCGCCGGGGGTGAAGATTGTTTTTTCATTTCCTTTTCTGTCAATCAGCACAAACTTTCCCACGTTGGCCGCAGCTGATTCGGCATTTTTCTTCAAGTTGGTTTGTGAAGTATTTTCACTTTTTTCCTTTGATATGATAATGTACTGCCCCATTTCATCCAGGCCCGCCTTCTCCACCAGAATAAGGCTGTCATTGACATATACGGGATTATCATAATTCACAAATCCCTTTTTCTCCTTATTGATTCTCTGAAAAGAATTGTAGGTGCTTTCTTTCATCTGCAGCGACCACAGGCTGTCCAGCTCCGACATGGTGTTTTTATATAACCTGATTTTTCCGCCACCATTATATTTTTTGATACCTTTATTAAAGGGTGTGATGGAATAAGGCCTGCGTGCAACCCTGTCCATGGTTTTATCCCAGATCTCAGAGCTATAATGATTGCGGGCATTTGCCACCAGCAGGTAACCTATTTTATAATAATCGGGAATGTAATCTTTGTAAGAACCGAAGATGGCTTTTTCATAAGAATACTTTTTATCTGCCAGTGTATAAGCGCGGATTTCCATTGCAAAATCAGGGTTTCTGCCACGGCCTGTTTTCGAGAGGCCGGTTTCGGAACACACTGCATCTCCTTCTACGAACCACAGTGGCACATAAAGTCCCAGAACGGCTGCCACCGCCTGCTCTCCCAGCGGATAATACAATACTTTGGTAAAACCCTGATTGAACTTTTCCAGCTGAGCCACATGCCGGAACTCATGTATGGCAAGCTGTTCGAGCCATTCCTGCGCATAGCTGTGCTGCGAAGGACAGGTGTAATACTCCATCCTTTTCGGAGTCCATACTACCATAGCGTTTGAGGTGACAGACTGCGTATGCAGTAACACGGGGATACGATGTATCTTCGAAGGCAGGGTTCTGCTCGTGAATTTATAAGAGAGTTCCAGGAGATTGGTCAAACGCTGCGATTCCTTTACAAAGTTTGCAGGGAATATCACCTGGAAATGATCGGTTTTTATCTGTTTCCACTTTGTGCTTGCCGGATCCTGCCCCAGGTTATAATACTGTGCCGAAGCAAAACCACTTACAAGAAGAAAAAAAATAAAATAAAAAACCCTTTTCATCCGCCGAAATCAAATGCATTATTCAGGCGGCAAATATAATCTTTTTAGTAAGATGAAGGTATAGAGTTATAAGGTATAGGGTATAAGGAGAAGTTTAGAGTTGATAAAGTTGAATGTTAAAAGTAACAAGGCATAAGGCACAGGGCAAAAGTTATTTACTGCTATTATTAATTTTATTAATGAGGCTGTTTAGCATTCGCTCTGTTTCATTGCATTTTTCTAACAAAAGCGCAATATTATTTTCCGTCAGGTAATTCAAATTCACCGCAATTTCTATTTGTGTTTGTAATTCATATAATGAAGCTCTTGCTATCTGCAAAAATCTGATATATTCAAGTGTATGCTGTCTGCCGTATCCTTCGGCAATATTTGAAGGAACAGAAACTGCGCATCGTCTGATCTGTGAAGTTAGTGCGTACACTTCTTCTTTCGGAAAACTTTTAGTGATAGAGTATACCTCAGTAACAATTTCCATTGCCCTCTGCCACACTATTAATTCTCTATAACTTTTCATTTTGTCTTTTTTACTTATGCCTTTTGCCTTGTTACTTGTGCCTCTTCTACCTCACCAATGTTACATTCCCTTTCTTCTCAACTTTTCTATCATCCATCAAGGTAGCTGATAAATACCAAACAAACACTCCTTCGTTGCATTTTGAGTTTTTGTATGTGCCATCCCAGCCTTTGTTTATATCCTTTGTTTCAAATACTTTTTCACCCCAGCGGTTGTAGATGCAGAAATCCATTGTTTTTATATTGTGGCTGTGCACATAAAGCACATCGTTGTTTCCATCGTTGTTGGGAGAGAATATATTTGGGATATAAATATCATCAACGGAAGCAGTGTCGCAATTGGCTTTCACAAACACTGTAACACTATCCACTGTTTCATCAAACTTAAAATCTTTTTGATGTAAATAATAAGTGGTAGTAGCCGACGGGCTTGCCTTTGGATTGGCAATACTATCGTTGCTTAAGCCTGTAACAGGCAGCCACCAGTAAATATATTCGCTCTGGGGTGTTGTACCAATTTGCACACTATCATTTTTGCCAATGCAAATAGTTTGGTCACTTCCTGCTTCTGCAACATAAACAGGCGCATCACATTCGTAAACAGAAACATCATCAAATAAATATACAGTATTTACAAAAGCACCCCCTAAATTTTGCACATTAACATTTGCATTACTTTTAAAATTACCAATGGTAATAAATTGCTCGCCACCAATAGCAAGAAAATTCCCTGAAATCTTTACCCAATTTACAGTATCGGTAATAATATTATTAGTTGGGTTATTAATCTGTGGAGTATATGGTAATACGGTAGCAGTTGCAGACAATACACTATCGGCGCTTAAATAAGCTCCTATTGCATCAATAGCCCATGTTGTGCCGGTTATCAGATTAACATAAAAATTTACACAATAGGTTTTATTTGCAATCAAAGGATTTTTTAATTTTACTTCTATATATTCTCTCCATGTAAAACCATTATATAAGTTTATACCAGCAATCGCGTTACCTGTATGGGCATATTGAAAATTGCCTAAAATACCTTGATGCGGGACACTATACATATTTGTCAAATCACATGCATTATAATAATCTGAAGTTGAAACAGGATATAATGGCGAAAACCAGGGAACAGCATATCCTATTTGAGTTAAATTATCGGGGCAATTGCTATATATTTCAAAACTCCCGTTAGGCACAAGATTTTGTGCTGTACAAATTTTAACAAGAAATACAAATATTAAAATGATTGCTTTTCTCATAAAAAAGAATCAGGCATTGCCTTTCGGCAATACCTGATTAAAATAAATTGTTTATTTAATAATGATCAATTTATTTGTTTTAACCTGTAGATGATTAGCATAAACTTTATAGTAATAAACACCTGCTGCAATTTTTGACAGATCAATTTCAGTAGTGTTTGTACCTTCAGCTAATTTTACTGCTGCAATTTTATTCCCTATGCCATCATAAAAAATGATCTCACCTGAAATGCCCTCAGGCAATGTAGAAGAAACATTCAGTTTATCATTGGCAGGATTAGGATAAACTAATATTTCATCCTGTTTTAGCGCATTCTCATTTATCCCATTGGTAGTATCCAACTCAACCGATACATCATCAATATAATAAGCCGATCCAAAAACATAGCTGGTGTTTTCACTGCCTCCGGGTACAAACAAAGTATCAATGTTTGCATCATTTTTAAAATTACCGATGGTAATATATCTTTCACCGCCCACAGCAATTAAGGTATCGGATATTAGCATCCATTCTGTGCGGCTTGTAAGATAGCTTCCCGGCTGGTTTATAATCTGTGGTGTGGCTATAATAACCGGTGGAGGATTCGTAACAGTATCAATCAATGGATTCATCGTAAAAAGTGCGCCAATATCATCTATGGCATATTGTGCGCTGTCACATAAACTGACATAAAATTTTACACTATACTTTTTCCCTGCTTTTAAACTATCCGATAATTCAACCTGTATGTACTCCCTGTATTCAAAAGTATAATCTTTAGCAAACATAGCTAATAAAAAATATCCATTATCGCTATGTGCATTTTGATATCCAGAATAGTTTTGTGGCACACCATCTGGCCAACAAGAATTACTGTTACAATAATCAGGATTACATTTCGTCGGCATATACCAATTTAATGCAGTGAGGCCAGAACTATCTAGGCAAACACCAGAATAATGTTTTGTGAATTGTTCTAGATCACCATTTGGTACTAGATTCTGTGCACTGCATTGACAAAATGCAATAATGATAAAAAACAAAAATATTTTTTTCATTTTATCAAATCATCGTATAATAATTATTTTATTAGACTGTAAGATATTATTGCTATCAGTAATTCGATATAAATAAATACCAGCGGAAAGGAGTGAAATGTCTATCGTTGTCAGATCATTTTTTATTAACGTCTTTTGCACAATAGCACCTGTATAATCGTAAATACTGATATTAACATTACTGTATATACTCGCATTCATTTCAACCAAAATATTTTTATCAGCAGGGTTAGGATATACTTTTATTTCCTGCGGTTTCAGAGCATACTCATTTATCCCATTGGTAGTATCTAATACAACAGATACGTCATCAATATAATAATAAGCAACACCGTACGGTGTTTGTGAGTTAACATATGTTACATTGGAACTTAAATCATTTTTAAAATTTCCAATAATTATGTACTTTTCTCCTCCTGTAGCGATATAATTCCCTTCAATAAGAGTCCATTTACTTGTATCATCCAATAAACCAGTTACATTATTGACTTGTGGATTATAGTGCATCATACTATCTATGTTAATACTATCTATTTTAATTTTACTAAAATAAACTCCTATTGTATTTATGGCATATTTTGCACTATCAGCAAGATTTACGTATAATTTCGTTAGATATTTTTTCCCTGAACAAAGTGTATCTAATAAAGATATAGACACGTACTCACGGTCATTTAAATAAACATCCCAATATGTAAAAATACCGATATATGCATTTCCATAATTGGGTTGTTGGTATCCTACATAATTATTTGGAGTACCTATTGTATCATTAGGATTGCAGGAATTAAAATAATCCGGGGTGCTAGGTAGAATTGGAGCAAACCATTGGGCTGCATGATAAATTTGACCATACCAATTTGGGCAAGTATCATATACTTCAAAGCTTGGGTTAGGCACCAAATTTATTTGTGCTTTAATTTCAAATGAAAGCAAAACAAAAATTATCAATATATAAATCTTTTTATTCATAAAATGAATCAAGCGCATTGCAATTTTACAATGCGCTTGATATTGAAATTATTTTGTTACAATCAATTTATCTGTTTTTATTACTTCATCTTTTATAGTAATCCTGTATAAGTACAATCCGGAGTTTAATTCTTTTATAGAAACCATATTACTATAATCTTTCAATTCCTGTGAAATTATTTTTGCACCAAGATAATTAAAAATTTCTATAACAGCAGGGCGCACTTGTGCCTTATTCCTTCACCACCTTCACGCACCGAACAAAATCCCTACCTGTGATTTTTAGAAGATATAAACCCTTTGAATAGCCCGTTAAATCTAATTGTTCCCTTGCTGATAACATCTTTCTTCTCAATAATAACTGCCCTTGTATATTATATAATTCTATAATCAGTTCCTGTTTAGCGCCTAGCACATTAATCGTAATTAAATCCCTTGTCGGCTGCGGATAAATAATTATATCAGGTTTATTAAAAGCAACATTCTCCACCCCCTGCGTAGTATCCAACTCAACTGATACATCATCTATATAATATACTGCACCCCAAATATAACTGGGATTTCCACCACCCGAAACAGCTATAGTATCAGTATGGGCATCATCATTAAAATTACCCAAAGTCATGTATTTTTCACCTCCGGCAGCAATAAAGGAACCCGATATTTTCATCCAATCAGTTTTACTTGTAAGAAAATTACCATGTATATTAGATATCTGCGGTAAATAGTTTAATACTGGAGGAAGTACGCTTGTGTCATGTAATGGATTGTTAGAAAATGCTGCAGCATAATCATCAGTAGCATATTCGGAACTATCAGCCAGACTTACATAAAAAGAAACATTATATTTTTTACCAGCTATTAAGCTATCTGTAAGTTCTACTTGTATGTATTCCCTATATTCACTATCAGGGTATTGAATAAATAAACCTTGTAAGGAATATCCATTCCCACCATGTGCGAATTGATATCCACAAAAGTTTTGCGGAACACCACGAGTCCAACAAGAACTACTATTTAAATAATCAGGTGTTGCTGTAGTAGGACTATACCAATTTTTTGCTGTTAGATAAGTACTATCAAAACAGATATAGGAATAATGATGATCGTATTGCTCCATGTCTCCGTTAGGAACAAGGTTCTGGCTCATGCCTTTTAAAACAAATAAAAGAAAAAATATCAATAAGATTTTTTTCATTAAGATTATTTTATAATAACCACCTTATCTGTCTGCAATAAATCATCATTATTGGTTATTCTATACAAGAACAATCCTGAAGGTAACGATGAAATATCAAACCTGTTAATGCTATTAATTAGTTTAAATTTCATCACATTTTTTCCGGTGTAATCATACATACAAATATAAGCATTGTTATACACTTCTGCGTCAATTTCAACAAATATTTCGCTATTTGCCGGGTTAGGAAATACCTTTATAATCTCATCATTATCTTTCGCTATTGCTTCTATACTTTTATTATTTCCGCTATACGCAGGTATTTCGCAGATGTTTATATATTCGGTGGTATCATAAGGCGCAACTAATATTCTTGCCAAATAAACTGCCGGACCCGATGTATATGGACATTCAGCGGCTAAGGACTGTAAATAGGATAGTTGCTGTGAGTTTAACAAAATGGTGCTGTCCATCATATTTTGTATCAGAATATCATTCACGGCTTTTTCATTGCTTTCGATTATGTTTACAGGGGTAGCCGAATTATTCAGCGCTTGCGCTGCTGCAACATTCATACTGAATAAGGCATTCTGCGCATCATTCATTTTTCCCATAGGCGACAGCGTGGTGCTGTCATTGAACTGCGTAAGCAATGTATCGCTTGCCAGGGTGCTGTCCTGTTTATAAATTTCAAACACGGCTTTTTCATTTTTGAATTACCAACTTCCCATGATACTGCACTCCTTTCGCACCGCTCACTTTAATAATATAAATACCTTGTGCAATAGTTGAAATATTTACAGAATATTCCTTTTGCCCTGCATTTAAATTTTGTTCAAGAATTTTCCCGCCAATAATATTATAAATCGCAAGTGTAGAATTTTCTCTGTTTGTGAAGCCAGTGCTATATGTTATCCAATCCCTTGCAGGATTAGGGTAAACCTTTGCTATCAGCTGTTTCAGAGCATTTTCATTTATCCCATTGGTAGTATCCAACTCAACTGATATATCATCAAAATAATATAATGCTCCCCAATTATAAATGGGATTACCACCACCAGGTACGGATAAAGTATCAGTATTTGCATCATTTTTAAAATTACCTATGGTAAGATATTTTTCTTTACCGCTTGCTGTAAACGAACCCGATATTATCATCCAATCAGTTTTGCTTGCTAAAAAATTACCTTGTGAATTTGTTATTTGAGGTACAAATAACAACACAGGTGGTGGATTCGTAACGGTATCAATCAAAGGATTTACTGTAAAAAGAGCGCCAATATCATCAATAGCATATTGTGCGCTGTCGCATAAACTGACATAGAATTTTACATTATACTTTTTCCCTACTCGCAAACTATCAGTGAGTGCGACTTGAAAATATTCTCTAAATTCAAAAGTATAATTTTTTTTATAAATACCTAACATGAAATAACCATTTCCACTATGTGCAGATTGATATCCATAAACATTTTGAGGAACTCCATTATTCCAACAGCTAAGTGTATTGCAATAGTCAGGAGTTCCGTTTGTGGGACTGTACCAATTTAAAGCAGTAAGATAAGAACTATCAAGGCATACACCTGAATAATGTTTTACAAATTGCTCCAGATCACCATTTGGCACTAGGTTCTGCGCACTACATTGGCAAAATGCGATAATGATAAAAAACAAAAATATCTTTTTCATTTTATCAAATCATCGTATAATAATTATTTTACTAGACTGCAAGATATTATTGCTATCAGTAATCCGATATAAATAAATTCCAGCGGAAAGGGATGAAATATCTATCGTTGTCAGATCATTTTTTATTATCGTCTTTTGCACAATAGCACCAGTGTAATCATAAATGCTGATATTAATATTATTGTATAAACTTGCGTTCATTTCAACCAAAATGTTTTTATCAGCAGGGTTAGGATATAACTTTATTTTCTGTTTCATTAAATCATTCTCTTCTACTCCCTGCGTCGTATCCAAACGTACTACTACATCATCAAGGTAATAATAGGAACGATTCCAGTTATTTGTTGAAGGAAAACCACCAACAAAAACCGTATCAGAATTAGCATTATCGTGGAAATTTCCTATAACAATATATTGTTCTCCACCATTTGCTGTGTAGTAACCAGATACTTTAGTCCAGCCTATTTTATTGGTCAAAGCGTTACTGTGAGGATTTTCAATTTGAGGTACATAAGATAAAGGGGGTGTGGTAAGTACAGAGATTGAATCTTTTGAAAAATACACACCAATGTTATTACAGGCATAATAGCAGCTATCAGCAAGACTTACATAAAACTCTGCATAATATTTTTTACCTGCTTTTAAACTATCGGTCAATTTAACTTGAGGATATTCAAAACCCCATGTAAAATATGCAGCAAAGCTATTAAATCCAGCATAACCGATTTCTGTATGCGCCGGCTCATTACCAAATCCATTGTATGGCACACCTACAATGTTTGTACTATCACATGAATTAAAAATATCCGCACTCCCAATTGTTGACCAAGGCAATCCTATATTTTGTAATTGAGATGTCCAATTTGGACAATATAGTATAGTCTCAAAACTACTGTTAGGAACCAGATTTTGCGAGTATCCTTTAGCAAAAAATAATATTAATAATATGATGGATGTTTTTCTCATAATTAAAAAGGGAAAAGGCATATTGCCTTTTCCCTTCTAATAAATTTATCTTAAAATAGTAATCTTTTCCGATTGCAATATTTTTTCATTACTTGCAATCCGATACAAATAAATACCTGATGGTAAATTAGAAACATCAATAGCATTGTACCCATTGTTTACTTTCATTTTCATCACATTAGCTCCCGTATAGTTATACATACAAATATATCCATTATCGTATGTTTCTGCAACAATTTCCACGATTATTTTATTATTGGCCGGATTAGGATATACATTTGCATAAGGCACATTAGCTTTCGAAGAATTAATAATAGTTTTTGCATTATTAGCAGGCATTTTTGGTATTTCACAATCATTCCAGTAATCCCTTCGCAGGGAATCAATACCGCATAATATAGCCCTTGCTTCATACACGGCAGAGCCGTATTTATAGGGGCAAAGCTGTGCGATTTCCAGTAATTTAATTATTTCGCCACCGGAATAATTGCTGTTCAACAAAACTGTTTTAGCAATTCCTGTCTGGTTGACCTCTTTTAATAAACCACTGATGCTATCACTTACTACCACTGCATTATTTAACACACCTAGCACATTTGCAGCCGTAGTATCAAGCGGTACGCTCATTTGCCTGGTAATGGTATCGAGCAAACCGATGGCATTGTTTTGCAGGGTGTCGCCGAAATGATGGATCAAAGGATCATTACTTAAGCCTGTATCCAAACGCAGGGTATTATATAAAGCAATTTTACTTAAAGTTCTATTTGCAGCGACATTATAAATGAAATTTAGTGAATCCTTTATTATCGCTTTTGCCAACTGTTTGCTGTTTTTAAATTTAACGCAATTCATTCCAGAAGTCCCTGGAGTTGTTGTTATTTGGACTTCAAAGCCAGCACCATAATTAGTTCCATTTAACATTGGATTTGGATAGAATTTTGTCCCTAATGCATTACGTACATAAAAAGAATTTGGATTTGTTGGATTAAAAGTATAAGTATGATAAAAGAAATTGGTTCCTACTACATCCCATGCATTATCCGATGGTTGGTAGGGAACGCCCTGAGAGGGAAGATAGCCACCTGCAATAACAAAGCCCCTGAAATGTTCATTAGCCATATTGTTATTAGTAAAATGTGAATTAGGCATATCACCTGCAGCAAAAAAACCATCGCCAATTTTACTGGTAGTATTACAGATAACCTGTGCGCCATCGCTGCAATCAATCCGTATTCCGCTTTCCCAGTAATTGCCTTCGTTCAGCAAAATATCGCTCTTCGATGTGTTATACTCTACTATAGGCCTTATGCTATTCATGGTAATAATACCTGATGCGAAATTCAACGGAATCCCATAAGGATAATGTTTTACAAAAACGGAATTATGATAAATATAAGGTCGATAAACATTTTCAGTGCGTATTCCAAACTGCATTTCATTTACCTTATTTTCTTCAATATTTGCAATAATTCCTGATGTTAGTGTGAGTTCCTGCATCCATATTCCTTTTGCATTTAAATTTGCAGGATTGGTCATTTTCACGTCGTTGTTATTGATATTAATAATAGCACCAGGATTCATATAGCTGTATATACCGGCAAATCCATTATTGAGTTTAACAGTATTCCCATTCACATTGATGAATCTGTTGCTGCAGGCAGTAATCAATATTCCGCAGTAATCAATATTTTTCAAAACGTTATTCATAATATAGGAATTGGTGTGACCAATTACTCTAATGCCTGCACTCCAGTTATTCACGGTATTCAATTTGTTTACACCGATATATAAATCAGTATTATAGGAACCATCTCCCTCACAATAAATAGCCGTATAATTAGTATTGGCAGTATGTCCGCCTAAAAATTCATTGTTATCAATATGGGCATGTTGTGTACGAGTCATAGATATTCCTATACTTGCATTTTTGAAAGTGTTTATTGTTGAATTGGCATCACCAATAGAAATAGAATAAACATCAGCTAGTTCAATGCCCCTATAGGTAAGTTCTGGTGGAAGGTTGTGGGGTGCAGCCAGAAATGTAGGACATATAAATGATGTTCCGGTTATAGTGCCGGGTATTGTTGTAGAGCCATAACCAATAATTTGTATATGTTTATAATTTCTCTTGAAAACAGCATCTTTTATCGTGAAATCACCCCCGGCAGTTGCATAGACTCCTGTTTCGGCATCTTCAATTTTCGATCCATGATCAATAACCAGATGCGCTGAAGGAACAGATAATGTTATTTGTTTCCACATTTTATCACATGCATGAATCCATGTGATACTACTAGGAAGAGGAATGGTACTGGTAATTTTTAATGTATAATTTGGATCGATAATAATTTCAGCTTTTTCTCCCATCCATACATTACAATGATCGAATGTAAGATCGCTGTTTACATGGAGCGTACCATTAATAGTTAGTGTAATTCCGCTGATTACTCCACCACCGGAAATAATACCCGGATAAACTGAATGAATATCGGCTGAATTCATATCAAACAGATTATATGGCCCATGTGTACAACATCCAGCTACACTAATTGAGCTTTCGTTTACGCACGAATTATTATCTGTCACGGTAACTGAAATTGTTCCGCCGGTGTAATAACTGCCATCCCAGTTTGTAATCGTAATACAATTATTTGCCGGATTGCTCGTATACGTAACCCCACTGGGTACAGTCCAGACGTATGTGTATCCAGGAAAAAAAGGTGTACAATAAACTCCTAGTGGTGGTTCACAAGCAGAGGCTGGTCCATTAATATTAACTGTTGGTAATGGAAATATGTTAATTGTAACGGTAGTAATCCCCGTACAGCTATTGCCATCTGTTCCGGTTACAGTGTAGGTTGTTGTTGATGTTGGATTTACCGTAACAGTTGCTCCAACTGTTGAACTTAAACCAGACGCAGGCGCCCAGCTATATGTTGAAGCGCCGCTTGCTGTTAGACTCACTGAACTACCCAGACAAAATGAAGGTGCCAACGGGTTGACAGTAATAGTAGGATTAGGATTCACTGTAACAACCACTGTGGTTGATCCTGTGCATCCATTAAGGTCTGTTCCTGTAACCGAGTATGTGGTGTTGGTAGTTGGATTTGCCAGAACGATAGGATCAAAAGTTGTAGACAGTCCTGCAGCAGGTGCCCATGTATATGTGTTTCCACCGCTTGCTGTCAGAACAACATTGCCACTGGAACAAATGGATGGAGCAGATGGATTGACAGAAATAACCGGAATAGGATATATAGTATAGGTTATTGTTACCAATCCAGTTCCGTTATTAGTACCAGCAGTGCATGTACCACCAAGAAGAGTATAATAGCTGGAGCCTCCGGCACCACCGCCCCCACCTAAAGGATAACTTTGGTGGCAATCGCTTCCGCCACCGCCTCCACCATAATAACCGCTTCCGCCACCGCCTCCAGGACCTAGATTATAACATGGGTCTATACCACCATCGCCACCAACACCAGAACCACCGTAACTACCCGCATTGCCAGAACCCCAGGGTGGACCTCCATACCCACCTGTTGTTTGTGAACCTGGGGCTCCCCCACTTCCGCCTGCGCCTGAACCACCGACTCCCACAAGACATCCACCCATTCCTCCGGTTGCATAGCAGTCTCCGCCTCCAGTTCCACCTCCGCCTGAAGCAACAACCTTACGATCCGTTAAGGCATAAGGAAAAAATCTAATATCAGAGGCACCTCCGCCACCACAAGATGATACCCCCCCCGGAGCACCACCACCCCCTCCATTCCAACCGGCTGCAGGGCAATTTCCCTGTCCACCAACATTTATTTGCAAAATCTGACCAGATGTTACAGAAAGGGTAGCAGTAACAACTGCTCCTTGACCTCCATTGCTACCACCCCCACGTGCTCCTTTAACAACTACATAAATGCTGCTAACGCAAGGGCCTGGCACAGTCCAGGACTGTTCTGATCCGGTATAGTTGAAAGTAATTGTTTGCACTAATGCACTCTTAAGACATATCCAAAAATCCGTCATATTTGGCTGGTGTACTCTTATATAATAAGTAGTGCCAACTATTAAGCCACCAATACCAAGGTTTGCATAATTCTGGCTTAATTGAACTAAACTGTCGCAATTACCCGAATAACTATATAATTCAATATTCATCTGAGATGAACCTGGTGTAGCTGTCTGTATTGTATTTACCATTACTGAATCAGAACTTGCAATAAATTTATACCACATCTCAGTAGAACCAATTGGTACTGCTTGTCGATAATAATTACACGTATCGGAGGATTCTAATGAAAATGCATTGTCACATGCATTAGGAATTTCTGGTGTTACAATACAAATTCCAAAATCCGTCATATTCGGTTGGTACACCTTGATATAATAATCGTTACCGAGAATGAGACCACCAATGCCTATGTTTATGTAATGTTGGTTTAATAGTATTAAGTTGTCACAATTGCCCGAATACCCGAATAATTCAATTATTGGCTGCATTGTGCGTGGCAAGCCCATTTGCAGTGTATTCACTGTAACTGAATCAGAAGTAGCAATAAATTTATACCACATCTCTATGCTTCCTATAGAAACAGCTTGATGGTAAAAAATACAATTAGTATCAGGTGTAAGCACTACAGCGCTATCACAGGGTGAAGTCGGGATTAAACCAGTTTGTATGCACAAATCAAAATACCCCGGTTGCATTGTGTCTTCCACTAATTGTAAATAATATGTATTCCCAGGGACAAGATTATGTGCTGTGATAATCTTACCTGGCCAATTCGCCTGAGCAACCAGATTTAAACTTCCGCAGTTGCCGCCAAATAAATACATATAAGCAATAT
>Ga0209777_10006136_pt1 | contig 13612 bp, 5 predicted proteins | sample FrelakmetHBP12HB_FD_187147 | JGI IMG/M metagenome (GOLD analysis project Ga0209777, IMG submission 187147) | Freshwater lake sediment microbial communities from the University of Notre Dame, USA, for methane emissions studies -HBP12 HB (SPAdes)... | ecosystem: Environmental > Aquatic >...
GGTCGCTGGCCCATGCCATAGAGCATCTGGATCTCGACGGCCTCGGGCGGAAGCCCCAGCTCCTGCGCCGCCACCATGGCATGGGCCAGCGACCGCAGGTTATGGCTCGCAAAGGCCGGTTGCAGAACGTCGGCGTGCTCAAGCAGCGCGACCGACAGGCGCTCGTACTGGGCGTCCGTGGCCGCCTTCTCGGTGAACACAGGGCAGGGGAGGCCGCACTGGGCGGCGTGGGTCACCTCGTAGTCCCAGTAGGCGCCCTTGACGAGCCTCACGTGAATCGGGGCCCCGCGGCGGGAGACGACGGCGGTCAGCCGGTCGACGTCTTCCTGCGACTCCCTCAGGTACGCCTGGAGGACGATGCCCGCGTGAGGCCAGTCCCGGAGCTCGGGCCGCGTGACGAGCCGCTCGAACAAGTCGAGCGTGATATGGTGGTATGACCACTGCTCCAGGTCGAGGTTCAGGCAGGCCCCGTTGGCTTTGGCGTGCAGCATGAGCGGCAGCACGCGGCGCTCGAGACGGTCGACGCTGCCCGCCGGGTCGGCCGGGTCCATGTACGGGTCCATCGCCGAGACCTTGACGGAAATGTTGGCCCGGGGAATGGAGCCCAGGTGGTTCCGTTCGAGCAACGCGTCGACCGGCCACCCGGCGACTTCGCCGGGCAGATTGTCGATCAGGTCCAGGTACCGGTTCTGGTAGGCCTCGCCTTCGGCGTCGGAGGTTGTGGCCTCGCCAAGCAGGTCGACCGTGAAGGCCATGCCTTCCTTCCAGAGGCCCCGCAGGCGGGGGAGGGCCTCGGCGGCCTCGCCGCCGACGATGAACTTCTCGGCCATGCCCGCGACGTTCGCCCGCACGGTCCGCGTCGCCAGGCCGGCCGTCAGGCCTCCCGAGGCGGCCTTCAGCGCGACGTTCAGGAGGGCCGGCACGTCGCGGCCGTCCTTCAGGAGATACTCACGGACGTGGGAGGCGATCTGGTCCGTGCTTTCGAGCACCGGGAGGGCGTCGACGAATCGCAGGAGGTCGATCTTGAACTCCGGGTCGCGCATCGCCCACTCCATCAGCCGCCCTTCCCAGTAGGCGGCATTGAAGATGCCGGGCGTCTGGCCGGCCATCTCCTTGTGGAGGCGCTCGCCGAGCGCGAGCACCTGGCGGTCCAATCGCTCCGGGTCTACGGTCTTGCGTCCCATGTCATTCTCCTGTGGAGCCGCTTCAGCCTGAAACTGACCGCCTCTTCTCCGAACGCCTGCCGCCAGGGACTCATGGGGCATGGCCGGCGCCCTCTCCCGACCGGCCCGGCCCGGGGAGGTCCGCATTACGACGGCCCCATCATAGGCGGGGACCGGCGTTTCCAGAAGCCCCATCTTATGCCCCAATCAGGGGCATTGCTGGACGGCTCACGGCGCGGCCAGCGAGGGCACCGGCGCCGGGCCGCGGGGCGGGGAACGAATCCAGCAGGCCGGACTCGCCCCCCCCGCGCGGCAGGGCGGCTAGAAATACCCTGTGCCATGGCCCCAGATGGGGCTTTCCTGTCACCGGCCGTTGCCTTAGGATGAGCCGAGCGCAAAGGACTCCCGGGTGACCCCAAGAGGAAGCAGGGGGGCTCCGCGAACGGCGTGCCCGATGGCCCACCGGCGGCCGCATGGCCGGCCCCTCGGGCGTGATCCCATGTCGAACGGAGGAGAAACGACGATGGCATCCGTCCACTCTCTGAACGTGCTCCTCGGTGTGACTCTCGTCCTACTCGCGGGCGTCGCCGGCCGGGCCCGCGCGCAGGACGAAGGCTATGCCGCGACCATCCGCATCGACCTTCAGGACAAGAAGGCGCCCGTCTCGCCGACACTCTACGGCATCTTCATGGAGGAGATCAGCCACGCGTTCGACGGCGGCATCTACGCCGAACTGGTCCAGAACCGCAGCTTCGAGGAAGGCATCCTTCCGCCGGGGATGAAGCTGGTGAAGAAGGACGACGGCACCCTCAAGATGGAACTCGCGATGCTGCCCGAGGGGGTGCCGGCGGCCAGGTGGGACATGCCGTGGCCCTGGTTCATGAACTGCGGCTGGAACCCCAACCGCGACCTCGTGGGGTGGTCGCTCCGGAAGGAAGGGGGCGCCGAGGGCGAGATGAGGATCACCGAGGCCAACCCGATGAACGCGGCCTCGGCCCGGTCGCTGGAACTCTCGGTGGCCCCGTCGCAGGACGCCGGCGGCAGCGTGGCCCTCGTCAACAGCGGATACTGGGGTATCAACGTACAGGCGGGCACGCCGTACGACCTGCGATACTTCCTGCGGCCGGGCACGTACCAGGGCGCGGTAAGCGCGGTCCTGGAATCGAAGGACGGCAAGACGCTCGCCCGCCACGATTTCGGCGCGGTGAAGCCCGGCGAGTCGTGGCAGCGATTTGCAGCCACCCTCCAGGCGACGGGCGCCGACCCCGCGGGGCGGCTGGCCCTGGAGTTCCGCGGCAAGGGTACGCTCCAGGTGGACTGGGTATCGCTCTTTCCGCCCACCTACAAGGGCCGGCCCAACGGCCTGCGGATCGATCTGGCAAAGTACCTGGAAGACCTGAAGCCGTCCTTCATCCGCTATCCCGGCGGATGCTACGCGGAAGGCCTGTCGTTCGAGTCCGCGCCCGACTGGCGGAAGATGGTCTGCCCGCCCGAGGAGCGGCCGGGCATGTGGGGCTACTGGCAGTACCGCTCGACCGACGGGTTCGGCTACCACGAGTTCCTCCAGTTCTGCGAGGACATCGGCGCCGACGCCATGTACGTGACCTTCGCCGGCATGACGGTCCACCCGGAGAACAACTGGCCCCTGGCCGACCTGGACCCGGTCATCCAGCGAACGCTCGACGCGATCGAGTATGCCGTCGGGCCAGCCGACTCGAAGTGGGGTTCCGCGCGGGCGAAGATGGGGCACCCGAAGCCGTTTCCCCTGAAGTATGTGGAAATCGGCAACGAGCACCCGCCGGCGCTCTACGGCGACTACTACGCGAAGTTCCGGAAGGCCATCAAGGCACAGTATTCGGATATGGTCGTCGTGATGTCGATGTTCTTCGGTGGGCTTAACCAGGGGGCCATCGAGCGCGCGGGCGACACGAACATCGACGTCGTGGACGAGCATGCCTATCGCGGGTCCGGATGGGCCCGGTCCAACTCCGACTACTTCGACAAGTACCCTCGGAAGCCGTGGAAGGTCTACGTGGGCGAGTATGCCCACCACCATGGCGGCGGCGACTGGAGCGCCGCGATGGACGACTCGGTCTTCCTGATGCAGATGGAACGAAACGGCGACCTCGTGACGATGGCAAGCTACGCCCCCCTCTTCGCCAACGTGAACAAGCGGGACTGGGGCGTGAACCTGATCGAGTTCGACGCCTCGCGCAGCTTTGCCCACGCATCATACTACGTGCAGAAGGTCTTCAACGAGAACCGGCCGGACGTCAACCTGGCCACGGCCGTGAGCGTCGAACCGAGGCCCGATCCGAACGCGCCGCTCATGGCGGGGAAGTTCGGCCTCGGCTCCTGGAGCACTGCCAACGAGTTCAAGGACCTGCGGATGGTCGATGAGAAGGGCGACCTCGTTCTCAGCGACGACTTCAAGTCTCTGGACCACTGGGAAACGCCGGGCGTCGGCCAGTGGGAGGTCAAGGACGGGGTGTTGCGGCAAACCGACAAGGGCAAGGGGCCGGCGATGCTCCTCCTGAAGGGGCCTCCATTCAAGACAGGCCGCGTGACGCTGAAGGCGCGGCGCGTGGAGGGCTCGGAGGGGTTCCTCATGTTCTTCAACGCCGTCGGCCCGGAGCGGTTCCTATTCTGCAACTACGGCGCCGCCGGCAACAAGTTCTCCGCCATCCAGGATCGCGGCGTCCCCGAGGGCTGCGCGTTCCACGGTGGGATGAACACGCAGGGCGGGATCGAGATGGGCCGCTGGTACGAGATCAGCCTGGTCCTTGGCCGCGACAAGGCCGAGATGTTCCTGGACGGCAAGAAGGTCTCCGACGCGAAGGCGGAGTACCTGCCCGCGTTCTTTGCCACGGCCGGCTACGACACGAAGGAGAGGGCCGTCGTCGTGAAGGCGACCAACTACTACGCGAAGCCCGTCCGGGCCGAGATCCAGTTGGACGGCGCCGCCAAGGTCGGGGCCGCAGGGCGCCACACCGTGATCCGCTCGGCCGAACCCTACGCGGAGAACAGCTTGGACAATCCTCGCCGCATCGTGCCGGAAGAGCAGCCGCTGGCGGGCTGCGGTGGGCATTGCTCGGTAACGCTGGCGCCCTACTCCGTCAACGTTCTACGCATCCCGGCAAGCGAGAAGTGAGGCTCCGGTGGCTTGACTCGGGTCCTTGATTACGATTGAATCGGTCCGCGGCGCAAGTGGCCACCGGCGGGCCATAGCCACTTTCCACGAAAGCGGAGATGACCATGGATGTGAAGCTGCTCGAACGCGTCTGCAATGCTCCCGGGGTGTCAGGTTACGAGGACGAGGCGCAAGAGGTCGCCCTGGAGATCCTGGGGGCGGTCTGCGACGAAGTGCGGCGGGACCGGCTGGGCAACGTCATCGGGCTGAAGCGGGCCGCCCGCCCGCCCGCCGGCGGCAAGCGGCCCTTGCGCGTCGTGCTGGCCGCCCACATGGACGAGATCGGCTTGATGGTCAAGCACATCAACGACAAAGGCTTCATCCACTTCATTCAGATGGGCGGCATCAACCCCCAAGTCGCGGAGTCGCAGCGCGTCATCATCCACGGCCGAAAGCCTGTGCGCGGCGTGGTGGTGCCGAAACCGGCTGAAAAGGACGGGAAGCCCGCCGCGCTCGATGATCTGCTCATCGACACCGGTCTGTCCAGAAAGGAACTGCTTCAGCGGATCGATGTGGGCGATATCGTCACGTTCGACGAGGACGTGTCGCTGCTGAACGGCAAGATGTGGGTGGGCCGCAACTTCGACGACCGCATCGGCACGTACTGCCTGCTGGAAGCCATGCGTCAGGTGAGGGAAACCCGCGTTGACGTTTATGCCGTGAGCTCGGTGCAGGAGGAGGTCGGCCTGCGCGGGATGCGCCCGGCCGCCTTTGGGATCGAGCCCGACATCGGCATCGCCCTGGACGGCAGCATGACGCGTGGCGCCTACGTCAAGGACTGTCAGAACCTCTGTGAACCGGGCGAGGGCACCGGCATCTACCTGGTGGACAACCTGACGATCGGCCATCGAGGCCTGCTGCGATTTCTGTACGACTTGTGCAAGAAGAACAGGATTCCCTACCAGAAGAACATCGGCGGCGGCACCGATGCGTCCGCCATCCAGCAGTCCCGGGCCGGCGTCATCGCCACCACGGTCGGCGCGCCCGTGCGCTACATGCATTCGACGGTGCAACTGTGTCACGCCGACGACATGGACGCCACGGTCAAACTGCTGACGACGTTCATGGAGCACGCGCACGAGTTTCCAGCGGAGTAGGGCGGAAGAGGAGGAGGAATCATGAAGATCGCAGCCGTCACCGCAACACCCCTCCGCATCCCTCTCGCGCAGTTCTTCTACAACTCGGAGAACGCCGGAACGAAGCGCGAATGGGGCGGACGGCTGAGCCGGGTCTCGCCCAAACGGCCGTCGCCCATCCTGGAATACCTGCTGGTCCGCATTGAGACCGACGTGGGCGCGACCGGGATCGGGGAATCGCAGGCCGACATTGGTTTTTTCGGGCAGACCGTCGAAGAGATCCGGACCGCCGTTGAGGATTACCTGGGGCCCCAGCTGGCAGGCAAGGATCCCTTCGACCGCGAATACCTGATGCATCACATCGATTACCGGGGGAACTCCTGTGCCAAGGCCGGCATCGACCTGGCCCTGCATGACCTGGTGGGCAAGGCTCTGGGCGTCCCGATCAGCGTTCTCATCGGGGGGAGGCACAAGAAGCGCATCCCCGTTGCCGTCGAAATCGCGGGCGGCTCTCCCGACGACATGGCCAACGAGTGCGTGAAATACATGAAACAGGGTGTTCGCGCCTTCAAGCCGAAGGTCGGCGGCGACCCGGACAGGGACGCCGACCGCCTGCGCGCCATCCGCGAGGCCGTTGGCCCCGGCGTTTCCATCCGCGCCGACGCCAACCAGGGCTATACGGCCAAGGAAGCGATCCGCCTCTGCCGGCTGGCGGAGAAAAATGACGTGAGCCTGGATCTCCTGGAGCAGCCCGTGCAGGCCTGGGACCTCCAGGGCATGGCCAGCGTCCGTCGCGCGGTGGACACGCTGATTGAGGCCGACGAAAGCTGCTACACGATCCATGACGCCATGCAGATCATTCGTCACGAAGCAGCCGATGTGCTGAACATCAAAATCGGCAAGGCAGGCGGCCTGTACAATGCCAAGAAGATCACGGCCCTGGCCGAGGCGGCCGGCCTCCAGTGCGTGCTTGGCACCGCGTTTGGCACGGGCATCGAGCGGGCCGCCAAACTGCATCTGGCGGCGTCCACCGTGAAGATGGTCGACGCCGTTGAATTCACGGAGATCGGAATTCACTCCTCCCTGCTCGCGCCACCCCACGGCACATTGCTCTCGCTTCCGCTGGAAGACGGCTGCTTGCCGGTCCCCGACGGCCCGGGTTGCGGGGTCGCACTGGATGAGGAGCAGGTCCGCAGAGTATCGATGTAAGCACGCGTTGTCGCAACCACGCCCTGGGCGAGGCAAGGAACCATGGGAGCCACACTGACCGCCGAACAGGCTCGTTACTATTTTCAGGATGGTTTCCCGCCGGAAGAATATGCGGCGCGGCGTGCGCGGATCTTCGACGCCATCGGCGCAGAGTCGCACGCGCTCCTGCAGGGCGAATCTACTCAGCACGGCCCGCATTTCCGACAGGCCAGCGACTTCCTCTACTGCTGCGGCGTGGAGATCCTCGGCGCCATGCTGCTGATGTCCGGCGCCGACCGCAAGACCACGCTCTATCTGCCGCATCGCCCCGCGGACAAGCACCCGGACGAGGTCGGACTCGGCGCGGAAGACGCCGAGATCGTCAAGGCCTTCACGGGCGTCGATGAGGTCTGCGGCACTGAGGCCCTGGCCGGGCACCTCGGCGCCGCTTCGACCGTGTTCATCCCCCACATGCCGGCCGAGGGACTCTGCCTGACCCGCTGGACCGCCCTGGGCAACCACCGGCGTCTGTCGGACGATCCGTGGGACGGACGCCCCGCCCCGCGCCAACACTTCATCGCCTTGCTGAAGACCCGCTTCCCGAAGATCGTCCTGCGGGAACTCGATCCGATCCTTGATGGCCTGCGCGCGGTCAAGAGTGCGCGCGAGAGGGCCGTCATGCGCGAAGCTGGCAGGCTGAGCGCCCTCGCGGTGACCGAAGCCATGCGTTTCACGCGGCCCGGCATGCTCGAGCGCCAGCTCTCCGCGCTGGCCAGCTACATCTACCTGGCGCACGGGGCGATCGGCGAGGGCTACCAGCAGATCGTGGCCTCCGGTCGCAATATGCAGTTTGGGCACTACTCGCGCAACAATGCCGTCCTGCAGGATGGCGACATCGTTCTCATGGACAGCGCCCCCGACTACAAGGGCTACACCAGCGACATCGGGCGGACCTGGCCGGTGAGCGGCGTCTACGCCGCCTGGCAGCGGGAGCTCTACGGCTATATCGTCAAGTACCAGCAGACGCTGCTGGGGCTCCTGTGCCCCGGGCTTATGGCGGACGACGTCCTCAAGACGGCCGCGGAGAGGATGGCCGAGGTCGTCGCAACCACCCGGTTCTCGAAGAAGATCTACGAGGAATCAGCCCGGCGCACGCTCGAGTTCAAGGGCCACCTCTCCCACCCGGTCGGGCTGTCGGTGCACGATGTCGGCGCCTACCGGCACAAGCCTCTCGAACCGGGCGTCGTTCTGTCCGTGGACGCCATGATGTGGGTTCCCGAGGAGCATCTCTATATCCGGTGTGAAGACACGGTGGCCATCACGGCGGACGGGATCGAGAATTTCACTGCCGCCGCACCGCTGGATCCGGATGCGATCGAGGCCGTGATGCGAGAAGACAGCGCCTATCCGTCTCTAGTTTGATCACGAGACGGAATCCTGCCGCCCCGAACGCTGAGACCCGAGCAGCCACGATGGCACAGCCTTAACGGCGATCTTCGACTCAATTCCGCATTTCGTCGGCTACACGCGTGGGCCGGACGCCTTTCTCTGTTGACCAGGGTCTCATGGGGGACCACAATGGCCAACGCAGAGCTGGCTGGCGAAAGTCTCCTGGCAGTTGCTCTGCGGGGATCCTGAGGATATGCAGCGGAGCAACCAAGCTGTGCCATTCCAGATAGCCGTACTTGCCGCGTTCGTGACGTCGGTAGTCGCCATCGCCGGTGAAACTCCGCCGCGCCCGGAGCCGCGAGTCCTCCTTCCGACCGCCGACCAGCACGCCGTCACGTGGCGGCACACGTTCGCCGAACCGGCGGCCGACTGGTTCAAGGCCGACTTCAACGATTCCGCCTGGAAGGAAGGCGCCGCCGGCTTCGGCACCCGAGGCACGCCGAACGCCGTCCTTGGGACGGTCTGGAACACCCCCGACGTGTGGCTGCGGACGGCTTTCGACTACGATGGCGCGGACCTCAAGACCGCCGCCGTCCGCATTCACCACGACGAAGATGCGCGCGACTCGGATGACCCGCACGGCGTGTTGTTGAAACCGATCCCCGAGAAGCTGGTGGTCCTCACGTTCGACGATGGTTGTGCCAGCGGTGCGACTGTCGTGGCCCCGATCCTGAAGTCCCTGGGATTCGGCGCCACGTTCTATGTCTGCGACTTCGATTCCTTCCACACGCGCAAGGACTGGTACCTGACCTGGCGGCAGATGAGGGCGCTCGCCGATGCCGGACTTGAGATCGGCAACCACACCAGAGGCCACGGGGGCGGTCTGGGTAATTATCTGGACATGGAGGACGAGCTGCTGGCGAATGGCGTTCCCAAGCCGACGACCCTGGCTTGGCCGGTTTATCAGGTGGTCTGGAACGCTTGTCCGGACCTCGCCGCGAACGGGTACACCTTCGGGCGGGGCGGCCATTCTCGCGTCTACAGGCCGACGGTGGACCATCCATTTGACGTGCCTTCCTTCTCGGTCCAGGATGGCGTCAGCGTAGAAACCTTCAGTAGCTACGTGCGCAAGGCTACCCAAGGAAAGACCGTTGTGATCACCTTCCATGGCGTGCCGGACGGGGAACATCCTGGCGTCAGCCTCGACCCCGCCACCTTCGAAGTCATGATGCACTACCTGAAGGACAACCATTACCAGGGCATCGCCATGCGCGACCTGGCCAGGTTCATCGATCCGGCAAAAGCCGCGAAGCTGCCCCCGACGGCAGACAACGTCAAGGAGGCGGGCGCCGCCCCGTCCGTCAAGGACGATGTGCCGCCCCGCGCGGTTGTTGCCAAGAACATCGAGACCTTTGCCTTCCCCGGCCTGCCGCCCGTTCGTCCTTTCGTGACCCGCATCGACGTGACCGTGCCCTATGCCACGGATATCACCGCCCTGGCGCCTGTCTGTACCGTGTCCGCGGGCGCCACCATCGCCCCGGCGTCCGGCGCCCTCAGAGACTTCTCCAGACCGCAGGTCTACACAGTCACCGGCCAGGACGGTTCCACGAAGGCCTATACCGCGACGGTCAGGAAGGCCGCCGCGAGCGTGGCCAAGGACATGCTGACCTTCGTCCTGCCGGGGGCGACATCGGCCGTCATTTCAGGGGCTCATGTTGGGGCGTATGTGCCACCGGCCACGGACGTGACGGCGCTGGCGCCCACCTTCACGCTTCCGCCCTTTGCCAAGGCGGTTCCCGCTTCCGGCACACCCCGGGACTTCACCAGACCGCAGACCTACACCACCACCGCCCAGGACGGTTCCACCCAGGTCTGTACCGTGACCGTGGTCAAGAGCGACCAGCCCAACACCTTCACGTGGAAGAAGGCCGAGGCGGGTAACTGGAGCGATGCCTTGAAGTGGACCAACCCACTCCGTATGGAGGCGGCACCGATCGCCGCCGGGCAGGCGGATTACGTCCTCGATTTCGGCAAGCCCGGGATTGGCGCGGTTACGAACGACCTGAATGAAGGCTTCCTGCTCAACCAGCTCAACTGCGGTAGCAACGCCCCCGTGAAGATTGAGGGCAAAGGCGGCCTGGCCTTCGCTGCCAACAAGGCTATTGCCGCCCGGCCGCGGATCAACAAGGGCCCGGGCGGCGGCGTCACGGTCGCCACGCCAGTCCAGTTTGCGTCCGATGTCACCGTGGATGTGGGTGAACATGGCGAGGTGGACTTCGGGGGCCTTCTGTCCGGCCCCGGCAGCCTGACCAAGAACGGCGAGGGGCGACTGCGCATCACCCATGCGGCCAACACGTATAGCGGCGGAACCGTCATCAACGGCGGCTCGCTGCTGGTCATAGCGGCCAACCAGGGCCTCGGGGCCGGACCGGTGACGCTTGATGGCGATGGCGCCCTCGATCTTGAGCATGTCGAAGGGGCCAACCCGCTGATCCTGAACGGAGGTACGGTCAATGCCGGTAACGGCTTCGGCGACACCTGGAACAGCCCCATCACGCTGAACGGGGACACGAAGATCAGCTCGTATGCGGATTTTCAGCTCAACAACAAGAGCGGTGGAATGAGCGGACCCGGCGGCTTTACGCACATCGGCAGCGTCGGGGCCTTCGGGATGGTGAACAGTGGTACGGTGACCCTCTGTGGCGCCAACACCTACACCGGCGCGACCACCGTCAGGCGGGGCACGCTGAGAGTTCTCAAAGCCGCGTCGCTCTACAACGCGGATCCGACGCAATGGACCCCGGCCAGAATCAGCGTTGCCACGGCGGCCACGCTGCGAATGAACGTCGGCGGCCCAGGCGAGTTCACCAGTGAGCACGTCGCCGCGCTGCTCAGGAATCTGACCACCTCTGTCGACAACAACGGCTTGATGGCCGGTGCGGTCCTCTGCCTGGACACCGCCAACGCCACCGCCCCGGTCGTCGTGCCTCCGGGCATTACGGACTCCAAGGGCCCCGGCGGAGGTGCGTTCGTCCTCAAGAAGTGCGGTGCCGGTGTCTTGCAGTTCTCCGGCAACAATACCTACACCGGCCAGACCATTCTGGAGGGCGGCACGCTGAGTGTGGCGTCGCTTAACAGTGTCGCCGGCGGCAAGGCCGGCAGCAGCCTGGGCGCTCCGACCAACGTGGAGGCCGGCGAGATTGTCATGGGCAGCGGCGACGGAGAGGTGGCCCTGATATACACAGGCGCGGGAGAGACCTCTGATCGCGTGGTGAATCTTGCGGGGAAGAAGTCAACCGTGACCTTCGACCAATCCGGCGCCGGCCTGTTGAAGCTCACCAGCCCATTCGTGATCTCCGGCTACGGCGCCAGCAAAACCCTTGTCCTCAAGGGTGACACCGCCGGTACGGGGGAAATCGCCGGCGGAGTCGCCAATCCCTATGACCGCGCGGGCAAGGCGACAACCGCCGTCACCAAGTCGGGCACGGGAACGTGGACGCTCTCCGGCACCAACAGCTACACCGGCCCGACCAAGATTACGGGCGGCGTGCTCGCCTGTGCCAGCGCCGCCTCCCTGGGCAGCGGCTCCCTGGACATCCGGGCCGGCGCCAAGCTGCAGCTGAACTATGGTGGCACGCGCCAGGTCAGCGCGCTCGCCTTCGGCGCCGCCGCGCAGGCCGACGGCACCTACGGCTCCACCGCCTCGCCGGCGACGAACAAGAACGACACTTACTTCGCGGGCACCGGTACGGTGACGGTGGTGACGCCCAAAGCTGATAACAACGGTCGCGGTGTGACGGTTCCTACAAAGTAGGGCACAGGCGGTCCGAACAACAAGGCAACTCGCATGAAAGCGCTCCTGCTGTGTCTTGCGTGGGTCGTCATGTGCTCGACGGTGCCGGCGCTTGTCCAGGCCGCCGGTCCGGCGACTCCGGGCCCGGTTCATTACGAGCCTACGGTGGAGTCGCTCAAGCGGGCCGAGGCGCCCGAGTGGTTTCGGGACGCCAAGCTCGGGGTCTTCATGCACTGGGGGCCGGAGAGCATCCCCGGCGTCGCCTCCACCTGGTACGCCCGGTGGATGTACGAACAGGGCAGCGAGGGCTACAAGTACCATTGTGCCACGTACGGGCATCCCTCCAAAGTCGGCTACAAGGACATCTGCCGACTCTTCAAGGCGCCCAAGTTCGACCAGGACCAGGCAGACCGGTTGGCCGCGCTCTACAAGCAGGCCGGCGCCCGATACGTGGTCCCCGTCGCGGCCCACCACGACAACTTCGATATGTGGGACTCCAAGTACCAGCCCCGGTGGAATTCCGTCGCCACGGCCGGCAAGGACGTGGTCGGGATGTGGCAAAAGGCCGCCGCCAAGAGCGGACTGCGCCTGGGCGTGGCTTCCCACGTCGCCAGAACGTTCCGGTGGTTCCAGACATCGCATGGGTCCGACAAGACGGGGCCGCTCGCCGGGGTGCCATACGATGGCCAGGACTCGGCCTACGCGGATCTCTACGGCGTGCCGTGGAAGAGCAGCGATCCGGGGTACGAGGGAAGCCAGGACGTGGGGCCGCCGGAGTTCGAGAAGCAGTTCGAGGACCGGATGATGGACCTGATCGACAAGTATCACCCGGACCTCTACTACACCGACGGCGGGCCGCCCTTCAAGACGGCGGGCTACAACATCGTCGCGCATCTCTACAACGAGAACCAGAAGTGGCATGGCGGCGCGCTAGAGGCCGTGGCCACGTTCAAGGGCGGCGGGATCGGCGTCGAGAACTACGAGTTTGAGTACGCCGACACGATCATGCCGTTCGTCTGGCAGACGGACAAGACGATGAGTCCCGAATGGTACTGGCTGCGGAATCGCACGAGGAATTACCGGAAAGGCCGCGAGATCGTGCACACCCTGATCGACGTCGTCAGCAAGAACGGCAACCTGCTGCTGAACGTGCCGCTGACGCCCGAGGGCGAACTGGAAGAAGAAACCGTCGCCATGCTCAAGGATATGGGGCATGACCTGGATCTCATCGGCGAGGCCGTATTCACGACGCGGCCCTGGGAGGCCTTCGGCGAGGGCTCAAGGAGCTTCAATGGCATCTCTAGCGGCTCGGCGGCCGACATACGGTTCACCCGCAACAAGGCAAACACGGCCCTGTATGTCACGATCCTGGGGTGGCCCGGCGACGGGGCTGCGGTCAGGATCAAGACGCTCAACAAGTGCCGCATCGACCTGAAGCGCCTGGAGAATATGTCTCTGCTGGGTTCGCCGGACAAACTGGCCTGGAGCCAGGATTCCGCCGCGCTGCAAGTCACGCTGCCGCCCAAGCCCCCTTATGCCTGCTCTGCCTACCCAATCAAGTTCACGTTCTCCGGACAGATTCCCAAGCTCAAGCCGGCAGCCGAGCTTCTCTGGCAGAGGCAGGCCCGGGACATTGCAGACGCGGAAGACCGCGCGGCCTACGGTTTACCGGCCGAATGCGGCGTGCTGCTGCTGGATGTGCCCGCCGACAGTGTGGCCGCCAGGGCCGGACTGAAGAAGGACGACGTGATCCTCGGATGCGATGGCAACGAAGCAAAGACGATCGCCGACATGCGGGCCGTGGCCGACAACG
>Ga0209777_10006137_pt1 | contig 13603 bp, 13 predicted proteins | sample FrelakmetHBP12HB_FD_187147 | JGI IMG/M metagenome (GOLD analysis project Ga0209777, IMG submission 187147) | Freshwater lake sediment microbial communities from the University of Notre Dame, USA, for methane emissions studies -HBP12 HB (SPAdes)... | ecosystem: Environmental > Aquatic >...
TTGAAGTGCCGGGAGAACAGATGGTAACACTGACGCAGGGCTTGTTGGGATAAGAGCCTGCTGAGCAGAGCGAGCCGTTCACAGTTACGTTAAGCACGTTATTTATTGGCCCTTGTACAATCGTTAGGGTAATAGGATCGGAGGAGATGACTCCTGACGAAGCAGTTATATTTGTTGTGCCTGCGGCAAGCGGAGTAGCCAGTCCGTTGAAACCTGATGCATTGCTTATTGTTGCGATTCCCGTATCGGAAGATTTCCAGGTCACGGAGGTAGTTATATTTTGTGTCGTGTTGTCCGAATAATGCCCTGTGGCGGTGAATTGTTGTGTCGTGTTCCAGACAATACTAGAGGCTGGTTGTGTTACATCAATAGAAGTAAGTGTCACAGCGGGAGCGCTTGTTCCGCCTCCGCTACAGCTTATTACCAGTAAAAGGATCGGAATAAGAAAGAGCAGTTTATTTAATTTCATCAACACTCACTCCTTGAGGTATCAATGCCGGCGCGTAGGCGCGGCCCTGCAGATTGCGCATATGTCCCCATTTTTCCACAACGACGCCATCTGTTTTCACCTGGACGTGCCTGCGGCCCGGCTGCCTGTGAGCATGACTCAAGGCTTTCTGATATTCAGAAGAATAGGATCCAAGGAGAGGCGTCAGATCGGGATGGGTCAGCCCGTTCCAGGCGATGCCGAAGACAACGCCAGAGGGTGAAACATATTCCCTGACGGTCAGTGTTTCAGTTCTAATTTCATGAACTGTATATGTCATGGATGTTTTCGCGGTTCTGCGCACGGCTGAGAGAGCCTTCTGGTCCGATGCAACTGAATCAACGGATTCGCCGAGAGCGGCCTGAACCTGCTGTGCAGCAGCAAAGACGGTCAGGACAAGACCAAGGCAGAGCAACAGCCTGGAGAACATTCTTGTTTTCATGATTTCAGCAGATGGTCTTTTATATGACATATTATTTATACCTTAACAGAATTATTTTGCTATTCTTTTTCAAACTTCGCTTTGTCCGCGCCGCAGACAGGGCATGTCCATGATTCCGGTAAATCTTCAAACTTTGTTCCGGGAGCAATACCGTTATCCGGGTCGCCCTTAACGGGATCGTAAACATAGCCGCAAACACTGCAAACATAGCGGACGGCATCCTTAGGAGTGGTCGCCGGTTCATCTTTTACATAAGTCGGAGCTGTTTTCGGTGATTTACCGCCCTTGACCTGCTGATAATAGGCATAAGTCATGGGTTCTTCGATGCTGATTACATCACCATCAACAATATTGCCGACAAATATAGTATGCGTGCCGCAATCTAAATCTTTTTCCAATTCCACTTCGACATAGGCAACTGTATTTTCTAAAACGATGGGTACTTTTGTTGTTCCTGTTTTTGTCTTTACGTTTTGCAGTTTATTTACATCGCGCCCGCTTTTAAAGCCGAAAAGGCCGATGAAATTCATCGGCGCCGCTTCCGCCAGAATAGAAACGACAAATTTGCGGCTGAGTTTGATTAATTCGTGCGTGTAATTTTCTTTGTTTATGCTGATGGCCACTGTTGCGGGATTTGATGTAACCTGAAACATGGAGTTGGCAATCTGGCCGTTGAATTTTCCGTCTTGTCCCGAGGTGACGATATATAGACCATAAGTGATTTTATGAAGGGCGGCTCTGTTCATTATTTTCTCCTTTTGGCGATTTTTTAATCACTATATTTTATAACTCAATTTTGTTTCCAGCGCTATTAAAATTTAATGAGACTCGCTGAAAACGAACGCAGTGAAGTTTGAAGCGTTAGTCGAATTATCCCAGGAGCGCAGCGATGTGGGATTTGAGACCCTAGCTTCAGAAACGGAGTACACGGAATAACCTAAAGGTCACTTTGGCTTGCAGGTCGAACTAATGACACTAGCTGAAAATGAACGCAGTGAAATTTGAAGCATAAGTGGAATTATCCCGCCGTAGGCGGAGGATATCACAGATATCCGTGGTATCCAGCACAACGCAGGGTATGAAGGTTTGAATAAGAATTTACATTTTTTAGTTTTTCTTTTTTGATTCAATGCATTTCTACGACATTTTTTCTTTTGACAAAAGAGACCTTTTCTTATATTTTATTAAATAGAATTAAATTCCGGTCTTGCAATTCGTAACCGCAGCAAGTGTTGGAGCCCGGGGCATTCAAACCAATACTGGAATAAACTTTAATCCGGAGATCATTATATTATCGCATTCCAAATTTACGGAAAGAGAAAAATAATTATGAACTATCAGGAATTTACAGGACGCGATCATTTTAATTTCGAAGAACTTATGGCTTTTGCTTATGGGACGCTGGTAACTGATCCTCCCGCTGGTTTTGATGCAAGGCTTCCGGCTCCTCCCTTCCTCATGCTTGATCGCATATTATTGATTGAAAGTGACGGCAAGCAAGGCAGAGTGATTGCCGAACAGGATATTCGCTTAGATGCCTGGTATTTTCAATGTCATATGCCGGGAGACCCCGTGCAACCGGGTTGCCTCTGTGTCGATGCCATCTGGCAATTACTTGGTTTCTATTGTATCTGCCGCGGCGCTTTGGGCTCCGGTCGGGCTCTTGGATGCTCAGGTGTTACATTCAATGGTCAGATTCGCCCCTTCAACAAATGTGTCCGCTACGAAATCGATATTCGGCGTTATTCTCGATTGAAAGAATCAGGCGCAAGCCTGGGGATCGGTGACGGTCGGGTTTATGTAGATGATGAATTGATTGCTACTGTTACTCAGGCGCGGACGGGAGTTTTTAGGGATATTGCTTACAGGGATTATCCGCTTCGTTCGAAAAATTCTGTTGGTGGAATCATGGAAAGATAATTAATAGAGCCATTAAAACTATTCGCCAGTCTCTGCCTAAAAAGATCATTAAAAAATATTAGAATATATTTTCTACGGGAAGTATTTTGAGTATAATAAAAAAAATAGCTCTTTATTTTGCTCGGAAAGAATTTTGCAGAACTGCAATAGATGAGCACGCTGATCTAAGTATTTTTAAAGAAAAACTCTCAGCCTCCGTAATTGCCGGACTTATTTTGATTACTATTAGTTATATTCTCGGCATACCGGCCGTATTTATAGTAGGGGGAATTTCCGCATGGCTGAAAGACCCAAAATTCGGGGTTATTGGAATTCCTTTGATTTATGGTTTTTCCTGGCTGCTTTTGATGTTCGGTCTGTATCTTGCCGGCCCTAAATACGGAAAGGCGTTTAGCCGTTGGACTGTTCGGGTTATACTGGAGAAGATTCTTGGTGATGAGGCTAAAAGAAACTCGCAATGACAAATAAAAATTGCAACACAACTTCTGCGCAGGACTGACACCGTTATAAATTTATTCTCAGCCCGTCATAAGCGGAAATAGTTTTAGGAAATATCCTTCGGGCGTGCGCCTGAGCCTTGTCCCTTTTTGCTATTGTTGTATATAACGCGGCATCAAAATGAGTAAGAGCAAGTTTTTTTGCTTTTGATTCAATCGCAAGTCTCGCGGCAAGTTCGGGATTCATGTGCGGCCAGAAATCGTATGTTTGTCCGCTGAGCAGAGCGCATTCAGAGATAAGAAGATCGGTGTTCCTGGAAAGCTCTGCCGAGTTCTTGCAGTAACCGGTATCGGTGCAATAACTTATGATCTTGCCGTCAATTTCCAGCCGGTAGCCGAAACATTTCGAAGCGTGAACAAGTTGAAGCGCCTGGAACTTAACAGGACTTCTATTCCAGCCTTCTTTAATATCCGTCACTTTGCAGGGGAAGGGCAGTTTGTTGACAGGGATAGAATATTTTGGAGCGAGAAATTCTTTAATTGTCGCTTTTGTCCCGGTTTGTCCTATTATCTCCAGCGACTTAAATTTGAATTTTGCCAGTGTATGAAGCCCTTCAATATGGTCTATGTGGAAATGGCTGAGGAATAAATAAACCGGCAGATCTTTTTTTATATATTTATTCGCTTTGTGAATACCATTTCCGGCATCAAGGATAATATATGCCGTTTTTGTCTCTATCAGAGTGCAAATAGTATTGCCGCAATCCGTATCGTACCAGCCGTTAGTACCCAGAAACGTAATCTTCATTTTGCCTTTACCTTAAACGCCCGATGAATGAAGTTTAAGAAAAATTCAGCCCGCGTATTATCCACTTATTATTGTTGAAACTCCAATTTAATGAGACTCGCTGAAAACGAACGAAGTGAAGTTTAAAGCGTTAGTCGAATTATCCCACGTGCGAAGCGTGGGACTATAACAAAGTGCACTGAAGCTTGCAGGTCGAATTATCCCGCATAAGCAGGGGTTTAATATCCCGCAGCTTGCTGCGGAATCTGTTTCCAAAGCTTGCTTTGGGGTTCATACCCGTGATTTGTTAAATATACCTTCCGTATTTTATGATATTTAAAAATTTATCCTTTTTTCTTCTACTACAAGAGGTCTTTTCATTACTCTGGTATTAATGTTCAGTATGTATTCCCCGAGAAACCCAATGAAAAAAAGCTGAATTGAACCGAGAAAGAATATCGAGATTATAATAGGCGCCGTACCAAACGGAAACTTGTCCCAGTAGATCAGCTTCATTATAAGGTAGTACATTGCAACGGCAAAAGACATTCCCGCAATTATGAAACCGAAAATCGTTGCCAGTCGCATCACCATTTTAGAATACGAAGTTATACCCAGCATGGCCATGTCATAGAGGGTGTACCAGTTGTTCTTTGTCTTGCCAAAGCGCCTTTTCTGCTGAACGTATTCTATTTCCATCCTTGAAAATCCAAGTTCAGCCACTATTCCCCGCATGTAAGGCATGGGGTCGTCCAATTGCCTGAGCACGTCAACAAAGGTCTTATCATACAGGCCGAAACCGGTAAAATGTTCAACCTGCTCCGTATCTGATATCTGTTTTATCAATTTATAATAGAATGATCTCAATAGATAAATTAATGGATTTTCATAACTATTCTTTTTTTTGCCGATGACAACTTTGGAATCTTTTTCCCACTCTCTTACAAAATTCACAATCATTTCCGGCGGGTCCTGAAAATCCGCGCACATAACTATTGTACAGTCGCCGGATGTCTGAAGCATTCCGTGATAAGGGGATCTTATATGACCGAAATTTTTGGCATTGAAAATTGACTTGATTTTTTTATTAGCCGAGCATAACTTCAGGATGTGCTCTCTTGTTCTATCCGTTGAATAATTATCTATAATAAGAATTTCATAATCGTATTCAGGCAATTTTTCGGAAAAAATATTTATTAATTCAGCGCAAAGCGGTTTAATATTTTCTTCTTCATTAAAAGTCGGAACAAGAATTGAGATTTTCTTCATTGTAAGTTCTCCCTGCACCATTTTATGGTTTCTTTTATTCCATGTTCAAAATTAACTGCCGACTTAAAACCGGTGTCTTTTTTAATTTTAGATATATCAGCGCAAAGATGCATTACCTGGCCGCGGCCATATTCGATTTCTCCGATTCCGAGCTCAAGGACGGGGTCGACCGCATCCCGTAATATTTTAACATATTCAATCAACGGGCGGCAAATACCACTCCCGATATTATAAACACTGCCGTCCCTTCCTTTTTCACCAGCTAAAAGAAGAGCTTTTGCAGCATCGGAGCAGTATAGGTAATCCCACATCTGTTCGCATTTAGTAAGTAAAGGTTTTTCTTTTTTCAGCAATTTGCCGATGCAGTACATTATCATCGTCGCCGTGCTGTCATTAGGGCCATAGACGCTGAAAATCCTCGTCCATACGTGTTTTATTCCGAATTGATTACACAGTTCTGCAGATAGTTTACCGGCGGATAGTTTTGGGGCTCCGTATGCTGTTTCCGGCGCAGGGGGAAAATCTTCGCTTATCGGTTTACTCACCCTGCCATATTCCGCCTGCGAACCCGCCCCCACAAATATACCGCATCCTATTTTTTGCGCGGCCTTTACAGCCTGCAGCGTATATTCTATATTACGGTTCTGCTTGATAGCATCATTTCTTCCGTTTTTGTCCGTATCTGCCCAGGCGAGATGATAAAAAGCATCGAACCCGTCTCCAGAAATCGAGGGAAGTTTTTCAATTTCTTCCAGCCGGCATTCAACTACCTTTATAAATTTTGAATCAGGAATTCTTTTTCTCCTGTCAGAATCAGGCCTGATAACAGCCGCCGCCTCTATTCCCCTGACGGCGCACTCATTCAGTATTGCAACGCCTATCATCCCTGTAGCGCCTGTGAGAATTATTTTTTTCAACAGACCTCCGCCTTCATTTTTTTCTCTGCAGTGTTTTAAATATGTTCAACAATGATTCTTCGATCTCAGCGCACTCAATATCCTGCACGACTTTTAATGAAAGATCTGTTTCTAGTAAGACCGCTGCCAATTTTTCTGTCCGGCGTTTTTTATCTTTTTTCATTGCTTCAATAACATTATTCGAATCAAACAATTTCTTGTCAAGTTTTACAGGAATTAAGTTAAAACATATTTTTTCTATGCGTTCCTTTAATTCCTTTTCCAGAATTTTTCTGTTAAAAGAAACATTATTCGCGACAATAAGACCAAGGGTAACAGCCTGTCCGTGCGGGATAGCATAATTGCTGACGGTTTCAAAAGCGTGGCCGAAAGTATGAGCAAAATTTAGCAGGTTTCTAACCCCCAAATCGTACTCATCATCCTCAATAAAACGTTTTTTAAATTCAAGCGAGCGTTCAACAAAAAATCTGAGGGTTTCAACGTCACGATTGAGAAGCTTTTCCATGTTTTTTTCGATCAGTTCTATCCCGTCTTTTGCCGACATTATGTTGAATTTTGCTACCTCTCCAAGCCCGCTCAGGTAATCGTCTTTTGTTAGGGTTTTTACAAAATCGAGACAAATAAAAATATTATCCGGTGGGTAAAAAGTGCCCAGTATGTTCTTAAGCTTGAGAAAATTAAGAGAGGTCTTGCTTCCAATACAACTGTCGCACTGAGCAAGCAGCGTTGTTGGGACAAATGTCCATTTTACCCCTCTATTATAAATGTTTGCCGCAAAACCCGTGACATCCTGAATAATGCCGCCGCCAACCGATATCAGGATATCACTACGCCTAAAAGACATTTCGGCCATCTTGCTGCATATTTGAAGCGCCGAATTTATATTTTTATTTTTTTCTAAGGCTTTAAAAAGATAAACCCGTTCCATGTCAACGTCTTTCAAAACGGAATCCTTATATAGATCAAATACCTTTTTATCTATCACCGCCAGCTTATATGGTTTTTGCAGAAGCTGCCTGATAAGAGCCGCGTCGGTTATTTCCACGAAGTAGTCTTTGCTATGAGCTGATATTTTCATTTTACCGTGAACCCGCCGTCTATCGCTATTTTCTGCCCTGTTATGTAAGTGTTTTGCTCTGAGCCAAGGAAGTAAATCAGACCGGCTATTTCACCAGTGTCAGCGAACCTTCCAACCGGTATTTCCTTTTCGATTTTTCCTGCTTCAGCCGCGCTGATATTTTTTTTCGTTAGCTCGGTGTTTGTGTATCCCGGGCAGACAGTATTTGCCAGTATGTTGTACTTTCCAAGTTCTACCGCGAGCGTATTAGTCAACCCGTGTATGCCGTTTTTTGTCATGGAATAGACCGTTCTTTTTTCTTTTGAAACGACACCCCATATTGATCCAATATTTACTATCCTTCCATATTTACTTTTTTTCATCTGTCCCACAAGCGCTCTGACGACCATCAGCGGAGCAGCAAGATTAATGTTAATGGTTTCAAAAATCTCTTTATCCGTAAGTTCATCGACGGCCGCCAATGGATTTATGCCCGCGTTGTTTACAATGCAGTCAACCTTAAGACGGCAATTCTTTTTGAAGTAAGCCTTAACCGATTCCGGGGAGGATAGATCCATTTCCGCGCGCGAAGGCATTATGACTTTATATCCGTTTTCCCTGAATTTCTCAACGGTAGCGGCCCCAATACCTCTGCTGCCGCCCGTAATAAACAGTGTTCTCATGACATCCTCCAGGTTTTTACTGGCTTATTATTCCCACGACAACCGCATTCTTACAGATAATGCGATGGCGTCAGGAATTCCAAGTTTATACTTTTTCCTATTTCCTTGATTTCTTTTTTTACCGCCTCGTTTCTCAAAAGGACATTTTCGTCGCAATAAAGAAACTGTATGTATTCTCCCATATAATTACTGGCAAGGTCCGGTGAATACCCGTCAAAACCGGCAAGGTAGGCCGACTTAATTTTCATTTTTACAAGAGCCTTAAGCAGCATTAAAACAGGGTTGTCTCTGATCACAGCGTCTTTGCAAAGCAAAGCGTTGAAATTCAGTTTGAAATCTATTTTTTTGTTTGATTCCGAAATATTCGATGTACAGATCACTTTTATAGTCGAATCATGCTTGTAAATTCTGTTATAAAACTGACTGTATCTTTTAGCATTGCCCATAAACACATAATCAGCCTTTACATCGTCAAGCAGGAAATTAATCGCAATGATCAGCGGATTTTTTCCCCTGATGAACCCGCTGATTTTTTCCTTATGGGTTTCAATGGATTTTCCCGGCGCAACCACAAGTATTTCCCTGTTTTCAAGATTTTTATTCAGCCTGTCATAGGCGTCATTGTCGTCTATGCTCACGCCTTTGATATTGAATGTACATATTTTCTAACAGTTCTTTATTAAACGTAAGTTTTTTATCGTTCTCTATTTTTGACAAAATTTCATTTATCGACTTGACTGACAGGGTCTTTTTATTTATTAAAGCATTTACATACTCAGGATGGCAGTCATTTGATGCCGCGATGAAATGCATGAAGGAATAACCCCAGTATTTTTTCGCGTATTCCTTGGATATATCCACATCAATGGCCTCAAGAAGTTGATCCATCTTGTATTGCTTGCCATAGTTTTCGTTGAGGTAATTCGCCAGGAGTTCAGTACAGGCGTTGCCGGCGCTTTTGCCCATCCCGTAAAGCGTACTGTCAACAATTAATTCTCTTTCAGAATCGATTTCCATCAATTCGGTGCAATTGGCATAAGCAAGCTGAAAATTATTATGTGCATGATATCCGATATAAATATCCTTTTGCAGATTTTCATCCATGATACTGAAATAATGCAGCATTTCTTTTTTATGCATGAGTCCGTATGTGTCAACAATATAAATCCCGTGCGGTCCCACTTTGTTTACGATCTTGATTAACTCGCGCATTTCATCATCAGAATATGTGGTTACAGATACCGGCTGCAGGAATATTTTATATCCTTTCTTTTTCAGTTCCATGCAGAAATCAGTCGCCGCGATATAATCTTTCTTCTTGAAAATCACCCTTATCCCGTCAATGGGGGTATCCTTTTTATCTTTTACATATTCCAGGCCGCACGTTCCAAAATCTATCATGGACAAGGTCATAGCATTGACGACGCCTAAATCCTCAAAAATAGGCTTTAAGGAATCGGTATCGGGGACTATGGATCGGTTTTCATCATATTTTCTTCTGCTGTCAAGAAAACCAATTTCTATAATATCTATGCCCGCATTATCCAGCCTGCTGATAATGCTTTTAATGCTACCCATCCCAAAATTCCAGTCGTTGACGTACCCACCATCCCGCAGTGTACAATCAAGAATTTTTATTGAACGCACTTTTATTCTCCCTATGCTTAATGAATTTAATTACAAATTCTTACATTGACGGTTCTATAACATCAGTGATCATGCATTCCTGCAAAACTTTCTCGGGCAGGAACGGGTACATATCATGAAGCGGCGCCGATGACATTTTCCCGTCCGGTAATAATTTTGAAGCCGATTTTGGGACAAAATTCTGTTCGGGATCAACTACAACCTCGCAAATAACCGGCTTTTTGGCGGCAAGTATTTTAGTTATGGTCTCTTCAGCGCCTTTTTCGGAGTTAATAATATAGTAATTAAATCCATAAGCGGCTGCTATACCGGATAAATCCGGAAAACTTAGGCCTGTAGTTTTATCGACACCAGCGAATCTCGATTTAAAAAAGTTTGCCTGGGTCTGCTTGATTGAATGATAACCATTATTATTGATCACAAATATTTTCAAAGGAAGTTTGTTGTGAATAACTGTTTGTAGTTCCTGTATGTTCATTTGCAGGCTTCCGTCACCCTCTATACACACAACACTTTTCCTGCCGGAAGCCACGCAAGCGCCAATTGCCGCTGGAAGACCATATCCCATGGATGCGCATCCGCTGTTCGTGAACAACCTCTGGCCATGTTTTATTTCCGCAGTCTGAAAGGATAGCACACACGCCGAACCATTAGCGGTAACCGTTATCTGGCCTTCCGGCAATAGTTTATATAATCTGTCAAAAAACACATACGGATTAAGCCTGCCGGATTTCCTTTTTATATCCTTTAAAGGCGGGTATTTCAGATTAATCTCCCTGCACCATTTTATCCACCTGCCATTTTCAGGTGTGGATTTCCTATAACCGGTTTTAATCATTTCTTCAATAAACATGCCGCAATTGCATTGCACGGGCATGTCTGCCTTGAACGTCTTTTTCTGCAATTCGGCTCTATCGATATCTACCATTATCTTGAATGCTTTTGGAGCTATCTCATTTTTTGCGTAACCAATCTGCCGGAGATTCATTCTGCATCCGATGACAAGTATAAGATCCGCGTTCTGGAAAACAAAATTTCCTCCCCTTGTCCCTACTGTACCGGGTCTGCCGGAATACAGCGGATTAGTGTCCTCCACCAGGTCGTGTGAATTCCACGCAGTCATTACCGGAATATTTAACTGTTTTATCATCTTATTGAACTGTTTAACCGCTTTGGCAAGCCTCACACCCGTTCCTGCAATGATAGCCGGTTTTTTCGCCGCTTCAATCTTTTTTATAATTTCCCGCACCTTTTTCGCCGAAAGATCACTGTATAATTCGGACATATCCTCTTCTTCATCATATGCGCGAAACCGGTCCGGCTCTGACGGGGATGCCTGTATGTCAAGCGGTATGTCTATCCAGACAGGACCCGGCCGGCCGTTCTTGGCAAGAAACAGAGCTTTTTCCAGATGGTATTTTATTTCCCTTGGGTCCGTTACCATAACAGCGTATTTCGTCATCGGCTTTACCGCATCTATTATATTGAATTCTTGGTCACCGAGCTGGCGAAGTTTTAATTCTGGTTCTGCTTTTATCGTGCATTCAAACCTGACTTGTCCTGAAATGACAATCATAGGGACCGAATCCAGCCATGCTCCCAGAACTCCCGTAAGTGCATTTGTCCCGCCCGGCCCTGTTGTGACGCATACCGCAGGCAGTTCGCCCGAAGCTCTATAATATCCTTCGGCAGCCATAGCCGATGCCTGTTCATGATGATTGTATATGCATTTTAATTTCGGGTGGTTGCCAAAAGCATCATTTAAATGCATGGCGCCGCCGCCGGTTACGGTAAAAACGTGCTTTATATTCTTCTTTACCAGCCAATCTGCTATGTAATCAGCAATTCTGTATTTCATCTTCTTTGCCATCAGTCAGTTGTTCTTCTGAAACTTATGTTCTTATGCCCGACATAACTTATCACAGTTGTCACAAACAGGCAGGCAACTCCGGCCATATAAGCGTTCCATTTAAAATATTCTATACTCACATATAATATTACCATGCTCAGCAGGTAACTTATCGCGTAGACTGAAACAAACCTTATTATTTCCGAAGCAGACCTGCCCGGGCTCCTGAATGTAAAGTACTTGTTCCACAAATAACTGTGCGCAATCGCGAGTATGCCTCCCAGAAACTGCGCGAGAAAGTAATGCATTTTTAAATAAATGAAAAGGGCGTAAACAGCGTATCCGAAGATGGTGTTCAGCACGCCAACAAATAAAAACCGGACTTTTCTGTCTTCAAAAAGCTTATTAATAAATTCTCTCATGCGCCGCACACGCGCTTAATTTCTTTCACCATTGCCCCAAGCATTATTTTTGTCATTCCCGGGTACACGCCTATCCAGAAAGTATTGTTCATTATGCTATCAGTGTTTTTTAAAATTCCCGCAATTCTGTAACCCGCGCCGTTTTTACGCAGTTCATCAAAACACGGATGCTTTACCAGATTTCCCGCAAAAAGCATTCTTGTCTGGATTCCCTTTACCTCAAGGTGCCGTACAATTTGTTCCCTGGCAACGCCGGCGTCTTCTTTTACAGTAATCAGGAACCCGAACCATGCCGGGTCTGAATTTTCCGCAGGCTCGGGTAAAATAAGTTTATCTGAAAGTGATTCAAGATTTTTTCTCAGGTATTCCCAGTTCGCTTTGCGTTTTTTTATGAATGCCGGCAACTTTTTGAGTTGAGCGCAGCCTATCGCCGCCTGCATTTCAGTAGCTTTTAAATTATATCCGAAATGGGAATAAACGTATTTGTGGTCATATCCTTTTGGCAACTCGCCAAACTGACCGTCAAATCTTTTGCCGCATGTATTATCTTTACCGGATTTGCACCAGCAGTCCCTGCCCCAGTCCCTCATGGACAAAGCTATCTTATATAGAATCGGATTATCAGTATAAACTGCGCCGCCCTCTCCCATGGTCATGTGGTGAGGCGGATAAAAACTTGAAGTCCCGATATCTCCTATAGTTCCGGTATATTTCCATACACCTTTGTAATTGTACCTGGAACCAAGCGAATCGCAGTTATCCTCTATCAGCCACAATTCATTCTTGTCGCAGAATTCTTTTACTGATTCAAGGTCAAATGGATTGCCCAGCGTGTGCGCAAGCATAACGGCCTTTGTCTTTTTGCTGAGTGCTTTTCCCAGCGTTGTTTCGTCGGCGTTGTATTGAGGTATTGTGACATCTATAAAGACAGGCACAGCGCCGAACTGAATTATGGGTGTGACCGTGGTCGGAAACCCGGCCGCGACCGTTATTATCTCATCGCCTTTTTTTATCGCGCGTTCTTTAAGAAGCGGCGAAGTTAAAGCCATAAAAGCCAGCAGATTGGCGGAAGAGCCCGAGTTAACCAGCAGGCATTTTTTGACTCCCAAAAATTCCGCGAACTCCTTTTCAAATCTATCGGCATATCGGCCCGCGGTAAGCCAGAAATCAAGTGAAGCGTCAAAGAGGTTGACCATTTCTTTCGCGTCGTAGACCCTGCCCGCGTATGGTATACTGTCTCCCGCGGTGTAAGGGTTTTTTTTGTGATAAAGCGCGCAGTATTGGGCCACGCTTTTTAATATCTTTTTTCTTGCCTGCTGTTCTTTGTTAATTTTTAGCAATGGTTGTCCTTAAAATATTCTTTAATCTGCTTGTCCATGCACGTGGCAATATCACCGCCAGCCAGATATTCCCTGCTCCATCCGACTGTCAGTTCCACTGCTTTTTTTACATTTAGCCGCGGCTTCCAGCTCAGAGACTTTTTTGCTTTCGAAATATCCAATTTTAGAAATTTAGCCTCGTGCGGGCCGTTATCGCTTTTGTTAACGCTCGTCAAACCTCTGCCCCAGCTTTCGCAGAACATTTTTACAAGCGCGGCGTTGTTTACAAAATCGCTTTTTTCAGGGCCGAAATTATAGCTGCCCTGTAGCTTCTTATCATTGTATTGTTTCTGGGCTAACAGCATAT
>Ga0209777_10006138_pt1 | contig 13602 bp, 9 predicted proteins | sample FrelakmetHBP12HB_FD_187147 | JGI IMG/M metagenome (GOLD analysis project Ga0209777, IMG submission 187147) | Freshwater lake sediment microbial communities from the University of Notre Dame, USA, for methane emissions studies -HBP12 HB (SPAdes)... | ecosystem: Environmental > Aquatic >...
GGGGGGTCTCGATTTCACCCCTCGCCGTCCCGCAAAAGACGGGGGCGGGGCCTTCGAATCTGAACCCCCGCTTCAGCTTCGAGAACTTCGTCGTCGGTCGGAGCAACGAGCTTGCGCATGCGGCCTGCCAAGGGGTGGCGAAGGATCCGGGGTTCGTCTACAACCCGCTCTTCATCTACGGCGGCGTCGGTCTCGGGAAGACCCATTTGATGCAGGCCATCGGGCTGTCCATCATTGCCCGAAACTCGAGGGCCCGGATTCACTACGTTGGTGCCGAGACGTTCATGAACGACATGATCGAGGCGATCCGCGACGGGCGAACGATGGAATTCCGGGAGCACTACCGGAGCCTTGATCTCCTGCTGGTCGACGACATCCAGTTCCTCTCCGGTCGCGGTCGAACCGAGGAGGAGTTTTTCCACACTTTCAACAGTCTCCATGATGCAAGCAAGCAGGTGGTTGTGAGTTGCGACCGTCCACCGACCGACCTCGTCAGTCTCGAGGAGCGCCTCACGTCGCGATTCCAGTGCGGCCTGGTCGCGGACATCCACCCGCCGGACCTCGAAACAAGAGTGGCGATACTCCGGCGAAAGTCGGAGCGTGACAGGCTGTCGCTGCCCGATCGGGTGATCTTCATGCTGGCAGAGAGCATTCGCGCGAACATTCGGGAACTCGAGGGGGCGCTGATTCGGCTCTCAGCCCTGGCAGCGCTGGCGGAAAGCCCGATCACCGAGGAGTTGGCCCAAATGGCCTTGCGTGACTACCTGAAAGCGATCCCGAGCGGCCCCCCGGACATCCTGACGATCCAGAAAGCCGCCGCTAAGGAATTCGATGTCAGCATCGAATCCCTTCGTGGAAAACGCCGTACGAGCCAGGTGGCTCTGGCCCGCCAGGTTGCGATGTACATCGCAAAGCAGTGCACCGGGATGACCCTGGTCGAGATCGGCAGGCGCTTCGGAAATCGTGATCACAGCACGGTCATCTATGCACTGAACCGCATCAGTGAGGAGCTGCGCCGCAGCGAGTCCCTCCGTCAAAAGGTCGCCACGATCGAGGCAGATTTGAAGGGAGAGAAAACGTGGCATTCCGGCCCATCAGGAATCGGACCGAAAAATGTAACTCAATGATAATCAATGAGATACTGATTCTCTTCCCAGTCTCCACATCCACTTCCTGTGGAAACTCGCGGGTGTCGGGAATTGGACGCTTCTCCAGAGGAACCAAACAAGCTTTCCACAGCCACTCCAGGACGCTAATCGCTTCCGTCCCCTAGGTCTCTCGATGAAACTCCAGCATTGCCGACAGATTCCACATTCCTACGACTTCTACTACTTTAGAAACTACATAGCAGAAGGAGTTGAAGAGAAAGGAACGCTATGTCGGCCTTGCCTTTGCTATGAGCAGTTCGTACCATGAAGTTCTTGGGAATCAACTCTGGTGTGGTACGCGGAGGAGAGAAATATCGGGGGGTTCCCTGTGTTTGGACTTCTGGGCAAAACGTCCTTCCGGACTCCCGCAGCGGACGCGGGATCAATGAATTGGAGTGACTATTGGGACCCGCACTAGGCGGGTCGACGGTGAGTGGGGACGTCATGGACTTTTCGGTGGTTCAGAGTGAGATCCTTAGGACCTTGCATCTGGTCGGCTCGGTTGTGCCCGCGAAGAGTGTTCTACAGAGCGCCCTTTCCTCCGTGGTTGTCCGGGCGACGGAAGATGGACGAGTTCGTCTCGAAGGGACCGATGGAGACCAGTATCTGAGGACCGAGCTTCGTGCAACAGTGGAACAACCGGGTGCGGTTGCCGTACAGGCTCGTCGTTTTCTCGAGATCGTCAAGGAACTCCCGCCTAGCTCATTGAGGCTCCGTTTGAAGGGGACAGCCCTCGAAGTAAGCTGTGGTCAAGGACGTTTTCGTCTCGTGACACGAAGCATCGAGGACTTTCCGGTTGTTCCGGAGATTCCCGAGACGCAGGCGGTCGAGATTCCGGGGGCCGCGCTGGAACGGTTGATCCGCCAGACATCGTATGCGGTTGCGACCGATGAATCGCGGCTGGAATTGAGCGGCGTCCTGATGGAAATTGGGGCGCGGGAAATGAGGTTCGTTGGCACGGACGGACATCGTCTTGCGCGCGCCTCCTTTGTTTTTCAGGGTGGGCACGAGTGGAAGGTCATTCTTCCGCCGCGAACGCTGTCGACGCTGCAACGTCTAGTTCCGGAGGCAAATGGGAACATAAGGGTGGTGGCGGACGCACGGTACGCGCGATTCGATGTCGGCCCGAACCAGTTGATCGGGCGGCTCCTGGGTGGCGAATACCCGAACTACGAGCGAGTGATCCCGTCCGGCAATGATCGGAAAGCGATCGTGCGAACGGATGCGTTCCTGGCGGTCGTGCGGCGCGTCGGGATCTTCAGCGACAGTTTCACGAAGAGGGTGACGTTGAGTCTCGAATCCGGCAAGGTAGGGGTCGCCGTCCAAACCCAGGATATCGGTGAGGCCGAGGAAGAAGTCGAAGCGCGCTATGACGGTGAGGCAATGAAGATCAGCTACAACGCCTCCTATCTCGTCGATATGCTGCGAACGATCGAGTCCGAAGAAGTGGAGATGGCCTTCAAGAGTGCGACGCAGGCGGGGGTTTTCCGTCCGGCAGTGAGCGGCACGGACGAGCTTCTCTGCCTGGTAATGCCGCTCCGTCTGCCGGATGAGGAGCCGGTGACGGCAGGTGATGAGCGGCAGGAGAGTCGAACCAGATAACTTGAAGAACAAAGCGTACGGTTTCGCCGCAACTCCGCCTCGGGCGTCACGCCGAGGGAGTGGACAGCCTCGAACGGTCGGGGATGTCCTCTCCGCATTCCTGGAGCGAACCGGGTTTCGCGGGGAAATGGAGGACCATCGCCTCTTCCTGGACTGGGAGGGGATTGTCGGACCCACGCTTGCGGCCGATGCCCGACCGATGCGGGTCGAGAAGGGAATCGTGTGGATCGGGGTGAGCAACGCACCTCAGGCGAATCAGCTGCTGTATCTGAAGCCGATGCTGTTGAAGCGGATCAGAGAGAAGTACCCGGACACAACGATCCGGGACATCCGGATCCTGCACCGGCCCATCGACGGACCGAGGCCGCGATGATCCCCGACGGCGCCGCGGTCTACGACGCCAGCAAGATTCGAGTCCTGAAAGGACTCGAGGGGGTGCGGCAGACCCCGGCGATGTACATCGGTTCGACCGGGCCGCGCGGGCTGCATCACCTGATCTACGAGGTCGTTGACAACGCGATCGACGAAGCGATGGCCGGGTACTGCGACCAGATCGAGGCGCGCCTCCACACCGACGGGAGCTGCAGTGTTCTCGACAACGGCCGTGGCATTCCGACCGACCTCCACCCAGAGCAGAAGCGCCCGGGCGTCGAGGTCGTCATGACGATGCTGCATGCTGGCGGGAAGTTCGACGGGGCGAGCTACAAGGTTTCCGGCGGACTCCACGGCGTCGGCGTTTCGGTCGTCAATGCGCTCTCGGAATGGCTCGAGGTCCAGGTTTTCCAGAAAGGGGCGATCTTCAAGCAACGCTACGAGCGGGGCGAAATCGTGACCGATCTGGACATCGTCGGCTCGACCGATCGCCGGGGAACCCTCGTCCGGTTCAAGCCCGACCCGAAGGTCTTCGAGGAAACGACGGCCTTCGTGTTCGACACGGTCGCGCATCGCCTGCGCGAGCTCGCCTTCCTGAACAGCAACGTGCAGATCCTCCTCGTGGACGAGCGGGACGGGCGGGAACAGACCTTCCACTTCGAGGGGGGTCTGCGGGAGTTCGTCGGGTTCCTGAACGAGACCCGGACGGCGCTGCACAAGGACCCCATCTATATATCGAAGGAGAGGGATGGGGTCTCGGTCGAGACCGCCCTGCAGTACACGGACTCGTTCGCGGAAACGATCTTCACGTATGCCAACAACATCAACACGATCGAGGGGGGCGCGCACCTCGTCGGTCTGAAGCAGGCGCTGACCCGGTGTATCAACTCGTACGCGGAGAAGAACGGCCTCCTGAAGGGCGAGGTCCTGAGCGGGGAGGACGTGCGCGAGGGCTTGACCGCGGTCCTCGCGGTGAAATTGACGCATCCGCAGTTCGAGGGGCAGACGAAGACGAAACTGGGCAACAGCGAAATCACCGGCATCGTCCAGTCGGTCGTGGGCGAGGAGCTGAGCGACTACCTCGAGACGCATCCGAGCGAGGCAAAACGAATCATCGAGAAGTCCGTCCAATCGGCGAGGGCGAGGGAGGCCGCGCGGAAGGCGCGGGATCTCGCGCGGCGCAAGGGGATCCTGGACGGAGGCGGACTGCCGGGCAAGCTGGCGGACTGCTCGGAGGAAGAGCCCGAGACGAGCGAGTTGTACATCGTCGAGGGGGACTCGGCCGGAGGCAGCGCAAAGCAAGGGCGCGATCGGAAGTTCCAGGCAATCCTGCCGATCAAGGGGAAGATCCTGAATGTCGAGAAGGCGCATCTCGACAAGGCACTGACGAACGAAGAGATCCGGGCGATCATCACCGCGGTGGGAACGGGGTTTCGGGAAGAGTTCGACATCTCCAGGCTCCGCTACCACAAGATCATCGTGATGACCGACGCCGATGTGGACGGCAGTCACATCCGGACCCTCCTGCTGACCTTCTTCTATAGGTACATGAAGCCGCTCGTCGAGGGGGGGTTCGTGTATATCGCGCAACCCCCGCTCTATCTGGTCAAGAAAGGAAAGGCCGCGCACTACGCGTACAACGACGCGGAGCGCGACCGGATCCTGGACGAGGTCGGGCGCACGGGAGTGCACCTCCAGCGGTACAAGGGTCTCGGCGAGATGAACCCGGACCAACTCTGGGAGACGACCATGAATCCGGCCACCCGGACCCTGCTCAGGATTTCGAGCGAAGATGCGGCGGAGGCGGAGAGAATCTTCTCGGTTCTCATGGGAGACCAGGTTGAGCCGAGACGCAAGTTCATCGAGGAGAACGCACTCTTCGTCCGAAACCTCGATATCTAAACATGTAAAGCCGCTCAGTTCGGCGGCATCATGGCCGCGAAGCTCGGCGGCGGAGAGACCCGATAGGAGATGGAAAGAGAGAGCGAGAAGCTCGTCCCCGTGACGATCGAGGACGAGATGAAGTCGTCCTACATCGACTATTCGATGAGCGTGATCGTATCGCGCGCTCTTCCTGACGCGCGCGACGGCTTGAAGCCGGTCCACCGGCGGATCCTGGTCGCGATGAACGACCTGTCGCTCTACCACGATCGCGGGTACCGGAAAAGCGCGAAGATCACGGGAGACGTGACGGGCAACTACCATCCGCACGGGACGGTTGCGGTCTACGACACGATGGTCCGCATGGTGCAGGATTTCTCGCTGCGCTATCCACTCGTCGACGGGCAGGGCAACTTCGGGTCGATCGACGGCGACGCCGCGGCGGCCGAGCGCTACACCGAGGCGCGGCTCGCAAGGTTCGCCGAGGAGATGCTCCACGACATCGACAAGGAGACGGTCGATTTCCGACCGAACTACGACGAGACTCGGATGGAGCCGGTCGTCCTCCCATCTGCGGTGCCGAACCTGATCGTCAACGGCTCGAGCGGGATCGCCGTCGGGATGGCCACGAACATCCCGCCGCACAATCTCGGGGAAACGATCGATGGACTGAACCACCTCCTCGACAACCCGGACTGCACGATCGAGGACTTGACGAGGTGGATCAAGGGGCCGGATTTCCCGACCGGAGGGATCATCCACGGCCGGCAGGGAATTCGAGACACCTACGTCCTCGGACACGGGTTGATCACCGTGCGGGCCCGCGCGACGATCGAGACGCTGCGCGCCGGGCGGGACGCGATCATCGTGACAGAAGTCCCTTACATGGTGAACAAGGCGGCGATGATCGAGAGGATTGCGCAGCTCGTGAAGGAGGGGCAGATCGCGGGGATCTCGGATATCCGCGACGAGTCCGACCGGGACGGCCTCCGTGTCGTGATCGAGCTGAAACGGGACTCCCAGCCGCGGGTCGTACTGAATCAGTTGTACAAGCACACGCAGATGCAGACGACGTTCGGCGCGAACGTGCTCGCCCTGGTCGGCAACCGGCCGAAGGTCCTGGACTTGAAGGAGTTGCTCCAGGTCTTCATCGATCACAGGATCGTTGTGGTCGAGAACCGCACGCGCTTTGACCTTGCGCAGGCCGAGAAGCGGGCGCACATCCTCGAAGGGTACCGAATCGCGCTCGACAACATCGACGAGGTGATCGCGCTAATCCGGGCGGCCGACGACACGGAGGCGGCGCGGAATGGCCTGATGATGCGGTTCGGTCTGAGCGAGGAGCAGGCGAACGCGATCCTCGAGATGCGCCTGCAGCGCCTGACGGGCCTCGAGCGACGCAAGATCGACGAGGAGTACGCTGAGACCATCAGCAAGATCGAGTACTACCGGAGCGTCCTCGCCGACCGAGCGCTGGTCCGCCAGATCATCAAGGACGAACTGACGGCGATCAAAGAGAACTTCGCGGACGCGCGGCGCACCGAGATCGTAGTGGGCGAGGAGATCGGCGGCTTCGATGCCGAGGACCTGATCGCAGACGAGGACTTCGTCATCACGATCAGCCATCAAGGCTACATCAAGCGTGTCCCGATGGCGAGCTACCGGAGCCAGCACCGCGGCGGGAAGGGGCTGACCGGCGCCCAGACGAAGGATGACGACTGGGTCGAGCACCTGTTCGTCGCCTCGACGCACAGCTACATCCTCCTGTTCACGAATCGCGGGCGGTGCTACTGGCTGAAGGTCCACGAGATCCCACAGGCGGCGCGCGCGGCGAGGGGCCGTTCGATCTTGAACGTGGTCAACATCGGGCGGGAGGACCAGATCACCGCCTATGTGCCCGTGCGGGAGTTCGATGAAACGTCCTTCCTGATTCTCGCGACGAAACATGGAGGGATCAAGAAGACCCCGTTGCGTGCGTATGCGAATCCGCGGCGCGCCGGGATCCAGGCAATCGTCCTTCGGGAGGACGACACGCTAATTGCCGCCGAGTGCACGGACGGGCAGCGAGAGATCGTCCTTGCGACGAAGCGAGGTAAGGCAATCCGGTTCCAGGAATCGTGCGTGCGACCGATGGGACGCGTCTCGGCCGGCGTGCGCGGGATCCGGCGCCGCGGACCCGAAGACGAGGTGATCGGGATGGTCGTGATCCGCGATCCGAGCGTCGCGCTGCTGACGGTGACGGAGAACGGCTACGGAAAGCGCAGCCAATTCGAGGATTACCGGATCACGGGACGTGGTGGGCAGGGGGTCCTGAACGTTCGCATCTCGAAGCGCAACGGGATGGTCGTCGCGATCAAAGCGGTGCGCGACCGCGATGAGTTGATGGTGATGAGCCAGGGCGGGCAAGTGATCCGGCTGCGGCTGGCGCAGGTGTCCGTCCTGGGAAGGGCAACGCAGGGCGTCCGGTTGATCCAACTCGAAGGGGAAGACCGGGTGACCGACGTCGCGACGATCGTGGCCGGAGATGTGGAAACCGCCGGTCCGGATGTGACCGGGCAGGAACCCGCCGGGCAAAGCGAGCCACCCCCCGAGGGGGACGGTTCGGCGGCGCAATGAGGGGGGTTCGCGCGAATGGGTGATCGAGGGCAGGAGATCAAGATCTCCGACTATACGGTTCGCCGGCTTTCCATCTATCACCGAATCCTCGAGGAAATCGAGAAAAGCGGGACGGATGTCGTATCGTCCGCGGCGCTCGCGAAATACGCGGGGACGAACTCTGCCCAGATCCGGAAGGATCTCTCGTACTTCGGGAACTTCGGCAAGCGTGGACGGGGGTACCGGGTCGGGATTCTGAAGTCCGAGATCAAGGCGATCCTCGGGCTTCAGCGCAAGTGGCGTGTCGTCTTGGCCGGGGCCGGAAACCTCGGACATGCGTTGAGTTCGTACAAGGACTTCGGCCGGCATGGCTTCGAGATCGTGGCGATCTTCGACAACGATCCGTCGAAGATCGGTAAGAGCTGGGACGGGGTGGCGATCCATGACATCCGGGACTGCAAGGGGGTTGTCGAGCGCACCGGGGCGGAGCTCGCGATCCTTGCGATCCCCGGCGCCGCCGCTCAGGAAGCGTACGAATCCCTGAGCACGAGCGGAATCCGGGGCTTCCTCAACTTTGCCCCGCGAAAGATCGAGACCGGCTCGTCCGTTCATCTGCGCAACGTCGACATCACGATCGAGCTGGAGGGGCTCACCTACGCCCTGCACTCCTCGCGCGCCTAAGCACGCCCGTCATCGGAGGCCAGATGTTCAAGCCGGTTGACCCGAAGGAAGATTTCATTGCCCTGGAGCACAGGGTCCTCGATTTCTGGCGCGAGAAGCGGATTTTCGAGGAGCGGATGCGGCTGAACTCCGGGCGCAAGAACTGGTCGTTCATCGACGGGCCGATCACGGCGAACAACCCGATGGGCGTTCACCATGCCTGGGGGCGCACGTACAAGGATGTCATCCAGCGCTACATGGGGATGCGCGGCTTCGAGCAGCGCTATCAAAACGGCTTCGATTGCCAGGGACTTTGGCTCGAGGTCGAGGCCGAGAAGGACCTCGGCTTCAATACGAAGCGGGACATCGAGAGCTACGGGCTCGCTAACTTCTCGCGGCAGTGCCGCACTCGGGTGGATCGCTTCAGCGGCATCATGACCGAGCAGTCGATCCGGCTCGGCCAGTGGATGCGCTGGGACGACTCGTACTACACGATGTCGGACACGAACATCGAGTACATCTGGCGCTTCCTCAAGGTTTGTCACGAGAAGGGGTGGCTGTACGAGGGGCACAAGGCGATGCCATGGTGCACGCGATGCGGCACGAGTCTCTCACAGCACGAGCTGGCGGACGGATATGAGGAGATCACCGACACCTCGGTCTTCTTGCGGTTTCCGCTGAAGGAGCGGCCGGGCGAATCGCTCCTCGTCTGGACGACGACCCCCTGGACGTTGACTTCGAATGTCGCAGTGGCCGTCAACCCCGACCTTGAATACGCGCGCGTCACGCTCGACGGGCACGTCTTCCACGTGAGCCAGGGCGCCTTGCGAGAGGTGTTCAAGGGGAAGGGCGAAGTCCAGGGCACGATCCGCGGGAGCGAGATGATCGGCTGGACCTACGACGGCCCGTTCGATGACCTGCCGGCCGTGGCGGGCGTCGCGCACCGAGTGATCCCGTGGGTGGAGGTCGGCGAGGAGGAAGGGACCGGGATCGTCCACATTGCCCCTGGGTGCGGAGAGGAGGACAACCTTCTCGGCAAGGAGCACGGGCTTCCGATCATCGCGCCGTTGGACCAGTACGGGATCTATCACGAAGGATTCGGCTGGCTGACAGGGAAGGACGTCCACGACGTCGAGAAGCCGATCCTCGCGAACCTCAAGGAGAAGGGGATTTTCTTCCGGCAGGAACCCTACAAGCATCGCTATCCGCACTGTTGGCGCTGCAAGGAAAAGCTCGTCTTCCGCGTGGCGGACGAGTGGTTCATCGCCTGCGACGAGATCCGCCCGCTGATGGAGGCCGAGGTCGACAAGGTTCAGTGGATCCCGGACTCGGTCGGCAAGCGCACCCTAGACTGGTACAACAACATGGGGGATTGGTGTATTTCCCGGAAGAGGTATTGGGGCCTGCCGCTCCCGTTCTACTGGTGCAAGGGCCAGCACCTCACGATCGTCGGGTCGAAAGCGGAGCTGCGCGAGATCGCAACCGATCCCGCCGCCGTTGATCGGCTCGCCGAGCTGCACCGCCCATGGATCGATGAGATCCGCGTCCACTGCCCAAAGTGCGGAGACGAGGCGACGCGCATCACGGACGTCGGCGACTGCTGGCTGGACGCCGGCATCGTCCCCTTCTCCACCCTGAAGTACTACGAGGACCGCGCGTACTGGGAGAAATGGTTCCCGTCCGAGGTCGTCTGTGAGATGCGCGAGCAGGTCCGCCTCTGGTTCTACTCGATGATGTTCATGTCGGTGACCCTTGTCGGACGCAGCCCGTACAAGGCGGTCTTCGCGTACGAGAAAGTGTACGACGAGAAGGGCCAGCCGATGCACAAGAGCCATGGCAACGCGATCTGGTTCGACGACGCGGTCGAGAAAATGGGCGCGGACGTGATGCGGTGGCTCTACTGCGCGTACAATCCCAACTTCAACCTACGGTTCGGCTACAGCGTCGCAGACGAGATCCGACGGAAGCTCCTGACCCTGTGGAACGTGTACGGGTTCTTCGTGACGTACGCGAACCTGGACAAGTTCGATCCAAGGACTGCCAGGGTCGAGGAGACGCTGGGACAGAGCCGCAATGCGCTCGATGGGTGGATCCTCTCCGCGCTGAACGGGTTAATTCGCGCCTTCCGTGCAAATCTCGACGTCTACGATATCGACGCGGCGGTCCGTGGGGCGGAGGCGTTCGTCGACGCGCTCTCGACCTGGTATGTCAGGCGGAGCCGGCGTCGCTTCTGGCGCGAGGGAGAGGACGAGGACAAGGCCTTCGCCTATCGGACCCTGTACCACGTGCTCACCACGTACGCGACGTTGGTCGCCCCGGTGATCCCATTCCTGACAGAGGAAATATGGGGGAACCTAGTCGGATCGTTCTGCGACCCCCGGCTGGGGCCGGTCAGCGTGCACCTGGCGGAGTATCCCGAGGCGCAGACCGATCGGATCGACGAGGCGGCGAATCGGCGAATGGAGTCGGTCTTACAGGCGGTCAGCCTGGGGCGAGCGGCGCGGGAGAGGGTCCAGATCCGCGTGCGGCAGCCGCTTTCGACTGTCTGGCTCGTCCCCCTCATGGGCCGGCTTCCCGACCTCGACGAGGATCTGCTCCGCGAGATCGCCGAGGAACTGAACGTCAAGGAAGTACGTACGGACCGGAAGCCGGCGGACATCGGAGAAGCGGTCGTGAAGCTGAATTTCCCCGTCCTCGGGAAGAGGCTTGGCGGCGCGATCAAGGATGTCCAGGCGGCGACAAAGGATGGGCGGTGGCAGATGGCGGGGGACCAGATCCGGGTCGGCGAGCACGTCATCGAGAAGGACGAATTCGAGCTGGCCTATCAGCCTCGGCCGGGCCTCGCGCTTGCGTATGATCGCTACCTGCTCGTCGCGATCGACACGCAGATCACACCCGAACTCCTGCTCGAGGGACACGCTCGTGAGCTGATCCGCGGTACCCAGGACTTGAGGAAGAAGGCGGGTTACAAGGTCGAGGACCGGATCATCCTGCGGTGGGAGACGAGCGATCCGGCGCTCGACGCGATCTTCGAGGTGCACGGCGCGTCGATCGCGGACGAGACCCTCGCGAAGAAGATCGAGCAAGGTCGCGGCCTCGTCGATCAGGACGGGACGGTCGATCTTGGAGAGGGAGGGACAGTGTGGGTCGGCGTGCGACGATGAGGCCGCGCCTCGTTGGGGCCGCGGTTTTCCTCGCCTTGCTGGGCGTGACGGCGTTCGCGAGTTTGGCGGGCGGGGACGAACGGTTCCCCGATCCGGTCGGTTACGTCAATGACTTTGCGAACGTCCTGTCGTCACACGATCGCGCGGTGATCGATGCGTACCTCCAGCGCCTCGAGGATTTGAGCGGTATCCAGGGGGCCGTCGTGACCCTGCCGACCCTTGGAGACCTCACGGTCGAGGATGCGGCGACGCACCTCTATGAGCAGTGGGGGATCGGGAAGAAGGGGAAAGACCTCGGGTTTCTCCTGCTCGACGGCGTGGCCGAGCGGAAGATCCGCGTCGAAGTCGGTTACGGTCTCGAGGGAGTCCTGCCGGACGGGAAGGTCGGAGCGATCATCGACGAGACCGCGATACCCTACCTCAAGGAGAATCGCAGAGCCGAGGCCTACATGGCGGCGCTGCAGGAGATCATCCCAATCGCTCTTGAGGAGGTGAGGCTCGATCCTGCGGCCGCGGATTCCCTGATGCGCGAGATGCCTCGGGCACAACGGCGCTCACACGCGCCGGCGCCCCCAATCACCCTGTTCTTCCCGGGCCTCTTTATCCTCCTGATGATTCTCGCGAGCCTGCGCCGCAGGGGTGGGGGCTTCGGTGGGATCGGACCGTTCTTCCCCGGTGGATTTGGTGGATTCGGTGGGTTTGGTGGTGGGGGCACGGGAGGGGGCGGATTTTGGGGGTTCGGAGGGGGCATGAGCGGGGGCGGCGGCGCTTCGCGCGGCTATTGAGTGAGGAGGGAGTCGGCTATGGCAATGGAGCTCGAGGCGAACATCTCGCGATTCATAGGCGAGATCGAGGCCGCCGCGGGAAGTGCGATCTCGTCGATCACGCTCTATGGCAGCGCGGCGACCGGCGATCACGTGCCGGGGCGCAGTGATCTGAACTTCCTCCTCGTCGCGGAGCGGGTCGACCTCGCGCTCCTGGATCGGCTGCAGAGCATGATGGCGACGTGGGCCAAGCGGGGGATCGCGGCCCCGCTCATCGTCGATCGGGATTTCCTCGAGCGCTCAACCGACTCGTATCCTCTCGAGATCCTCGGGATGGTCGCGTCGAAGCGGGTCCTGCGCGGGGCGGACCCGCTGGAGGGGCTGCATCCGAAGGCGAGCGACGTCCGGGTGCAGGTCGAGCGTGAAGCGAAGAGCAAGGAACTCCTCCTCCGGCGTGGATACCTCGAGAGCCGCGGGAAGGATCGAGCCCTCCGCTCGTACCTGGCGGCGACCGCTCCGGCGCTGGAGGCGATCCTGCGGGGGATCCTCTTTGTCGAGGGGGGAGACTGGAACAAGAACGGAGCGGACCTGATCCGGGCGGGGGAGGGGAGGCTTCGTCTCGATTTGTCGGCGCTGCGCGAAATCCGCGAGATCCGCGCCGCCAGGAGAAAGCCCGATCGCACGGCCGCGATTGCGCTGTACGGCAAGGCTCTGGATCTGTTCGCGGTCCTCGCCGATCGGGCGGACCGCGAGAATGATGGGGAGGATGCATGAAGCGGAGCACGCTCATCGTACTGATCGTTCTGGGAATTCTGTTGGTATTTGTCCTCTCGCTGATTGGCTTCGTGCAGGGGACGTACAACGACCTCGTGAAGAAGGACGAGGGGGTCAAGGCCCAGTGGGCGCAGGTGCAGACGGTCCTGCAACGCCGGCTCGATCTGATCCCGAACCTGGTCGAGACGGTGAAGGGCTACTCGATCCACGAGCAAAACGTTCTGATCGGCGTGACCGAGGCGCGCGCGAAGGCGGTCAACGCGGGAGCCGCGCCGATTCCCGAGCAGATCAAGGCGAACAACGAGCTCACGGGCGCGCTGAGCCGTCTGATGGTCGTCGTCGAGAACTATCCGAATCTAAAAGCGAACGAGAACTTCCTTCGCCTTCAGGATGAGCTTGCAGGGACCGAGAACCGGATCAGCGTTGAGAGGCAGCGGTACAACCGGACCGTGATGGACTTCAACGTACGCGTCCGATCCTTCCCCGCGAACATCATCGCCGCGATATTCAAGTTCCAGCCAGCGACCCCGTTCGAGGCGGTGGCGGAAGCGGCCACGGCCCCGAAGGTCAACTTTCAGACGCAGCCGCAGTAAAGAGAGCGGGCGGCGGCTGGGAGCAAGCGAAGTTGAAGAGGCCCGGGCG
>Ga0209777_10006139_pt1 | contig 13600 bp, 27 predicted proteins | sample FrelakmetHBP12HB_FD_187147 | JGI IMG/M metagenome (GOLD analysis project Ga0209777, IMG submission 187147) | Freshwater lake sediment microbial communities from the University of Notre Dame, USA, for methane emissions studies -HBP12 HB (SPAdes)... | ecosystem: Environmental > Aquatic >...
AGCAATAACATTCTACTTAAAAAACCGTGAAAGGATAGATAATACTAAATAGGGGGTAAACAATGAAAAGCAAAAAGAAAATTGAGCAGTCATTGAAAAGGTATAATCACAGTATTTGTGAAGAATGCGAAGAAGATAAATGTTTAGGTAGTAACTGCGATAAAATAGACACAAGGTCGGCAAGTGATGTTTTATCCGATATGGCAGATAGCGAAAACGACAGCCGCAGAGATGACCCGGAACTGTATGAAGATATGGGAGAATAAATAAAATGAAAACAATAAAAGTCAACTGGACACAGTATCATGAGTTAGTAGATAAGTTAGCAGAACAGATTAAGAAGTCAGGCAAGGAATACAAGGCAGTATATAGTCCTGATAATCCTATGTTAGCGTTTTTGTTGAGTAAGGAATTTGGGATAGAATTATTAGAAGCAATGGAATATTATAATGGTTTCGTAAATTTATTTAATATTGATACTTTTCATTATAATGAAGTATTAGTCGTCTCCGACATAATCAACATAGGAAAGACAAGAGAGCAGTATAAGGACTTTGACTTTGGGTGTATTTATTGCAGATTGATACAAACGAAAGATTTTTTATTAGCTTCGGCAGTGATAAGTATAAAAGAATTAGACAAAGACACAAAAGTAGTGATGCCCTGGGAGGGAAAATGAAAAAATTACAATGGGGAAAGACAGCAGATAAGCAGATGACTTGGCAGGAAGCAGTAGATTACTGTAAGAAGTTAGGAAAAGGTTGGAGATTACCTATGATAGAAAAACTTGTAAGTTGTATAGATTATAGTAAGTGTGACCCTGCAAGTAATATGGATTTTAAAAGCGATTACTATTGGTCGTCTACTACCGTCGTAAACTCTACTGACAATGTCTGGATCGTGAATTTCTCCTATGGAAATGTGCTCAGCTTCAATAAGACAAACAACTACTATGTGCGGCCGGTGCGGGGCGGACAATGTGGTAATTTGAAGATTAAGAAGTCAGAGATAAAATCGGAAGCAGTGAAATTATTAAAGGGAATGATAGAGAGGTTAAGATGAAACCACCAAACAACATAGAAAAAATATTATTAGCACATTATTATAGACGTACTAAAAATATTGATATTCAGAAATGTTCAGAATTGATATATGAAGAAATAAAAAAATCCAAAATCCTTATGCTTAAGAGGATATGCCGCAGTATGACACATTGTAAAAAATTGTGGGACGATTGCAGACCTTGTCAGATAAAAAAAGAACTAACCAAACTGGGGGTGAAGTGAGATGAACGAGATAGAACGTAGTGTCAGAGAAATATTATATTCAACAACTACAGATATACCTAAAGAACTCACCGATTACATCACAGGGCTACTGGATAAGGTTGTGCCGGAAGAGTACGAGTTTGAAGATATAGAAAACAGAAACGAAAATATTGATATTGCAATAAAAATACTATTTAATTTATTAAAAGACAAAATCAAGCAAAACATCGCAAAACTAAAGGGTGAAGAATAATGTTAAAAATTATTCTTAAAGAAGATTTGTATTGTCATAAACAAGGCGATGTAGCAATGGTTGAAGATGAGTGTAAAATCTGTACGTGGTATAAACCACATTATCATATACAACCAAAGCAATGGATACAATTAAGTAGTAATTCATCACAATATATGATGTGCGATTTTTATAGCAAAGATTTGTTTAATATACAAAGCGAGGTGATAAATGAATAAAACACAAAGACAATTTATTATTGAATTGTTAGATAGGATTGGAGATTTAATGATGGCACGTGATGCAATGCAAATTAAAAGATGTAAAGAAAATTCATACGCATACAGGAAGTTATTAAGTGATTTTTTTGAATTTGTAAACGAATATTTAGAATCTGGCAATGTTAAACTTTATGAGTTATCAAGTAATATCTCAAGAGAGATACGTGAATCGGAGGGAAAGTAGATGAAAAGAAAATTCCGTAAAATTTATTTCTGGTTGCTTATTATTTATTTAAGTAGTAAATGGGTATTCAGGAAAGATATGACAAGACATAAATATACCACAAGGTTTTGGATTGGATATAAATTTTATATGGATAGTTGGTATAGTATATGGTGTGATTGCGGAATAGAGCCGTGGATGAAAGGCTGTAATATATGGAAAATAAAGGAGACTAAAAGCAAATGAGAGAGATAAAATTTCGTGCGTGGAATAGAAAAATAAAAGAAATGATTGATAATAAAGATATTGCAAGAATTGATTTTTTTGACAATAAAATAGATATTATTAATGACGGAGTACCTTACGATTTCTATCACTCAAAATATGATTGTGAACTTATGCAATACACAGGATTAAAAGACAAGAATGATAAAGAAATTTATGAGGGCGATTTATTAAGGTTTCCAGCAGATAATGATTACGAAAAAGAAAACTATGTCGCCTATGAAGTTTTTTATCACGATAATGATTGTGCAGATAAACATATAGGTTTTCAAATGAACAGGGTACATTTTCAAGGTTGTTTGTGCGGTACAAGAACGTTTCCAGATATGCTTCCAAAATATACAAAAAAAATGGTGATTGCAGGGAATATTTACGAAAATAGTAATTTAATGCAGGAGACTAAAAGCAAATGAGAAAAGAAACTTGTAAGCGTAGCAGTTGTGTCGGTTCAGATTGTGAGGGTTGTGATAACTATAAAGATAACACGAAACAAACGATTAAGGAAAGGGTTGATGGAATATTTGATGAGTATATAGAATTTGATACAGAAAAAGAACAAAATGTTATTGTTGTAAAATATATTGAACAATTCAAGCAAGAACTCCACGAAGCATTCACAAACCATTTTATTGAGTTGGTTGATGAGGAGAGAAAATTAGTTAAAATGAATGGGAGTAGTGATATGGCTATCTTGATGTTAAACGATTTAAAATCAAAACTAATCGGAGGTAAAAATGTGTAAATTATTTAGTTTAGTCTCAGATGGAAATGGTAAAATTATGTATTTTGATTGGACATTAAGAGAAAAATGCTTGAAAAAAGAGTTTAGTTACGAACCCGATTCACACACAAGCATAGCCGATTATTTCGGTTATAAAGGCAAAGATGAGGATATACTAAATAAATACGAATATAATCCGTTAACAAAAGAGTTCAAGGTTGACCAGTTAAATACTATTGATGACAGCGACAAAGTAAAACAATTTTGCTTAAATTTAGATTTTAAAACCATTGTGCCACAGTTGATAATCAAACCGATTGTTAATCCTTTGATGTTACCTAAAATTGAAAAGGTAACAGGAAACGATATTGCATTGTTAAAACAGTGGGATTCCGTGTGGGCTTCCGTGTGGGATTCCGTGTGGGCTTCCGTGTGGGATTCCGTGAGGGCTTCCGTGGGGGATTCCGTGTGGGATTCCGTGTGGGCTTCCGTGTGGGATTCCGTGTGGGCTTCCGTGTGGGATTCCGTGTGGGCTTCCGTGAGGGCATATATATCCACATATTTTGACATTAAATATAATTTTGATTATTCAAGCTCAAACAAACTATGGGAACGTGGGCTTGTACCAAGTTTTGACGGTAAGATATGGCGGTTACATACAGGCAAAAATGCAGATATTGTATTTGAGATAGAAAAATCAAAACTAATGGAGGGGAAATAATGTCAGTAAATCTATATGTTAGTTCTCATAGGAATACACAATATTTTGAGATAAGAGATAAATATAACAAATTAAAATTAGTATTATTTTGGTATGTTATAATATCAGCATCAATAATTGTCGGGTTATTATGCTATATTAAATATCAAAGTAAATGTATAAGCGATTATCAGGAGTTAACATCTATTTTATTGACGGAGGATAAATGAGCAATATTGATGAACGTACCGGGAAGCCCAAAATCATATTGCATTTATGTGCTGATATGGGAACGGATAGCATAGTTTACAAAGAGCAAGGGTATGATGTTAGATGTATAGGGCAAAAAATAGGTGTTGAGAATTACAATCCACCCGATAATGTTTATGGTATTATTGCAAATCCGCCTTGTACTATGTTTTCACTGGCACGTAGTAAAGCGAAAATACCAAGAGATTTAAAACAAGGGATGTTTTTAGTCAAAGAGTGCTTAAGGATTATATGGGAATGTCAATATAAAATAACTGAACATCAAAGGCATAGTCCATTGAAATTTTGGGCATTAGAAAATCCGGGTACAGGTTTTTTGAAATGGTTTTTAGGAAAACCTTACTTTGAATATAAGCAATCTGAATATGGGGAGTGTATGCACAAAAAAACTTATTTATGGGGTATGTTTAATAAACCAGAAAAACCATTATTGTGTAACCCAATACCTTCAAATATGTGCCGTTCCACTAATCCTGTATGGGGAAGTGGTGTTAATGGTGGAGATGGTGGAAGTCGTGCAAAATGTATTTATAGTTTCGCAAAGGCATTTTTTGAAGCCAATCAATAGGAGGGATTATGATTGAGTTAATTGTTGGTATTAGTATGTTAGTAGCACTTTGTTATGCGGTAACAATTTTAACAATCAAAAGAGTTTGTAAGTTAGAGGAAAAATTGAATAAGGTAGAAAGATATGATGAACATTTGTTACACAATATCAATATGCTTTACAACAGATGCAACGGGTTAAGAGACCAATACGACGCTCTAATCAAATACCTGAAAATTCAATTTGTTGACTCTAAAAACGAATTAAAAGAAGCACATTATGAAAAGGTTAAAGGAGAAAACAAATGAAGCCTAAAGACTTAAGGAAACTCAAAAAGGCATTATCAAAATTGGCAGACTCTTTTGACAGGTATATCAAAACACATTGCGATGTAAGGAAATACAAGAAAAGAAGCATAAAATATTAAGGGGGGATAAAATGCTTAGACTATTAATCATCTGTTCTGTTTTAATGATTTGCATTATCATTATGTTTTATGCCAGTTACCGGTGGGATAGCAAGGTGAACGGAAAGGAGAAATAAAATGAAATTCGTAGCATTAAATTCTTGCAAGGCAGGTGATTTGGTAGCAATACAGCCAATGAAACTTAAAAAGAAAAGTTATGTCGGATATGTAGGAAATAATTGGTATAAGCATATTGAATGGAATGGCTTTATTGAGCAGTGTGCTTATATTTACGAGCTTAGGCTTCCAAATATCCGAAAAAGTAAATTGGGATTTATTAAAAATGGTTGTAAAAAAGTACGGGTAACTATTGAGGAAATAGAATGATAAGTCAAAAGGTTATTAATGCAATAGAACGAAGAAGCGAGGGCAGATGTGAAGCAGTAACGGGTATACGTGGCGTTGGTCGGCGTTGCTGGGGTATTGCATGCGAGATACACCACATGCAATATAGGAGCAAGTGCGGAACGGATGACATAAGCAATTTAATACATTTATGTCATGATTGCCATTATGCAATTCATTTTATCCCACCGTCAAAAGCCCCGTGGGTAATGAAATATAAAAGGCGGTATATAAAAAAATGAAAGTATATTGTAAAAATTGTAATCGTGCAACAACCAACCATTTATGCCATATACCATTAAAAGGCAGTTACACAACCGAGTATTATTTAGCAGATTTCAAAGAATATAATCACGACGGAAATTGTCCATATTATAGAAAGGGTTTGACATTTGTTCAAATTATATGGATTATATCTGCGATTGTATTTGTTCTGTCGACAATATTGGGAATGATTGGAATATTGAAATAAAAAATATTATTTTAGGTACTTGACAAAATAATATTGATATGCTATACTTTACTTATGGTTGGTTACCATGTAAAATAAAAAACCAAAACCCGAAACATTAATTTGTTCCGGGTTATTTTTTTAACGGGGGCAATATGGGTATATTCTTACCGAACAGAAAAGTCGAAACAATCCCGGGTGAAGTAGGCGAAATAGACAATACACATACAAAATACTATGCAATTATGCGGCGTGATACTTCAGGAAATACCTGGGTATATAAGAACCCATGCACACAATCAAAACTGACAGAATTTATTGATGAGGTAAAATCAAAATATGCAAATGATAAGATATACGTCGTTTCATTTGCAATACGTAACGAATCAAAAGAGGGAGAATAACAATGTTTAAAAATGTTTCGATAACATTACCCAAAAGCAAACTTGAATTTATTAAAAACTATAATATAGAGTTAGAGAATAAAATAAAATATAAAGTTGGTGTATCTAATATACTTGAGGTATGTATTGACGGAATATCAACAGGGGTAATATCACACAAAATGATAGAGAATGCAATCAAAAACGAGTTTATTGCACAAAAGAAATCACGGGCAACAAAAAGGTATGTGCGTACAATGGGGCAATTGAATACTTTATGAAAAAACAAACAGTGAATATTGATATTGGGGATATAATCAAAAATAAAAAAAATCCGAAAAAACATTCCGATGAACAAATAGAAAACTCTATAAAAGAATTTGGCTATATAGAAAATATAATAATAGATGAAAACAACACAATACTTGCCGGGCATGGCAGATATGATGCTTTAAAAAAATTAGGGCATAAAAGTATTGAGGTTATACGAGTTACAGGTCTGACCGAAAAGCAAAAAGAAAAGTACTTACTTTTAAGCAATAAACTTGTTGAATTGGGCGGTTGGGATTTTGAATTATTAAAAGAGTTTGATATTGATATTTTGAAAAAAGTTCATTTTAGCAATTCTGAAATAAAATTTTTGCATGACGATTTTGAAATACCAATAAAAAATATTGAATTAGAACATATGTATCAAATAGTTATAGAATGCGATAATGAAATAGAACAAGAAAAAACGTATAATAAATTAAAGGATAAATATAAATGCCAAGTTTTAACATTATAAAAAATATTGAATTTTTAAAAACATTTAGAAATCAAAATATAATCGGGAAATATGATTTGAAAAATAATAATTTCCAAGAGCATTTTGAAGGCGAAATCCCGATTGAACAAGAAAATTGGAATATTGGATTAATAGTAGGAAATTCGGGAACAGGCAAAACAACAATTGCCAAACAAATATTTAAACAATATTATAATAATTATAATATATATACAAACCAAAGCATAATTGATGAAATGCCAAAAAACAAAAGTATGGAAGAAATAACAAAAATATTTAATATTACTGGGTTTTCAAGCATACCCTCATGGCTTAAAAAATATGAAGTACTTTCGCAAGGCGAAAAAATGCGTGTTGATTTATGCAAAGCAATATTGACCGATAATGATATAATAATTTTCGATGAATTTACTTCTGTTGTTAATAGGGAAATTGCAAAAATAGCCAGTATGGCAATTAACAAAACAATAAAAAAATTAAATAAAAAATTTATCGCAATAAGTTGCCATTTTGATATAATTGATTGGTTGCAACCAGATTGGATATATGACACTAATAGTTTTTTTTTCAAAAACAACAAAACAAAGACCAAAAATTAATTATGAAATCAATGAGTGTTCAAGACAATATTGGGCAATATTTAGGAAATATCATTATTTGAACCATGAACTTTCAAAAACATGTCAATGCTATATGGGAACTATAAATAAAATACCAGTATCTTTTATTGCAATTCAACATTTTCCACACCCAATAGTAAATAATTATAAAAGAGTTCATAGATTAGTCGTATTGCCCGATTATCAAGGAATAGGATTGGGAAATAAATTATTAGAATTTATTGGCAATATTTATATACAAAAAAAATATAGATATATAATTAATACTTCAAATACAGCATTAATAAATTATTTCCAAAAAAGCAAAAAATGGAAATTAAAAATGTTCGGAAAACAAATGCACAATGAAACGTTAATTTATAAACAAAATTCACTAACAGGAAGAATTATGACAAGTTGGGAATATATTTAATAATATGAAAAAAAATTACATTGAAAACTTAACAGTTTTCGTAAATGACAAAGGCATCATTGATATTGACATGGTCAAGGGATATTATAAATAATAATATATATACTATATGTCAAAACCTAAACACATATTCAATGAACAAGAAAAAAACCTAATCGTTGCATTATACGAGATAGGTTGTACTGATGAAGAGGTAGCCCGGATAATACGTCTACCATATGCAACATTAAAAGACGCTATAAAATCAAATGGGTTAACCGATACCATAAAACATTCCAAAGGAATTGGCGACAAAAAAGTGGAGACATCATTATATAAGCAGGCATTATCCGGGAACATAACGGCATGCATATTTTGGTTATGTAATAGACAACGTGATAAATGGAAACAGCATAATAAGGAATTGGACACAAATCAAGGTAATATCAATGTGGTTGTAATCAAGGATGCGAAGCCCCGGGCTCGGGAAAATCAGGACATAATTGAAATAGAAGCAGGCAAGAATGAAGACAACAACGGAAATTGAGGTTACAAACGTTTATCGGCGTAATCAGGCAAGCAAATCAAAATACATCATAAATTTAGGTGGTGCAGGCTCAAGCAAATCATACTCAATATGCCAATACTTCATATTTGATAATCTATTGAAACGTAAAAACTACAATTTATTATTAATGCGTAAAACCCGCCAGTCATTGAAACTGTCAACATACATTACATTTATGCAGATATTAAAAGACAGCAATAATTATTATGAGGCATACGATAACAAAAGCGATTTGGTATATGAAATACCGTCACTTAAAAGTAAGGTAAGGTTTGCCGGCATGGATAACCGAGAACGGATAAAGTCAACAGACTGGAACGATATAGGATTAGAAGAAGCAAACGAGTTTATCAAAGAAGATTTTACATTTTGTAAGACAAGGCTATATCGAGGTGTAAAAGATAAGCAATACAAATCCCGGATATTCATGTTATTGAATCCTGTAGAGTGCTGGATACACGGCTTAGTTGACACTCCAGGCGTTGAAATCATACACAGCACATATAAAGACAACCCGTTTGTTAATGATGAGTATATTGACACATTGCAGGAATTGAAGACAGAAGACCCGGCATATTATAACATATACGCATTAGGGCAGTGGGCAAAAGCCGGTGACCTGGTATATACACATTTTCAAGAAATTGATATATTGCCCGAAGCATTTGACTATGAAATATACGGTGTTGATTTTGGGTTTAATAATCCAACGGCAATAATCAAGGACAGCGTAAAGGACAATATCCACTATTGGCAGACGCTGTTGTATCAATCGGGGTTGACAAATACGGCATTAATAGATATTATGAAACAAAAGATACCCAATCGCAACGCCAGTATATATTGCGATAGCGCCGAGCCACAGCGAATCGAGGAAATACGTAAGGCGGGATTTAATTGTGTTAAGCCGGCAGTAAAAGACGTAATGAAAGGCATTGACACAGTTAAAAGCAAACAGATTTGTTATTTATCAAGCGATGTTCATTTACATAAAGAAGCAAACGCATATAAATGGAAAGTAGACCATATGGGCAATAAGTTAGATGAGCCCGTGAAATTCCTCGACCATTTACTTGATGCCGGCAGATATGCTGTTCACAGCCATACGCCTGTTGACAGGACTGCGTTTAAGAACATAAAAAAAGAATTTATTAGTGCTGGCAGGCTACAAAGCTCAGAAGCATTTAATAATTTAAACGATTAATATGATAACACTAATTTGGTTATATTGGCAGAACAAAATTAAACTGGCATTGACCAGTAGCAAATTAGAAGCAGGCGTATTTATCGCATTGACAATTATATCAATGTTGTTTACGGTTATAACCGACATAGCATTGATTAGAATTTTATTTAAAATAGGGGGTTAGTCCTTATGGGATTACTTGACCAAGTTTTACACAGTAAGTTTTGGACAGCAGAAAACAAACCGCCAATAGTTGACGTTGAGTTGGCAATAGACGAAACGGCAATATATAAAAAAATTGATTTAGTCGCATACAATCCTGACGACTTATTCACAAAAAAAGGCATAAAAATATACCAAAAAATGATGGATACAGACCCAAAACTTGAAAGCACAATAAATGCGTTCAAGGTAATACGCAATTCTTCCGGCTGGTCTGTCAATGCCGGTGGCGAATCAGAACACGATTTGATGCTTCAGGAATTTATTCAATGGAATTTGGACAATATGCACAAATCATTTAATAGCGTATTGTATAAACTTATGGGCGCGGTAAATAACGGCGTATCAATATCAGAAAAGGTATGGACAGTCATTGACGACCCGCGCAACAAATGGAACGGCAAATATCAGTTAGTAGCAATAAAGAACAAAAACCCGAAGTATTTCAATATCAAGACAGACGATTTTGATAACCCAGTTGCAATAATAAATGTAAGTGGCTTGCATTATAGTGAGCCGTATGATATCGAGAAATTTGTAATATACTCGTGGGATGAACAATATGAAAATGTTTGGGGTAAGCCACGGCTCCGGGCATTATACGATTTTTGGTATTTGAAGCAATTGACAATGAAGTCATGGGGCATATATTTGGAACGGTTTGGATTGCCCCACCCGATATTTAAAGTTCCCGCAGGAACGGACGAAGCAACCAAAAAGGATTTATTGACCATATTGAAACAGTTGCGCGTTGAAACGGGTTTCATTATGCCAGCCGGTGTTGAACTGGACAAGTTTGAAGCCAATTCAACCAGTGCTGGGACACTGTATAAAGACTTATGTCAATATGTTGACGACCAATATCGTGAGTCAATACTCGGACAGACATTGACATCCAGCGGTGGCGGTGGTAAAGGCTCGTATGCATTAAGTCAAACCCATTTTGATATTTTACTTATGTACGAGAATATGCTTGGCGAATCATTAAGCGAAGACGCAATCAATAGGCAGGTAATCAAGCAATTAATTGATGTGAATTTTGGTAAACAGCAGAATTACCCATATTTCAAATTTAACTCACTTGAAAGCAATACCGATAGCATAAAGCAATATATAGATGCGGTAACGAAAAATGTATTGAAGCCTACACTTGAAGACCAAAACCAGATTAGACGTGCAACCGGGTTTAAAGAGGTTGACCTCTTGCCAGAAGAACAGCCAAACAACAACAGTGGAACGGTTCCTGTTATTCCTGCGGCTCAAACCTCACTTACAGAGAAATATACCGAAAGTGTATTTACAGGCGTTAAACGGCGAACCCTGACCCCTTACGAATCAATAGTTAATTTCACGGAATTAAAGGACAAACTTGATGCTGGGGTATCGGACATAACGATAAAGGCAAACAAAATCATAGAAATGCAATTAGAGGATTTGCTGAAGCAAATAGAAACAAAGAAAATCATAAAAGACAAGAACGTCAAGGGCATTGACAAACTTGTAATCTCGAATCTAACTGACATGAAGCAGTTATTTGCTGATGCTCTTGAACGTTCCTTTAATGACGGGATGCGTGATGCCCGGAAAATGATAGTCAAACGCAAAGAGAAAAGCAAGAAATTCAGTGACGTATTGTATTTTAAGCAAATGGATTTACGGAATATGAAGCCAACAAAGGCGTTGGAATACATCAAGGGGCTTGCATATAATATCGCCGGTGCTGAAAAGGACAAATTGCTGTCGGTTATAAAGCCACGGTTATATCAGGCAATTGATAATGGGTATGATAGCAAGCATACAGTTGATTTAATAATGGGCGACCTTGAAAGCACGTATTTCAAAACAGGTGAGGTAAACGAGGATTTTTATACTGGTGGCCGCATAGACGCTATTGCAGATACATTTACCAACAAGGCGTATAATCAAGGCTTGCGTTCATTTATGGAAGACCCGATACTACAAAATTATGTAGAAGCATACCAGTATAGTACTATCCTGGATGACGATGACCGGGTACGACCAAATCACAAAGCATTTGACGGACTAATATTTGCCGTAACAGATAGTATATGGAATAGCTGGTTTGACGGAGTGGGCGACCCGTCTAAAGGTTGCTATCCGCCAAACGGTTGGCGTTGCCGGTGCGGAATTATACCAGTAACAGTTGATGACGAATATCAACTTGACGATTTACCAAACAAAAATAACGCATATATTGATACAGGATTTACATTATGACCGATTTGAGTAACAAAAAAATACTTATTTATGATTTAGGCTTGTCAATTGAACTTGCCCTGAAAATGGGCGAGAAGTTCGGGCAGGTACTGTATTATGTGCCCTGGGCTGATGCATTCCCTAAAAGCGAAAAATCATTAATCGGTGATGGGTTATTAGACTATAATGTTACCCGGGTACAATCGTTCTGGGATTATGTAGACCATGTTGACGGCATATACTTTTTTGATACTTACTGCTGTGATATAATAGAGTATTTAAAAGACAAGGGCTATCCTGTATTTGGTGGCGGATATGCAGAGAAGCTGGAGACTGACAGGCCGTTTGGTCGTGCTGTTCAAGAACAAGCTGGACTTCCTACACAGAATACGGTGACAATAACCGGACTTGACAATTTAGTTGAATACCTCGACGACAAAAAAAACAAATTTATTAAGTTAAACGGCTTTAGAGGAGATTTAGAAACATTCCACTATAAAGATAAAGACAGTAATAAATTACATTTTAATGTCATGCGTAATATTATGGGTGCTAAAATGGGCGAAGTACAATTTGTAGTTGAAGACGGAATTGAGGGCATAGAACCGGGATATGACGGGCTTGTATCAAACGGGCAGTACCCGGACAAAGGCATATTTGCTTACGAATTAAAAGGGCGAGGCTATATTGCCAAACTCATGAATAATAAAGAGATTCCAACCCCGGTATTGAAAGTAAACGAAGCATTAAGCCCGTGGTTTGCAGAATATAAAATCAAGTCGCTATATAGTACAGAAGTAATGGTAGACAAAAATAATGATGGGTATTTAATCGACCCGACAATCCGGGCTGGTATGCCATGCCCGACTGCTGTTGAAATGGAAATAATAACAAACTTCCCAGAGCTGTTATGGGGTGCATTACAAGGTAACATGCCGGCAGTTGAAAGCAAATATAAGTATGGTGCAGGTGTCGGGCTTGATAGCGAATGGGCAAATGAACATTGGCTTGAAGTGGAGTTCCCGGAAAGCATAAGACAATACGTCAAGTTTCGGCGTATGATGAAAAAAGACAATCAGTATTATGCATTACCCGGGTTTAGTTCGATATGTTCTGTAATCGGGTTAGGCAACACGATAGATGATGCAATTGCACAATTAAAAGAAAACGTTGCACAAGTCAAAGGGTTTGAATTGGATAATGATTGCGGTGGGATAGATAAGGCAATAGAAGAAGCAAAAATCGGCGACGAACAATATGGAATGAATTTCTTTAAATGAAAGAAAGCCCGTGCATAAAATGTATGAAATTAATGGACTGTAATATTTGGCAATTCAAAGGATGCCACATTTATCAAAAGTGGTTAATGCTCAAAAACTCGTTTACAATGACCGAGTTGGCATACTTTTTAAAATACGGTGAGATACCGTTAACCCGACAGTATAAGAAGAAATTTTTGAAGTCATTAAAAATCGGGGGTTGACATATAATTGCTAT
>Ga0209777_10006140_pt1 | contig 13598 bp, 13 predicted proteins | sample FrelakmetHBP12HB_FD_187147 | JGI IMG/M metagenome (GOLD analysis project Ga0209777, IMG submission 187147) | Freshwater lake sediment microbial communities from the University of Notre Dame, USA, for methane emissions studies -HBP12 HB (SPAdes)... | ecosystem: Environmental > Aquatic >...
GCGTTCATAGGATACGAACGGTACGGAGCGACTAAGAGCGACTAAGTACGTACGTTGTGGTGCGTTTGGTATAGTCCCGGTTGATTCGTGCAAACGGTGCGTGGAGTTCCGGAAAGCAACAGTCCCTGATTACTACCGCTAGTATTTCGGTTACGATACTGCTTTAGCGTAAGCGTTCTCTGTCTTGCGGGCGATTTCCTCCCACGTAAGTGTGTCTTTAACAGCTACATAAGCTTCTCTTGCGAGATTGTCTCGTAGATGATGGTCAGCAATGAGCAGGTTTATTGCTTGCGAAAGGGCGAAGGCATCACGTGGGGGTACAAGCACGCCGCAGCTTTCGTTCATGATTTCAGGGACCCCCCCCACGTTCGTTGCGATAACTGGACGCTTACAAGCCATCGACTCGATCAGGAAGAGACTCGAAGCCTCCATCAAGCTTGGGATCACGACGATATCCGATGCTGAAATGAATTGCGGTAACTTAGTATGCGGCACTGCTCCGATGAACGACACGTCGTTTTGAAGGTTATGCCGTGCAACTAGTTTTTTGAGATGCTGCTTGCGCGGTCCTTCTCCAGCTATCACGAGCTCAGCATCGTGTTGTGCGACAATGTCTGGCATCGCCGAAATGAGGTAATCTAAACCGTTTTTCTCCACTAGTCTCCTCGCGGTGAATAGAACGGTTTTGTCTCCGATGAAGTCGTGGGAAACAACGTTAGGGTTAAACGCCTGCGGATCAAAGCCGTTGTGAATCGTCACAACCTTGTCAGGTGGTGCCCCCCATTTAATGACCCTGCGAGCAAAATATCCGCCTGTGTGAATCTGCATTTTGGAAATTCGTGCGAGCATCGGAGCAAGAGTGCGCTCAGTTAGTCTGTAGAGCGACGAGATAACGGGAGGTTCTATGTAACGCCAGATGTCATAGTACGAGCCGTGGATTGTGTTGACCGCAGCCCCTCTGTATTTTCGAGCTAAGACATTTGCTGCCACTCCCGATGTGTAGAAATGTCCATGATAGATATCAAATCCTGGAAGCTCTGCTGCAAGCGCTGCAAACGGAAATACGACCTGTCTTGCAAACCTTAGGTGTGCGGGATCCCATGTGAGTTTCATGGAGCCTGCAAAATCGATGGTTTTTACCAACACGTCTTCGATATGAAACTCAGCGGCCCCATTGCTTGCCCCACTAATGATCGTTACTTCGTGTCCCATTCTAGTAAGCGATTTCGACAGCTCGAGTAATGCGACTTCAATGCCGCCCAGAAGTACGCCCTCGGGCCGCGGACCGAGCTCGTAAATGTGTGCAATTCTGAGCGACTTCAAATGCGCACCTTCCATTGTTGCGCTATTTGAGCTAACGTTAGAAATGTAAACCGTGCATCTTCGCACAAATCTTGTAAGACTGAGGAGAACAGCCCCATATAGCAACCGACTTCGTGTGCCGGATGGGCGTACATCACGAACGGCACCCTTTTTGCGTGCCAAACATCCCTGCTCTCACGTATCTTTGCTTTGATTTGGTTCTCAGAAAACCCCTTAATGAAAAGTTCGCCAATCGAATCCATTGAAACTGGCATCTGCAAAACGCGGCTCCTTTTGGCACCTGTTTTAGGGTAGAACGGGGAGGTCGGCCCATTGCCCTTGAAATCACTTGAATAATCGAAGCCAATCGCTTCAATTGCTTGTAGCAGAGCGTTAGTCACAGTAAATCCGGGCGAGGCAAAGCTCTTAATCTCAGCTTTAGCTGTTGCCTCCAACGTATTTATCCCTCTGCTGATCAGCTCTTTAATCTCGATCTCATCCATGTTCTGCAAGGTATTCATCCAAGCGTAATGATCATATCCGTGCAATCCGAGTTCGTGTCCGTCATTGTTGACTCTTTGTAAAGCCTCCGGACATACGGCTTCGACTGTTTTTTTTCGCAAGATACCGTTGAGACTGTGGAGCCCGTAACGCAGCGGTCTCGCTTTGATTAGCCTTTGGTAACTTCGCGGGTCGGTGAGATACTTGAACGCATTGAGCGCCAGACTGTCAGGACCCGTCGTGATGAAAAAAGTTGCTTTAATCTCAAGACGCTGCAGCAAGTCGAGCAGTTCAGGTAAGAGGCAGACGTCTCGCGCGCTGTCGACATCAATTCTAATCGCTGCGGGGGTTTCAAGCATCGCTAATTCCACAAAAAAGTATATCTATACACGTTCTCAAAAATCATACTTGGTCTTAAGGCTGTCGTTGACTGGAAGCCGAACTACAGCATGTTTTTAGATCCGATTTTTCAGAGGTAAAAGAATCGATGGATCGTTCGCTGCTCAGGCAGGATCATAGCGTGGCTATAAAAGTAGGCTTACTGTGCGCATGCCTTCTGCTTACGTTTGGGGTATTCAGAAGCATTTTTGCTGATTCAGCTTTTCTTTTTGACTACGCCACGCTCAAGCAAAACGGATTTTATTTTTGGGCCGTTCTAGTCCTATGTGTTCTGTGGGCATATATCAAGCGAACAGAAATCCTTGAGGCCGCCCGCAGAGGGACTGACGCGAAATGGCTAACCTTAGCCATATTACTGGTGGGTGCTTCTTTCGGACTCCTGTATTACGCATCGGCATTTTCGGATTCGATTCCACTGACTCTTTTTACTATTGGGTTTGTCATCGTCGCGCAATTCTCGCTTTTTTTTGGACAGGCGTCAAAAATACCACTTATGCTATTGGGATTATTCGGTATTGCCGTTGGTTTTCCCGTGCTGCTCGAAAGCGCGGCGGCTACGTGGTTTCCGCGGGGTACTGCGGTGCTCTCCGTATCAATTCTGCAACTGTTTAGATTGCCCATTGCTTTAAATGGCGTTACGGTCACGTTGAGCAGTCTAATAGGTTACGATATCGTGACAAAGGTCGACACTAGATGCGCTGGAAGCGATTCATTAGCGATATTTCTTGCCATTTTTGGGCTCATGCTCATAGACCGAAGGCCACATAATAAGGTCTTGATTGGGTTGCTCGTTTTTGGCCTGATTGGCACCTATCTCCAGAACTTTGCGAGGCTGTTGTTGCTTTTTACAGCTGGTTACTATTACGGCAGTGACGCACTTTGGGCGGTGCACGACTACGCCAGCTACATACTCTTTCCGGTCTGGTTCCTTGGCTTTGCGGTTATTTACTTGAAATATACCCAGAAGCAGGGGAACTCGGCGATAGAACGGAAAATGAACAGTGAGAGCACTGAAGCCTTAGAGAGAGGGAGCTGACCTATGATCCGGCTTGACCCTCCCATTAGGTCTTCCAATCATTTCTAGCGAAAATCAACGCAATTGGGGGCTATTTCTTACTGCGCTTTTTCGGAATGAATGTGCATCAATAGCAAAGACTAAGTAACATCGTAAAAAATATAAGCAGGCCGTTTGGAAGCTGTACCTTATACTTAGTAGTTTAGGCCACAGCTTTTTTAACGAACAGACGGGGAATGTATTGATGCCTCTCGAAAAAACGTGCTTCCAAATGCAGAGTTGGAGTCATCGCTCGAGGCAATTCGCGACTTTGTTGCTTGTGACCACTGTTTTGATCTGCATAATCACTGCGACGGCCAATGCAGGGAGTGCGACTGGCTCTTCGCTGACCGCCAATGCGACGACGAGCGCGCAGTCATCAGCAGGGGCTACGACGCACCCGATAGAGTATCACATTGGCTGCCCGCCGTCTATGGTAAATGACGGTTCACTTGATTATTTTAAATCACACGGATTCACTACCGTGCACTTAGTCGTTCCTGACAAGGGAACGTACCAGGCGGAGCTGAATAAGATTAAGTCGCTTGGCATGAAGCCGATTATTGACGTTGAAGTCCCCATTTGGAACGGAGGACAGCTTCAGGGCACACCGATAACCAGTTTCGCCGCCTACTTCCAATCACTCAAAAACGCCGGCTGGGAATATGTCTCGTCAGAAGGGGGCAGAGCTGGCGATCTCGATTATATGGCGCAGTTTTTCAAGGGGTACGTGAACTACAACTGTGACCAATGCGGCCTCTGGAAAGACATGTACAAGCACTCGTTCACTGTTATGAACAGCTGGGAGAGCTACTATACACAGGAAGTGCCATACATCCAGACAGGAGCAAAGGAGGCCGCTGCGTTAGGAAAGCAGAATGGTATTCTTGCCGGAGTGTGGGAAGGCGGAGCCAATCCTATATTAACTAACTCGAAGAACGGTGGTTCGCCTAGCTACAGGTCAATGCTCGATTGGTCATACGCTAATGGGATAGGCTTCAATCATTTCCACGTGTGGTGTGGTCTTAATTCGCAGGGGCTTAGCAGGTATAAGGCATTAGGATTCGAACAGGTAGTGTCAAACCTACAGACTTATTACCCTGCAACCAGTTCAGCATCTGGTCAATCCACCCAAACCACCTTCTCCCCGTCCACCACGGCCCCCGCCGTCGGCCAATCCGTCACCTTCACCGCCACCCTCAAGAGCGGCACCACCCCCCTCCCCTCTAAACCCATCACCATCTACCACTACCTCAACAACGTCCGCTACACCGACACCACCAAGACCACCACCGCCAACGGCCAGATCACCCTCACCCAGACCTTTAGCTCCACTGGCCCCCGCACCTACTACGCCACCTTCGCCGGCGATAACACCTACAAGACGTCAACGAGCAGCGTCGTGACAATCAACGTTAGAGTCCAAACCGGAATCACCATCATCCCATCCTCTGCAACCCCCGCCGTCGGCCAATCCGTCACCTTCACCGCCACCCTCAAGAGCGGCACAACTCCCCTCTCGTCCAAATCCGTCACCATCTACCACTACCTCAACGGCGTCAAGTACACCGACACCACCAAGCCCACAACCGCCAACGGCCAGATCACCCTCACCCAAACCTTTAGTTCCGCCGGCATACGCACCTACTACGCCACCTTCGCCGGCGATAACACCTATGCGGCAAAGACGAGCAGCGTCGTGACGATCAACGTCGGCAGTGGTTCCCCCACCCAAGTTAGTCTCTCCCCGTCTACATCTACTCCAACCGTCGGCCAACCCGTCACCTTCACGGCCACCCTAAAGAGCGGCACCACCCCACTCTCCGGCAAATCCGTCACCATCTACCACTACCTCAACAACGTCCGCTACACCGACACTGCCAAGACCACCAACACCGCCGGCCAGATCTCCCTCACCCAGACCTTTAGCTCCACCGGTCCCCGCACCTACTACGCCACCTTCGCCGGCGATAACACCTATGCAGCAAAGACGAGCAGCGTTCTTACAATCACAGTTCATTAGTCGCTGGATACGTGAACGTTAGCGAAAGCGTCCTTTGAGCCCAAGGCTTTAGGCGACGGCGGCTGGAATGTTATCGTTCAGCCTCTATGTTACCAAAGCAGGTCTTTGCTATCTCTATTCATTTTTGTTCAGTGAATCAACAACCAGTGGGAGCTCCGTTGGTTCGAAAAAAAACTCTATGTAGCAGCCAAACGACAGAATTCAAACTAGGTTAGCGCCGCTTTGTAAAGATATTAAGATCGATTGCGTTCCCCATCGCAGAGGCTCCTGCTGCGTTTGGGTGTATACCGTCAGACATTACGAGCGCAGGATTTGAATGTCCGTGATTCAATGGGTTGTCTATAACCGAATAAAAATCGATAAGGGGGTACCCCTTTACAGTAGCGTACTCGGCTATCCACGCGTTTAAATTATCTCGTTGCGCTAAGTGGGAACTATCGGGTATGACGGTACACAGGACAGGCACGGCGCCGTGGGATTCGACACGTGTGCACATCGCTCTTATGTTAGCCTCTATTGTCGCAAGCGGTACTTCACCATTCGCGAGGTCATTAGTACCGCCTGTTATAATGACGTAATGCGGATTTAAATCAAGGGCCTCGTCCATACGGGCGAGCATATCCGCCGTTTTCACCCCACCAACGCCCTGATCGACTACCTCCCAATCCGCGTCGAGCCGTTCTTTGAGATGATACCGCCAGTTATTAGGGTCAGCTAACCCTTCCGTGATTGAATCCCCGACGCAAACGATACGGTGCGCGTACAGCGGGGGGGGCGGAGAGGTCACAGGAGAGGGGGTGGCGTTGCCGCTTCTACCAAAGCCATACGTACCTGCTATGATTGATACCAATAAAAGGACCAGCACGCCGTAAATGATATATCGCTTCTTGAACCGCCGAGATGGCTCCTTGAACCGCCGAGATGGCTCCTTGGGCGGAGGTGGAGTAGATGGTTCGGGCGTGGACGTTGCAGGGGGGATGAACGACACGCCGCAATCTGCGCACACTGCGGCGTACGGTCGATTCTTCGCGCCGCAGTTCTTGCATAACTTTTCATGATCCATAACGCGCTCGTACCATTAAATCGGCTCAAAGAATATAGCAAATGTCGGTTAGTTCTTAGTTGTTGATACAGTTGTTGGCTTGTATACCCGATTTAAAAATACCGATTTGAGCTTGCGTTTTGGTGTGGTCTGGCCACATTCATAGAAGCGTTTTTGCCTCGTTGCCACAGACAAGTCAGCTGAACTCGACAGCACGTTCTTACAAGACTGTGTGCAACATCCTTCTTGCAATTCAATACAAAAAGTGCGATGTCTCTGCAAGCGAATCTTTGTGCATCCTGCGGGAGGAACGACGCCAGTAAGGTTGCTCTTAATAAGATACTGAGTTTCAGCTGCATTAGAAACGGGATCCTTATCTAGAAAGAAGAACGTCAAAAATATCTGCTCCTTTTCTGGAAGGATTCCACGTCGTTTTTAACGCACTAGTCAACGTGAAATGAAATGACAAAAGCCGTTCCGTTCTCTCTATTCAATTCAATAGTACCCTCGAGCTGATTGACCAACGTGACAACGAGCTGCATACCCAATGAGTCAGTCGTTCGAAAGTCCAAATCAATGGGGGACTCCACGCCGGTATCCAAAACGGTCAACGTATGCGCGCCGTTCGCATGTTGTAGGGCGACGGTAACTTCCCCCGTGCGTCCGTTCAGAAACGCGTGTTTTAACGAGTTTGACGTGAGCTCGTTAACAATAAGACCACACGGGATGACGGTGTCCAAGCCGAGCCGGACGTTTTCGATGTCTGTTGTGAACGTGACGGTACCGAGAGGGATGTTGTACATCTGCAGAAGCTCATCGATCAAGCTCTCGACGTAATCAGCGAAGTCAATCTCCGCTAACAAACCCGAGCTGTACAGCTTCTCTTGAATGAGTGCCATCGATCTAATCCGGCGCTGGCTCTCGTTGAGCAGGCTCGATATAATCTGCATGTTGTTCTTTACGCGGTGGTGAATCTCTTTGAGGAGGGTCTCCCGCTCCTTAAGAGACGCTTTGATCTCGTCTTCTTCCTGCGTCCGAATTATCGCCAATGCATTCACGTCAGCCAATCGCTCAACTGCCATAAGGTCGCGCTCGGTGTAGTCCCTTCCGGGATTTGCCAAGGCAATTTGTCCTACAACCCCTTCGCCGATCAACACAGGTGCAGCGAGGAATTGCGCAAGCGGGGTGTGTCCGTCAGGAGTGCCCCGAGCTACAGGGTGGGTTGCCGGCGCGTTCGTGTAGAACCCCTTTTTGGTGTTGACGGCGTACCCCCAGAGTGCGGGATACGATCCATCAGCGCCGATGGGGAAGCGAATTTGTCTCTTCTCCTCAGGGATCGCGCATTCACTAAGCATCATCTGTGTGAGTCCAAAAGCTATCATATCCCTGTTGACCGGGTCGATTAATGCGACGAAGCCGTGCTCGCTTCCCGTGAGGAGCTTTGCCTCGTTCAGTATGGCGAGCGCGATATCCTCAATGGTTGATGTCGGCGTGATGAGGGGTGTGTAGAGGCGGGCGATGGTGGAATTGATCGCTGACTCCCATGCGAGTTCTTGTTCTGTCCGCATTCGTTCAATAGCGTAGCGGATGGATCGCTCAATCCGGTCATAATCAAAATGGCCCTTCACCAGATAGTCCTGCGCCCCGCGTCTTACGAGCTCCAATCCCAGCGCTCTATCTTCCAGACCGGTCAAAATGATAATCGGCACATCCGGCGTATAGCGCGACAAAGTCTCGAACGTTTCCGACCCTGTGGAGTCGGGAAGCCCCAGATCAAGCAGAATGGCATCATATGAGCGCTCATCACAACGCTCCACGCCTTCAGAGAGCCGTTCTGCCACGTCGACTGAGAAGTGATTGCCTTCAGATTCTTCGAGCAGATCTTGTACATACTCGGCGTCTGTAGGATTATCCTCGATGAGGAGTATTCGGAGCGTTTCGTAACTAATATTCAGCGGTTCTACGTTCGATGGAATGTTCATTCTTTGTGCCCCACACTTCCTTTAAGGGGCGCCAATTCCGGGCCCTCTGTCGTACTAAATTTGCAGCTTATGTTTTCCCCAAAGTGTCAAAACGCACAAATATCAGGCACCATTTATATTTATTTTGCACTTTGATCTTGTCAGAATAGCCTTATTTTGTCAAAATGGCGTTGTTTTATCAATCTTCTGTAAAAAATAGAAGAGGTGCAGTCCTCCACTGTCGTGAGGCTGCTCAGAAAACGGAACGTAAGAAAAAGTCCTTGTAATCCAATTGTATACTCCTAGTGAAGATACGACCGGACAATGACGCTGAGAATCCAGAACCTACTAAATAGGTCGTAGCGCATGGGATGACCGGAGTTGATTGGAAGTATTAAGCATCCGTTGCTGGAGAATGTATATGATGTTTATATGCAATATTGTAAAGATGTAGAATTCAAATCGGGTTAAAGAACAAATCTTTAAAAAGAAATGATAGACTGAAGAAAAATAAGTGGAGCACGGCACACTAAAACTACAACAATCGACAGTTCAACGTATCCTTATGTGAAAAGACGGAGAAACGATGAATACGCTTATCGTGTGCTAGCCCTACCACCATAAAAACACGAAAAAGATTGCTGACGCGATGGTGGCAGTTCTACGCGCGGAGGTCGTCAGCCCTAGCGACGTGAATACCGAAATGCTCGATGGCTATGGTCTCGTTGGGTTTGGCTCAGGTATTGCCTTAGGAAAGCATTGCGCGCAGATACTTAAGTTGTCGACCGGCGTTCAGTTTTTTCACAAAAACGCGTTTGCAGCCGGGGGGTGGACGGCATCTCAAGTTCTACCACCGTGCTTTGAGACGCCAATTGAAGGAGAATGGATGGACTATTGTTGGTTAGTTCTCGTGTCGTGCATATGACATATATGAGATAACCAAGCTGATGGGTTGGATAGCTAAAGGAAGGCCGAACGAGCATGATGAGCGCGATGCTGAGGAATTTGCTGAATGCCTCGCTTAGCGTCTTATCTCCTTTTTGCTCTCCAGGCTCTCCAGCTTAGTCTTTATGAATTAACAGGGGAGGAGTAAGTGAATGGTTGAACCGCGGGACACTATTGAAATTGTAAATGTGGTTGCATCCACCGGCATCGGACAAGAAATAAACCTTAAGCAAGCAACGCTTGCTTTAGAGGGCGCAGATTACGATCCTAAACGGTTTCCGGGTCTTGTCTATCGCACGAAGAACCCGAAGACGGCTGCATTACTCTTTCGATCGGGAAAAATTGTCTGTACGGGTGCAAAGAGCATCGATGACGTGTACAGGGGTCTGGAAAACGTTTTTCAAAGTCTACGAAATATCGGAATCGACGTGAAGGGAACGCCGGAGATCAAGGTTCAAAACATCGTCGCGTCAGCAAATCTTCACTCAGCTTTGAATTTGAACGCAATTGCCATCGGTCTCGGGCTTGAGAACATTGAGTACGAGCCCGAACAGTTTCCCGGTCTCGTCTACCGGGTATCGGATCCTAAAGTGGTGGTGCTTTTGTTTGGTTCCGGCAAAATGGTTATAACTGGCGGCCGGAAGCCCGAAGATGCTGCTAACGCAGTCGATCGAATAGTTGAGGAGCTTAAAAGCTTAAGCCTTATGTAGTCTATTCAGTTTAGGCGCTACGCGGAATAATACTCTCTGAATCAGAGCGCTCAAAGGCAACGTTGGTTGGGGGAAAGTCTTCTCCCCCTGACTTGGCTATAGCAAATGAGTTATGCGGCGCCCTTTTTATCTGTGTTGGCTTCTTTTTCGCCATAATTCTCGTAGTCGAGAAAGCGTAATCGGAACGTCTTTAGTTCGTGCGATTGCCTTTGATTTATGAGCCCTGCACAACAACACAAAAAAAGGAAAAAGCCAGGTCATTCCCTGGCTGCTGCTTTCGATGCTGCGCTTAGTGCAACCAATGACTGACCTCAATAAGAATCTCGAACGCTCAACGCTACAGTTGAGCTCTTTTGCGGCACTCAGATGCGTTCAGCTTGGTTTGTCGCCATTCCAGAACTGTTCATTCCCGAAGTGCATTATCCAATTGCATCTTTATCTCGTCGAACACCCCGTCGCCGTTCCTGAACTGCTCACTCAGATTTTGCAACCTGAGCACGTTCCTGATGGACATGCTGAACTGCAGGATGTAGATGCCGCACAGCTGGTGGACGGTGCGCTACCTGAGCACGTTCCTGATGGACATGCTGAACTGCAGGATGTAGATGCCGCACAGCTGGTGGACTGGGCGCAAGTCGACGCTGCACAGTTCGTGCACGTCGATGTCGTGCACCCTTGTGGCTCTGAAGTAGTCGTCGTTGTGGCCGTCTGGGTTGTCGTTTGTGCGACTGCGCCCACTACGCCGAAGACTGAAAATGCAACCATCGCCACTATTAAAACGGCTGTCATTTTCCTTATGCCTGTACTTTTGCGTTTCTTTTTGGGCGGCGCTTCCATTTCTGGCGCCACTTCTATAACAAATGACATTTTTTCCACACCTACCTCTTTTCTTTGGCGGGGTTTTACCCTGCCCCACCCACAATACTTTGTTGGAGACGTTATTTTGCCGTGAGACATATATATAAGGTTCGTTTTGAATTTCATTTTGTCTGCGGCGATTATTAATGTGACAAAGGAAAACGCGGACTTTGTTAGTAACAGCATTTCATTCTTCTTAATTTTCGCTGGATTTAGGAATCATCTACGTCACTAAGCAACGTGTGGTAGATCCTGACACAGTTTTACAACCAAGCGAGAAAGTTGTAAAACTATATGATGAACAATGCGATAATTAACGCTTTAAGGCGCTTGAATCACAGATCAATGAGTCAAAATCACTTCTTTTTTAAAGAAAGCGCCATCTTTCAAAAAAAAAGAGGACGAGTCAGAATGGGCTCGGCCGGATTCGAACCGGCGACCTCCGCCGTGTGAAGGCGCAGGCTTTAGGGGTTTTTGAAGCATCTTCTTTGGGCAATATCACTGTGAGAAAGGCCAGTGATCCGTCGTACATAGTCTAATAGATTCTCGTGGATAGGCCAACAAGTTTTGAGAACGTGTGCGGTAGCCGGATAGTCGGGTAGTCGTAACCCGCTTTTGCGCGATGCAGCGAGATTTTGCAGAGGTGAATCTGTAATAGCTCGTGTTTTGGCCTTGCGATGTCAGAAAAAAGGGTTGGGTAACGTTCAGCGGTTACATGGTGGCAGATGAGGTATGCGTTTGGCTCTTAATCGTTGCGATTAGCCGTGCACGACCAAGTTTTGTCTGAGAGCTTCTATGACATGTACATGAAGTATTAGGGGGCCGTCGATCTACTTGAGAAGACATTGCACTCAGTTAACTCGGACCCGTTAAACCGGGATCGTTATAAACGATGCTCGTTATAAAATTGGTGCAAAAAGAAGGTGACAAAAATGACTTGTGAATACTGCGACACGGCAAAAGAATACATCAAAGATCGAAAAGGTGCGATACGCGGTGAAATAAGCACCCTCCTGGCCGTCGGGAGAAAAGATGAAGCTTTGTGTATGGAAGCCCGTCTAAGAGAAATCGAAGCGGTGGAAGCTCGAATTTATGGTGGGTTGACGTTCGTACCGGAAGGGGATAAATGACTGAGCTGAAAGAAAATGGAGCAACCGACAACACTTGACAAGAATGGGGCCTATATCATGAGCGTACCACGACGTTAAGCACGGTTGTGCACTGCAAATTTACTGGTGGAGCCCAACACAGGTTCTTACAAGAACCTATATACCAATTATCGGCATCCGCTGCCTGAGCAGTGTATGAGGTTTATATGAGGTAATGGGTGAGTATCTTTTTCGAACAAGCAAGAAAGAAAGCTGATTCCTAACCGTATATACAAGTGTTGCTGTAAACCGAACCCCTTATTCCTGGTAACTAGAAGGTTTGGCCTTCTGGATCTGTAAGTATTTTTCGTCCTAACTTCAGTAACCTGCTTGAACGAATAGTACACCGTTAAAACTACGTTCTAACGACAGTGACTGAGGCCAGCGTTATGCATCCTGAAGGAAGGGCAGACAACCGCGAAAATCAGCTCTCGACAGACTGGCCGCTTGGTATTGTAGGAGTGTTTCGTTGGCATTTTGGTCTGCAGCGAGTGTAGCAATATCATACCTTCCGCTGCTCTCAAAAGATGCGGTCCTCTCTCATTGGTCTCAACTGCCGACACGTTTTTATATATTTTAATTAAGAATTGCTGCTTAATAGCCATTTAAAGCTCCTTTTGCTCAGGATTTTAATCTCACTAGTAACGAATGATTCACATTGTTCTCATCGAATTTGATCCTAATAGCGCTCAGGATATCCTGAGTCGATTGCCGCGCGTGAGCTACGACGTCGTCGCAACCACGGCGACCGTCAACGAAGTTATTACGCGCGCGAACGAGCTGAAGCCCTATCTCATCCTTATGTATATCAGAATGAAGGATGAACGCGGCAGTATCGACGCGGAGTTCGAGGTGAATAGCTAACATCCGTCCGGTCGGAAAAGGGTAACCACGGAGCCACGAAGCGTTCGGAGGAGGAACATGGTGTTCCTCAATCCCTCCGTGTGCTTTGTGGCTCTTTTATTGAAAGATTGAAATAAGGAGTGTGGTGCAGAGTATATACGTGGAGAGAGGGGGGACAGAACTATGGCATTTCGATTCGACAAATTAACGCTGAAGGCAGAAGAGGCTGTGGTGAGGGCGCAAGAACTCGCGATCGATCGAGGCAATGCGCAGATCGATCCGCTGCATCTGCTGGCCGCGCTGTTAACTGAGAACGATGGAATCGTCGGGCCGATCCTCGAGAGGATTGGAGTGAACCGGCAACAACTCGATTCGGTCATACAGGCGGAACTAAAACATTTCGTCCAGGTCTCGGGCGGAGCGCCGCCACTAGGGAGCCAGGAGCTGAATCAGGTGCTCGAAGCGGCCCAACGCGAGGCAGATGCAATGAAAGATGAGTTCGTCTCGACCGAACATCTTTTGCTGGCATTGGCGAAGGTCGATTCCAAAGCAAAAAATATTCTGAAACTCAATGCCGTTACTGAAAAGAACCTGTTAAAGGTGTTGCAGGCGGTCCGCGGCAGTGCGCGTGTGACCGACCAGACGCCGGAAGATAAGTTCCAAGCGTTGCAACGCTTTGGCATCGATATGGTGGATCGCGCCCGGCAGGGAAAACTCGATCCGGTGATCGGTCGGGACCAGGAAATCCGCCGGGTCATGCAAGTCCTCTCGCGCCGGACGAAAAACAATCCCGTGTTGATCGGCGAGCCGGG
>Ga0209777_10006141_pt1 | contig 13596 bp, 8 predicted proteins | sample FrelakmetHBP12HB_FD_187147 | JGI IMG/M metagenome (GOLD analysis project Ga0209777, IMG submission 187147) | Freshwater lake sediment microbial communities from the University of Notre Dame, USA, for methane emissions studies -HBP12 HB (SPAdes)... | ecosystem: Environmental > Aquatic >...
CGGCTGGGTTGTCCATCAACCGCCTGAGGGCATCGGCCAGGGAGTTCACATCGCCCGACTCAAACAGCAGCCCGCCGCCGGTGATCTCCATCATCTCCGGGAATATCCCCGTGTTCGGCGCGGCCACCGGCACGCCGGAAGCCATCGCCTCCATAGCAGCCATACCGCGCGACTCGCCTATCCGGCTCGGGACCGAAAACGCGCCGCAGCCGCGCAGGAACTCGACCTTGTCCGCGAACCCGACCTCGCCCAGATACTCGAACCCCGATGACAGCCCATTTGCCTCGATCTTGCGAGTGATTGCCTCCCAATAGTCCCGCCTGAGGACCTTGCCCGCCACACGAAGCCTCACTTGCCGGCCCTGCTCGCTTGCCAGCAGCCCGAACGCATCCACCAGCAGGTCCAGGCCCTTGGTTGGGTTGATCACGGAGAGGTAACCGATCACAAACGGCTCCCGCACGCGCTCCGGCGCGGACCTGAACGCCGCCGCGTCCATGCCTGCCCGAACCACCCTGATTCGGTCGCGTGGGACCCCTATGAACCCGGCCATCTTTGTCGCATAGCTCTCCCCCGGCGAGACGAACAAATCGATCGAATCGGCGTTCTTTTTCATCAATTCCCGCGCTTTGGAACCAAAAGGTTCCGGTATCGCCTCGATAAACGAATCCTCGCCCTGCAGCGAGCACAAAACGGGAACTTTGAGGCGGATTTTGAGCTCAGGGGCGATGCCGGAAAGCAGTGAATTCGTGATGTCGACCACGTCCGGCCTGGCCTCGCGCAGCAGGTATTCGATCAGCTTTTCGAGTTCCACGCGCTGGTCGCCGTCCCTGCCCGCAAGCACGGATACGGTCATCGGTCCGAGGTCTTTGGGGTGAGTATTGATCGCCCATTTCGCGACCCGCCTGAGCAGGCTTGGGTTGTCGAGAGCATTGCGTATGAACCGGGGGGTGTGCCGGAAGACTCTGGAAAGGCTGTCCAGATAGACATTGACGCCGCCGTAGAAGACGGGCGTGAGGGGAAGCCTGTCAGTGTCATCGATTCTGAGCGGGGTGTAGAGCGGCATCACCAGGACATCGTGCCCGCGCGCTAAGAGGCCTTTCACGAGGGCCACATCCCTCGCGCAAGCCCCGCAATACATATCCCCCGCTCCGGCGGCTATATAGACTATCCGCATTCTTCTATTCTCCCGACTCTCGGACTCCGGACTCCCGGACTTCCCTTGACACGGCAGCGCCTGCAAGACTAGTATAGCATTGTAGAGGCCGGATTTCTCGGAGCAAATTATGAAACCTTCTTCATTTGCCAAGGCCATACCGGGCATTATCCTCGCGGTGTGTGTTTTTTGCCTTGCTTACTGGTTGGGCAGCAGTCGGAACTCGGGTGGTGTCTCCGAACGCGTGCCTCAGCCTGTTCCCGTCGAATCCGCGGGTCAGCCCCAAGGTGGAGCGCTGCCGGTTGGACAGGCGGCGCCTCCCGGCGCACAGCCGGGGGTGACAGCCGGGACTTCCGTGACGGCATCCGGCGCGGAGCCTCCGGCTCTACCGGGTTTTTGGCCGGGGTTTAGAGGGCCCAATCGGGACAACATCAGCACGGAGACCACGCCGCTTCTCGCGAAATGGGCGGCGGGCCAGCCGAAGGTTCTGTGGTCGCTGGATGTGGGCGAGGGCTACGCCGGCGCGGCGGTCGCGAACAGCCGGGTGTATATCCTCGACTACGACCGAAACGCCCAGGCGGATGTTCTCAAGTGCCTGGCGCTTGCCGACAGCCGTGAACTCTGGCATTATTCGTATCCCGTCAGCATTAAGCGAAACCACGGAATGTCCCGAACCGTCCCAGTAATAGCGGGCAATTTCGTCGTGACCCTGGGGCCAAAATGCCACGTGCTGTGCGCGGACGCGAAGACCGGCAAGCTCCACTGGATGATCGATCTCGTGAAGCAGTTCGGCACGGTCGTCCCTGAATGGTACGCCGGTCAGTGCCCGATGATAGATAACGGCAAGGCGATCATCGCTCCTGGCGCAAGCGCGCTGATGATCGCGGTCGACTGCGCGACGGGAAAGATCGCCTGGCGGACCCCCAACCCGGACGGCTGGGCGATGACACATTCGTCGATAGCCCCGATGACAGTCGGCGGCAAGAGAATGTATATATACTGCGCGAGCGGCGGTGTTGTCGGGGTGGACGCGGCGGACGGAAAGATTTTGTGGAAAACTGACGCGTGGAAAGTGAAGATCGCGACCGTGCCCAGCCCGCTTCCGATCGGCGATGGGCGGGTGATGCTCACGGGCGGCTACAACGCCGGCGCGATGATGATACGGGTAAAGAAATCAGGCGGCGGGTTCGGAGTCGAAACGCTATATGCGTTTAAGCCCGACGTATTCGGTTCCGACCAGCAGACCCCGATCTTGTATAAGGGTTATATCTACGGCGTCCGGCCCGGCGGGCAGCTTGTGTGCTTGGACCTGAGCGGCAAACCCGTCTGGGACAGCGGAGGGGCGAGGTTCGGGACGGGGCCGTATATGATCGCCGGCGGGATGATTTACGCGATGAACAGCACCGGCGTGCTCACATTGGCGGCCGCGAGCCCGTCGGGTTACAGGCAGCTTTCGCAGGCGAAGATCCTGAACGGGCCTGATTCCTGGGGCCCGATGGCATTGGCGGGCGGCAGGCTGATCGCGCGCGACTTCACGCGCATGGTGTGTGTGGATGTGGGGAGGCGGTAGACTTGAGTCAGGGGGAGGACAATCGTAAAGCTTCCAAGCTGGTGACGGCGATCAAGGTCACGGCGGTCATACTCGCGATATTCGCGGGCACGCGGATCATAGGCATCATCGGAAGCTGCGGCATCCCCGGCTGCGGAGTCAACAGCGACAGCTTCGATGACAAAATGTCCGCGCTCTCCCGGACCGACCCAAAGCTGGTTAAGTATCAGGAACTGAGGCGGGTCAAACTCGACGTCGACAGCCCGACCGCGATAGCCATCAGTTCCAACGGCCAACTCTATGCATCGGGCGTGAGGGCAATCGGGATCTATGACCGGCTGAATGGTGTTCGCCTGGGCGGGTTCAAACTGGCGGGCACGCCCCGCGCTCTCGCATCCGGTCCGGATGGAAGTATCTACGCGGCGATGACGGAGCACGTTGAAGTCTATGACGGCTCCGGTAGGCTCAAGAGCCGGTGGGCCTCGCTGGGAAGCAAGGCCACGATCACGTCCATCGCCGCGAGCAAGACCAATATCTGGGTGGCGGATGCGGGGAACCGTGTGGCCGTCAAGTACAGTCCGGCCGGTCAGGTCATGGCTCTGTTTGCCAAGAAGGACCCCTCCAAGCACGCTCCCGGGATCATACTCCCCAGCGCGCACATGGACGTGGCGGCGGCAGGCGATGGTGTCTGGATATCGAACCCCGGCAGGTTTGAGCTGGAGTTCTACTCCGCGGACGGCACGATGACTCGTTCGTGGGGCAAGGCATCGTTCGCGATCGACGGCTTCAGCGGCTGCTGCAACCCGACCGACTTCGCGATCTTGCCCGACGGCAGGTTCGTGACCAGCGAAAAGGGCCTGCCAAGGGTGAAAGTCTACGCCTCGGATGGCAAGTTCGAGGGAGTAGTAGCCGGAATGGAGACATTCAAGCCGGAAGTTGTCGGGTTGGATTTGGCCGTGGACCCGCAGGGCCGGGTGTTCGTATTGGACCCGGCGTCGAAGTGCGTGCGGGTGTATATTCCGAAGGGAAAGGCGAAGTAATGGGCAAGGGATTCAGCGATGGCCGCAGGGAGTTCCTGCGCGGCCTTGGCAGGTCAGCGATGCTCGGCGGGCTGCTTTTGGGCGCGGGCGCGCTCATCCGCCGCGAGCACGCCGAAAGACCCCTCGAAACCTGCGCCAGCGACGGCATCTGCCGCAACTGCCGGGACCTCCGAGACTGCGGCCTACCGCAGGCGTTATCGTTTAAGCAGTCAAGGTGATAATCACGAAAGGCCGGAAGGGAAGTAATCACGAAAACGCGAAAGGGCGAAAGCACGAAATGGGATTTGGAACTTCGGGTTTACTCTCCGCTGTGCGTGGGTCTCCTAACCCCGCGCGAAGCCCCGGCATGTGCCATCCTGAGTGGAGCACAGACCCCGGGACTCGTCATTCCGAGCGATCCTGACCCTGAACTCGATTCAGGGGATTCAGGAGAGGAATCTGCTTTTCCTTTCTCCTTTTCGTGTTTTCCAGCTTTCGTGGTTTCGTGATTGTATTTCCCTACCGTGTTTCAGTGATAGAGGTAGATAGGCATAGTCGCTAATTGAACAGTGATGACAACGAAAAACTGACGCGGCGGCAGTTGCTGTCGAACGGGATATGGTACGCGGGGCTTATTGGGCTGGGCGGCTCGCTGGGATGGCTTGCCGGCAATTCCCGGGAGGGCACCCTCTGGCAGATCGACCCGAGCAAGTGCACCCAGTGCGGCCAGTGCGCGACCGAATGCGTCCTGACGCCATCCGCCAGCAAATGCGTCCATTCGTTTGCCATGTGCGGCTACTGCAAGCTGTGCCTGGGGTTTTTCATGCCGTCCCCCATCGAGCTTAACGAGGGCGCCGAGAACCAGCAGTGCCCGACCGGCGCGATCAAGCGCACCTACGTCGAGGACCCTTACTACCAATACACTATCGACGAGAAGCTCTGCATCGGGTGCGGGATCTGCGTCAAGGGCTGCTCGGCATTCGGCAACGGCTCGCTGTATCTTCAAATCCGGCACGACAGGTGCGTCAACTGCAATGATTGTTCCATCGCCCGCGCCTGCCCCTCTCGGGCCATCAGCCGCGTTCCCGCAAGCAGGCCCTATATGCTCAAAGTCACAAACAAGGAGCAGAAGGGCTGATGGGGATTTTGGATTTTGGATTTTGGATTTTGGATTCGGGAAGGGAGTCTACCACGGAAGCGCGGAAATCCGGAAACACGGAAGGGGATAATCGCGAAGGCGCGAAGAGAGCGAAAGCGCGAAAGGTAACACAGGCTGTGGTAGAAGTACTCTCCAGCATCCTGAGCTGCGTCCAAGGAGGCGGTCGCCGGAGTGTCAAGCTTCTGCTTTCCGCCTTCTGCCTTCTCCTGGCCCTTCCGGCGAGCGCCATAGAGCACTTTCCTCCGCCGGACTTCACCAACGGCTACACACTTCCGACAACCACCACACCGCCGCCGCGCGCGGACTTGTTTGCATATATCGATGTGGGCGTGCTTTTCGCGGCGCTGCTGCTGGCGAGTTATCTTGTATTATGGAAAAGGTCACGCCGTGGGATTGCCGCGCTCGCGATCTTCTCGCTGGCGTATTTCGGGTTCTACCGGCACGGCTGCGTCTGCCCCATAGGGTCGATCCAAAACGTCTCGCTGAGCCTTGCCGACAGCAGCTACGCGCTGCCCGTCGTCGTGGGGGCATTCTTCCTGCTGCCTCTGGTGTTCGCGCTGTTCGCCGGGCGGGTATTCTGCGCGGCGGTCTGCCCGCTGGGGGCTGCTCAGGATATCGTGCTGCTGCGTCCGCTCAAGGCGCCGGGTTGGCTCGCCCATTGCCTGGGGCTGATCCCTTGGGTGTATCTTGGCGCGGCTGTTCTCTATGCGGCCACCGGGACGACGTTTTTGATCTGCCATTACGACCCGTTCGTTGCGTTTTTCAGGCTCGGCGGACAAATGAACTTGTTGATCTATGGCGCGGTGATGCTGCTTCTGGCCGTGTTCGTCGGGCGCGTTTACTGCCGGTTTTTGTGCCCTTACGGAGCGCTTTTGCGGCTGATCTCCCCACTCGCGAAATGGCGGGTGACGATCACCCCCGACGACTGCGTCCGGTGCCGACTGTGCGAGGACGCCTGCCCGTTTGATCAGATCACATACCCGACTCCGCGGGACGTCTCGATCAACCGCGAAGAGGGCAAAGGACACCTGGCGATGCTGCTGGTCCTGCTGCCGGTGTTGATCGCGATAGGCGCGGGGCTGGGATATCTGGGCAGCGGCACACTCGCGACGCTGGACCCCAAGGTGAGAATTGCGCGCATGGTGTGGGTCGAGGATCACAAGACTGCCGAGCAAAAGGCAGCCGAGCAGGCCGCGGGAGTGAAGCCGCTTCTGGAGATCGAGGCTGTCCGCAAGCACGATACTCCCAAGGAGGAAGTATATCTGGACGCTCTGGCGGTCACTCGGAAATTCGGAATCGGCGGCCCGATATTCGGGGCGTGGATAGGGCTGGTGATCGGTCTGAAGTTGATCGGACTATCCATATTCAGGAAACGGACCGATTATGAACCCGACTCCGCGGGGTGCGTCGCGTGCGGCCGGTGTTATGGGTCGTGCCGTCGAGGGGGTAAGACATGATGACCTCGATGCGAAGAAGATTCTGGAGGAGTTCTCATGATGCGGCCGGGCGCTGACGTAAAGAAAACACTGGACGAGCAGGCGGAGGCTGCGTACACGGCATCGGTGCGAGGAGCCTGGGTCGCGGCTATCTTCTGCCTGATGGTTTTCGGGCTGATGCTCGGCAATCGCGGCGCGTTGAAAAGCGTCGACCCATTGAACTCCCCTCGACTCGCGGCGGTGATGAAGCAGTTGGCCGGGGACCCGCGAAACGTCCAGCTCAAGGATAGTTACCGCAAGCTGGACCTGCGGCTCAGGAGTGAATACGAGCGCAGGCTGGCGTTTTCGGATAAAGGGGCATACGTGCTGCTGGTCGGTATCTCGCTGTTTCTGATGGCGGGAGCGTCGGCCGTCCATTATGGGCGCATCCTTCGACAGTGCTCAGGATGCCGGGTAGTGGTCGGTCCCGAGAAGCGGGATTCGGACACGGTCCGGCGCTCGGCGGCTCTCGCGCGGCGGGCGGTGGCGATTTTCGGCGGCGTTATGGCGCTCGGCCTCGCGGCGCTGGCCATCCTGCCCGGCAGCGATCTGACCAAAGAGTATCTGAAGGCCACGCGCGGCTATCAGCGGCCGGTCGCGGTCTCCGAGGATTCATCCATATCGGCCCCACGGGCGGCTCCCGGACCGACCGCGCCGGGGCCTCAACCCGGTCCGGCGCCGGCAACGCCGGGCGGCGCTCCTCCGGCAATTCCGGGCAACATCAAGCCGCTGCCGATCCCCGGCCCGCCCAGCTCCGGCGGCACGGGTAAGCCCGCTCCGATCAGAATGCAGACAACGGCATTCAACGCAAGCGACTACAAACCATCCGCCCAGGAATGGGCGGCAAACTGGCCTGTTTTTCGCGGGCCGTCCAACATGGGTTTCATCGAATCCGGCGATTATCCCACGAAATGGGATGGCAAGACCGGCGAGGGGATCCTCTGGAAGACCGAAACCCCGCTGCCGGGCTGGAACTCCCCGGTTGTGTGGGGCGATCGCATATTCATCTCCGGCGCGGACAAGGACAAGCGCGAGATTTACTGCCTGGACGCGGTGACCGGCAGAATGATCTGGTCCAAACCCTTTGCGATGCTCTCCAAACAAGTGAGCGTGTTGGAGGATGCGGGTTATGCGCCGTCCACACTGGCTGTCGACGGCAGGCGGGTGTTCGCGATATTCCCGAATGGTGACCTGGGGTGCTGGGACTTCGATGGCAAGCCTCTCTGGCAAAAGAGCCTCGGCAACCCCGACAACACATACGGCCACGGATGCTCGCTGACGATGTTCGGCAGCCTGCTGATGGTCCTTTTCGACCAGGACCCGGACGGCGCGGAGGCAAAATCGCTGCTGATGGCGCTGCAGGGCGGGACCGGCGCGTGCGTGTGGTATGCCCGGCGGACAGCGCCCAAGTCCTGGGCCACCCCGATTATCGTCAACACCGGCGGGCGGCTGGAACTGGTCACGTCCGCGAACCCGTGGGTGATCTCATACGACCCGATTGCCGGCAGGGAGTTCTGGCGGGCGAACCTGTTGAGCGGCGATGTCGCCCCGTCGCCTGTGTTTGCCGGCGGGATGGTGCTGGCCTGCAACAGCGGCGCGGCGCTTGCGGCGATTAGACCGGGCGGCAGTGGGGATGTGACCACGAGCCGGGTTGCCTGGAAGTCCACCGACGGCCTGCCGGATATCGCCAGCCCGGCCGCGAACGGCGATCTGATTTTTATGGCCGACAGCGGGGGCAACGTGACCTGCGTCGATCTCAAGACCGGCGCCAAGGTCTGGGACCATTCATTCGGCACTCCATTCAAGGCTTCCCCGACGATCGTCGGCGGGCGGGTATACTTGCCCGACAACGACGGCGTCATGCACATCATCGCCGCCGCGAGGACGTTTGAGGAAGAAGCGCAATGCGCGCTTTATGAGGAAACCGGCGCGACCCCGGCGTTCGTCAACGGCCGTATCTACATTCGCGGGGCAAAGCACGTTTATTGCGTGGTTGGGAAGGGATGAGCGGAAAGCTGAAAAGTGGAATGTGGAGGGCGGAGAGTGGATGTTCGGAAGGGAGTGGCCGATAGCCCTTGCGCATGTCAAGTGTCAAGTTTTATCCGCGCCATGCCTGCTTCCCAATCAAGTCTGTGCATACGGGGTATTCCGAGCATCGAAACCCCCTCAGCCTCAAAGCATTCGTAACCACCGAGAGTGAACTCGCGGCCATGGCGATGGATGCGATCATCGGGTTCAGCAGCACCCCGAAAGCGGGATAGAGAATACCGCCGGCTATCGGGATGCCGAGGCTGTTATACACAAACGCAAAGAACAGGTTCTGCTTGATGTTGCGCATGGTCGCGCGGGAAAGCTCGATCGCGGTCGCGACTCCGTTGAGGTCCCCGCCGATCAGGGTTATGTCCGAGGATTCTATCGCGACATCGGTCCCGGAGCCTATCGCTATCCCCAGGTCGGACTGGGCGAGCGCGGGGGCGTCGTTGATGCCGTCACCGACCATCGCGACTATCCGGCCCTGCTCCTGGAGCCTCTTGACCGCTGAAGCCTTATCGGCGGGCAGCACGTCGGCCATCACGTCGTGGATTCCCACGCTCTCGGCGACAGCATGGGCGGTGCGGGCGTTGTCGCCGGTCATCATCACGACGTCCAGGCCGAGCCTTCTCAGGCGCTCGATCGCGGCACGGCTCTCGGGCTTGATTGTGTCAGCCACGGCAAGCACTCCGGCGGGTCCGCCGTCTATGGCAACGATCATCGCGGTCTTGCCCTGGGTCTGTAGCCCGTTGGTTGCCTGGTCCAGATCGGCTGTGTCCATGCCGTTTTCGGTCATAAGGCGGGAGGTGCCGATCAAGATGTACTTAGACTCGACCTTGCACTTCACCCCGCCTCCGGGGAAGGCCTCGAATTGCTCCGGGGTCGAAAGCCGAAGGCCGCGCTCCTGGGCTGCGCCCACTATGGCTTCGCCTATTGGGTGCTCGCTCGCTTTCTCGCAGGACGCCGCCAGGCGCAGCAGGTCGGTTTCGGGGATGTCGGCGGTGGGAATCACGTCGGTGAGCGCGGGCCGGCCAGTGGTTATAGTACCGGTCTTATCGAGGACGACGGTCGTAATCCGGCGGGCGGTCTCGAGCGCCTCCGCGCTTCGGATCAATATCCCGTTTTCCGCGCCCTTGCCCGTGCCGACAGAGACGGCTGTCGGGGTCGCGAGACCCAGCGCGCAAGGGCAGGCGATGATCAGGACCGCCACAAACGTGACCAGCGCGAACGTCAGCGAAGGGCTGGGGCCGAAAATGAACCACAGCATGAATGTGAGCACCGCTATGCAGACCACAACAGGCACGAAGTAGCCCGCCACCGTATCGGCGAGTTTCTGAATAGGGGCCTTTGTCGCCTGAGCCTGCCGCACCAGCCGGACAATCTGGGCGAGCACGGTGTCCTTGCCGACGCGAGTGGCCTGGAACGTAAAGCTGCCGGTGCGGTTGATGGTCGCGCCGATCACCTCGTGGCCCGGCTGCTTTTCGACGGGGATGCTCTCGCCGGTGATCATGGACTCGTCGATGGTGGATTCGCCCTGGCTGATCACGCCGTCGACGGGGATCTTCTCGCCGGGCCGAACCACGATCAGGTCGCCGACTCGGACTTCCTCGATCGGCAGGTCCTGCTCGATTGCATCGCGGATCACCCTGGCCGTGCGGGCCCGCAGCCCGAGGAGCCCGCGGATGGCGTCCGATGTATGACTTTTCGCGCGCGCTTCGAGAAAACGGCCGATAAGAACGAGGGTGACGATAACGGCGGTGGTCTCGAAATATACGTGCGGGGCCGCGCGGTGAGCCATGAAAAGGCCGGGCAGGAAGGTCGCGGCGGCGCTGTAAACGAATGCCGCCAGCGTGCCGACGGCGATCAGTACGTTCATATCGCTCGCGCGGTTCTTTACCGATCCCCACGCGCTCTTGAGTATTCGCGCGCCGGACCAGAATAGAACGACGCCGGTCAGGGCGAACTCCGCATAAACAAATGGGGATGGGGGCATAACGCGGAGCACCATCGAGAGCGCGAGCACCGGTAAGGTCAGAGCGGCCGCGACAATGAGCCGCTTGTGGATGTCGGTCGCTTCCTCGCTCCCGAGCGGGCTGACTTCCCCGGCCATATCGGCTTCGACTTCCTGGGCCGTGTAGCCAATCTTCTTGATCTGGTCGATGATCTTGTCCAGGGAAACCAGCGCCGGGTAGTATGTGACGTAGGCTCGTTCGGCATCGAAGTTGGTGGTGACGGCTTGAACGCCTTCGAGCCTGCCCAGGACCGTTTCGATAGCGAGCAGGCAGCTCGGGCAGTGAATTCCGCCGATCGCGAGTTGGACATCTCTCGCGTCGGCGGGGGTGCGGTCCTGCACGCGGCCCGCCGACGGCAGTGCGGCGCTTTTGCCGAAGAAGAACCATATTATGAACGCAATCGCCGCCGCTCCTATCGCGGCTACGGCGTAATGTGGTGTTGTCATCGTGCCGCCTCTGCCATTCTTTCTCTATGTTACCCAATGCCCGGTACAATTGTACTCCTGGGGGTATGGGCTGGGCAAGGTGCCATAATGCGAATACGGGGCCGGATTGAGCTTTTCTAAAGGGGGTTTGTCTCTTTGGGTCCCCGCTACATCTATCCATTCGATCCCCTTTTCAACCCAATGCGGACTGCAATTCGCACTAGATCCCTACGGTACGATTTTCCTGTGAGGCAACACGGTGGGCGCGTGTATCTTACAGGTATCGCGGAGTCCTGGCCAATAGAACACCACGGACCTCGAGGCCCGTGGTGTTTGGGTTGTAGCGGATTTCAGCTTTGTTTGGAGTCAAGTCTAGCCGTGTTCGCTGACCCACCGATCCAGGCGGAAGGCCCAATCGGCTTCCTTGGCGGACAGGAATTGCGCCTGCTCCCTCATGGGACGTGTCACGGTCCGGTCGCCGCCGAGGGTGTCAGCGGCGTTGGACTGGGTAAGCAACTGGGACAGCGTGCGGGCATACACCGCGTCAAAACAAGACGCGGGCGTCGCGCACAGCTCGGCGATGATGGCCTGAGCTCTCGCGCAGTCGGGCGAGGCCGAGGCGCACGCGACCGCTCCATACCATGCCTGCAGCTTAGCGTTCGCGCTGGTGAGATAGCCGTTGATCTCACCGGAAATGTCGCGCAGGTTGTGGTTGTTGGCTCGCTGCATACCGAATTCCGTCACAGCGATAATCACGCTGTTCTGGGCATACATTCTGCTCGCGTATGCGGCATCAAAGCCAGGGCAACCGACACACTGCAATTCCGCGGCCGGTCCGGCCCCAAGCGCGGCAGGCACCGAAGCCGGGCAAGGACATGCCGGCGGGCACGGCTGCGGGCAGGGCGGTGCGGCCATGGGACATGGCTGAGGGCACTGCATCTGCACGGGCTGCGTATAGGCTATAGGGCACCCGGCCCATGCTGTCGACGCGGCAAGAATGAGAATAACCGAAAGTAGAGTCCAATGTGCGTATCTCATTTTCATGCCTCCTAGATCAAGCATGAACGTTATCTCATGTACGTTCTACCACGCATGATGCCTGCATAAACCGTGTATTATTTGTGTCAAGGGGGGGAGTGGTCGGCGAATCGGAGTTCGCCACCCATCAAGGAGGCAGCGTAGACGCAAGGTAACCGTTCGGAAACCTTGAGCACAGCGCCTGTCTACCCGTCACCCTGAACTCGTTTCAGGGTCTATCCCTTCGTAGCCTGGATGCTGAATCGAGTTCAGCATGACGTGGTACTCACGGGGACTGAACCCTTACGGACGCAAGAGACATGGATTGCCTGGTCGCGGCAAAGTGGTAGAATGTTAGACACGGGTTCTCAGGCAAATCGATGCATGCGAGGCGCTGATGCGGGTACAAGTTGGTGTGCGTAATTCGGTAGGCACTCGGCGGCCTTGAGAGACAAGCGCGATGATCAGCACGAATGAAAACGCCCAAAATAGAGGATCGGCACGGTGGATCGGTTATGCGGTCACGGTTGCAGCCGACCTTGTCCTGACAGTGATACTGAAGCTGATCGAGCCTCATTTGCCACTGGCCGAGTTTCCAATACCGTATGTCCTAGTCACATTGATGGCCGCCTATTTGTTCGGGGAAGTCTCCGCGATCCTGGCGTTCGTCTTGGGCCTCATCTGCTACGCGTATTTCTTTCCGCCATATCACGGCCTCTGGCCTCCGGCTGCCACACCATTGGACTGGGCTGGGTTGGTCGCGTTTGGGTTGGGGAATCTCGGCGTGGCTTTTGTCACGATAGCTATGCGGAGGGGTATGGCGCGGGCCCGGATGCTTGCGGCCGACCTTGGGCGGACCGAGGCTCAATACAGATCGCTGATCGAGACGATGAACGAGGGTTTCGCCACGGCGGACGCGGACTACGTTTTTACCTACGTAAACGCCAGGTTCGCGGAGATGCTGGGATACATGCCCGAGGAAATGATAGGGCGCCGGCTCGAGGAATTTCTGGACGAGACCAGCCGAACAATAATGGCGGGCCAGATCGCCCAACGGCGCGCCGGACGTTACGGGCGCTACGAGCTTACGTGGTTGTCGAAAGATGACCGACCCGTGCGCGCTCTGGTTTCTCCGAGGCCCGTTTTCGACAGCGATGGCCGGTTCGCCGGCAGCTTCGGCGCGGTAACCGACATCACGGAACTGAAGCGGGCTGAAGAGCAGAAGCGGTTCTTCTATCGGGAAACCATTTTCAGCGTGACCGAAGGCAAGCTCGATATCTGCGAGCAAGCCGATGTGGCGCCATATCTGGCAAGTTCCGAGATTGCGCTGGAAATCGATACCCTGGAGCGCCTGTCCCACGTCAGACATGAAGTTGAGGAATTCTGTCGGGCACACGGGCTGAGTGGTGACGCACTTGGGTTGTTCGTAATAGCTGTTGGGGAGGCGATGACCAACGCGGTCAAGCACGCAACGCAGGCGCGGGTCTACTCGGGCCACAGAGATGGGTCTGTGTGGGTCGGGGTCAAGGACAGCGGGCCGGGGATAGAGTCACTCATCATTCCTCGCGCCGTGCTGCTTCGGGGGTTCTCCACAAAGCCTTCACTGGGATTGGGTTACTCACTTATGCTTGGAGTCGCGGACCGAATCCATCTCAAAACCGATGCAGCGGGCACGGTGGTCATACTTGAGAAGAGGCTCGGCGACCAACGAGACAGGATATTTCCCCAGGACTTGCCGGATACGTGGGGCTATGAT
>Ga0209777_10006142_pt1 | contig 13594 bp, 11 predicted proteins | sample FrelakmetHBP12HB_FD_187147 | JGI IMG/M metagenome (GOLD analysis project Ga0209777, IMG submission 187147) | Freshwater lake sediment microbial communities from the University of Notre Dame, USA, for methane emissions studies -HBP12 HB (SPAdes)... | ecosystem: Environmental > Aquatic >...
AGACACCACCAATTAATCCTATATGTGTTAAATCAAGATGTAAATAATTTTTCATATATAACGGAGCGAGAAAAAGCAGGATTCCACTACTCATCATAAGCAACAGAGAGAAAAAAGCTAGTTGTTGAGTATGTTTTTTCTTAAATTCAGTTGTAAGTAAAAGGGACACTTTTTCATGTTTTACAATTTTTTTGTCTTCTTTAATCAAGAGAGAAAAAAAAGTCATAACGAAAATCATAAAACCTGCTATGAAAAAAACAGTAATGTAACCGAAATGTTGTGCTATATATGGAAGTAATAATGCTGCTATGATCATCCCGCAGTTTTGACCGGCGTATATTGATCCTGTTAATTTTCCCCGTTCTTTTTCTTGGGAAATTTCAATAGCTAATGCGTCTGCTGATGCACCCAGAAGCCCCATTCCACACCAACTTAGAAAGAGGAGGAAAGCAAACGGTATCAAGGCGACATGAGGATCAGCAAATGTGAGAACTAAAAGACTCACTCCGGCAAGTATGCCTCCTATCATGATGAATCGTTTTCTTCCAAAATGAATATAATAATCGGCGATACCACCCCAGACAAATTTGATTATCATCGGTATTAGGGTTATACCAATAACCAAAGTAATAATCTCAAGAGGAATGCCTTTCTCATAGAAATAAATAGGTGATATCACCGAAGTAACAATAGAGAGCACGCCTACCGGGAAGAAGAGACCACCGAATAACAGATATTTTGAAAAACTGTTATTCGAAGAATCAACCATGGATTTCTAATTGGTTATAAAAGATATAAGTCTTTCTATAAAAATGTTCTAATTAATACATATCTTGCCCGTCTGTATCTTTTTTCAATAAGCATATTTAAAAAACAAATAGATAACAATGCTAAAATAGTATGAATGATTTTTGTATTTGTAAAAGACATGGAAAAAATCGATCTCAAAGACAGGAAAATCCTCTACGAACTTGACCTTGATGCTAGGCAATCCTTAACTCAGATTGGGAAAAAAGTCGGATTAAAGAAAGACATGGTTTCTTATCGTATTAAACGTATGCAAGCGGAAGGTATCATAAAGAATTTTGTCACAGTAATTGATGCATATAAACTAGGATACACGCCGTTTCGATTCTATTTAACATTCCAATACGTTAGTTCGGAGAAAAAAAACGAAATTATCCAATACTTTATGAATTGGGAAAACGCCTGGGCTGTTATTTCATTGAAAACAGAAATTGATTTGGCACTAATATTTTTTATAAAAGACCTGCATGATTTTTATCAGTTTTGGAATAAAACACTCGATTTGTACGGAGATTATTTTGCTCGAAAAATATTTTCTGCTTACATTAAAGGTGAAGCTTATATCAGTTCATATTTACTCCCCGGAGAGCATCTCCCATCTGAGCGATTACATCATAAAGTATCAGTATTATCTGGAAATGAAAAACCTGTTGAAATCGATCAGATTGATTATCACCTTTTAAATGAAATAGCACTGAATGCAAGAATACCTCTAATAGAACTGGCAGAAAAACTTAGCTGTTCATCACAAACAATAACATATCGAATAAACAATCTGATCAAATCTGGAGTAATCAAAGGTTTTCGAGTTAATATCGATATTTCAAAATTAGGACTCGAACACTTTAAAGCTGATATTTATCTTAAGGATCACAAACAACGACAGTCGATTATAAATTATTTAAAATCTAACCACTATTTAACCTATATGAACATGTCTTTAGGGTATAGTGACATCGAACCTGAATTTTTTTTAGAAAATGAAGATAAGTTCATTCGATTAATCGAAGACATCGAAGCAAATTTTCCTAACACTATTAAAAATTATACCTATTTTCATTCTGCAAAAGTACATAAATTACGTTTTCTCCCGGAATTAAATTTTTCACAATAATTGTAAATAATTTTATTATGGAATATTTTGATTTCTTTGAAGATTATATAAAAAAGATTACACATTGATAATATCTCTTTTCATAAGTCATTTTTTTCTAAAAATTATATTATTTTTTCGAAAGAACATATTGGAGTGGGAAGTAACTTACGCTTATAGCAGTTCCTAATGCTGCTCCAATTACAAAGACTTCCATATTCTTTTCACCACCATCATAGCTACTTACTATCATGATATACTCTATCTCTCTTTATTTATATACTTGTCGTGACAAAATACCAAAACGATTACACGAATTCTCTAGGAGGGATTCTCCTAACTCACCGAATATATGTAATCCTCTTCTTTTCTTCTTTATATCATTTGGATGGATGCATCAAAGAAGAACGTTCTATTAATAGAACGATAGTTCTATATGTAAAACCTTGAAACTTAAACAATCGAAGATACAAAGATGTTAAATGTTCAGACTAGACATATCCTTGAAGAAGGAAAAACCTCATAAAATCAAGATATCGGTATCGGTGAAAAATTACATTTGCCGATACATCACTATTTTCAAAAAAGGAAGCGACTACACAACAGAAGAAGATTCCAACCACGGTTAAAAATCCTCGAAAGAAAAGCAAGACGAAACGTCGATTTCCAGTTAATCAATGCTTGGCCAATGCACGAAGCGTTTTTTTATGACCATTTGCTATTTTTACGATTTCTCGAAATTCTTCATCAGCAATTTTTTTCCTGGTTTCTTCTGAAATATTATCTTTCAAATTTTTTGATTTTACCATGGACTATCCATCCTCTTATCTCATCATGAGAATAATAGTTTTCTCGTATACCAATCATTATCTTCACATTACTTACCTTGTCAGGTATATTAAATTTTCCTCTATTATTAAGGACAAACTTTTTTGTGGTAAGAAAAGCAGTTCGTTTATTTCCACTTTCAAACGCATGGATGTGCGTTAATTCACGAAGCAAGTGCGCAGCTTTCTCATACAAATCTCCTGGGGTTTTTTTTGTTGTATCAATAGCTTGTTGTATATAAGAAATACTAATTGTTTTTACTTGATCCTTTTTACTTTTTCTAAACATCTCAATTGCAATAGTATTGTAATACTGTATTTCATCGACCGTAGGATACACAATTTCAATCATTGAATATTTGAAAGACATTTCAGTCTATAATCTTTACGTTTCTCCTTTGAGAGCTTTCGTTGAGACACGCCTTATACAAACGAATCAATACACTGATCCACCGCGGTCAGATACTTGATATAAAGAGCACTCGGAGTAGAAAACGTGATCAAAAACACGGTACGCGTCCTTAAGATCGCCACCTGTTTCACCCGCTGAACCATCCCACCCTGCTCATAGGAATACACGATCACATACGCTTGTACACCAGGAATCGACGCCCAATCCTGATATACCACCGTATAATTCCCCCCACTCGCAGAGAGATTCTCCTCCACCTGATCCGCAAACGTACTTAACGCACGACCTTCACCCAGCGAAAACGGCACCCCAACAACCAAGGAAACATTCGAGGAATTCAAAGGAAAAAACTGCACCGCGACGGAAGCAGACTCATTCGCCACAGCATCCCAACCACCGGGTGGGTCCAATGAAAAACCATACAAGGAATTCGTATAGGATCGATGCACGGTCTGACTTGTACACCCTGCGAGAAGAATACTACTTACGACAATAACACCGAAAATACAAGTAATTTTCTTCATCTATCCACAAGAACAAAATCCGTTTGAGCTATAAAAGCAATACGGTACCGAAAAAAAATAAAATAAAAAAGAAGAAAGAAAGAATCATTACTTGGTAACAAGCTTGTTGATACGAACATTCTGTACACATTGTTGGGAGAGAGATATCGATAAGGAGTTTTGCACTTCTTGAGAGCTCGCTGGATGTATCAGTTGCTGGCCAGATGGAGAACCTTGCTGTTGACTCGATCCACCAGATCCAATCGCCATGACACCACCAAGCCACGTCGCAAACAAGATACGAGGAACGCCATCTCTCAGTAAAATCGTATACTGACCACCGGCGTAGTTCACGTTCTGCGGAGACTCTACGGAAACATTCCACAGTATGCTGTTGTGATCTGTCAAATTGAGAGCGAGAACCCATTTTCCAGGTACACGTGGATAATGGTTTGCAGAAATAAGCATGATAGGATTCGTCTCTGTTCCGCATATCGTCATACATGAACAAGGAAGGACAGGATCATCTGTATGAGTAATGTTTCTGGTAAGATTTTTCATATCAATAACTTCTATGATGCTTCCATCTTCTTCCCGAAAATGTACTAATTTGTTACCACCAGTATCATCACTAAACCATGATCTGAGCTGATTGCTATCTTCATACCAGAATCCGCCTCGTGGGTCAATCGAAAAAGAAAACAAAGTGATATTCGCATACTTTACCTTCCATTTCATTACCCCATTCGTGTACACCGCGTAGATATGCGGGTCTTTATTTCTGCCAAACACTGTGCTATTGTTAAATCCATCAAAATAGATGGTGTCACCAATTAACGTCGGGCTTGCTTGGCTTGTTCCGAAATAACTAAAATTCCAGGCCACTTGAAATACTCCTGGCCCATTTGGGTCATTTCGAAGGAAATCCACGGCAAAAAACTGGCCTATCTTCACGCCTTTTTTTGCGCATGCAAGAAATATTCTATTTCCCTTGACACAGGCTGAGTTTATCGTTGAATAATAATCAGGACCCTGTAGTAACTGAGGTGTTGTCACTGCATTCGAGGCTAGCTCCTGGCCTGTTGTAGTATCTACAGCGCTCACGTTTCCATCAGGGCTGGTAAAAAATGCGATATTGCCTTCATGGAAGATAGTATTGAGAGGCATTAACCCAAAGGGGACGGATGCGACCCATTCAACAACATGCTGGTCGCTGTCGTAATGATACGGGCATGACAAGGGATTAGACATGATGGATACGAAATCTGACATCGGCATATCCGGTAATCCATAATATGAGGTACTTCCCCCGCCTTCTCCCAGTTTTATCTCACCTATCTTTTCTCCAGTTCTGACGTCATATGCCAGGACCGGTCCACCTTCTGTCGGTAAGATAATGGTTCTATTATCGACAATCGTTGGACTAAGAACAACAGATCTAAACGGATGGAGGACATCGTGAGGAATCTCTGTTATCCATTCAACATATACATGATCATGATCTGATGCATTGACGAGTATCATTTTTGAATTGTCACAGGCGATCACTCTGTCATGGATATCGACCATTGGGGTCGATGAGGTTGCGAAAAAATTAAGCCCCCATGGATTTAACAGAGAACCTGAATGCCATATACGGTTTCCGTCATAATCATAAATAATGAGATTATCCAGTCCAAGATAGTTCGTAAAAGTACTTGCGGCTATTCTGCCATTTCCCGCTATTCCGTTCCCAAAGGTTCCAGCCAGTTCGCCACCTAAGCTATGATCGTACCATATTTCTCCTACGTTATCGATCGGTACTGGTAATCTGATATTATCGGACTGCTGTGGTGAACAATGAACCATGCCGCCTCCTGCTGGAGGAAGGATAAAATCAGATCCGATGATGGTCTCTGGGCTGTGGGTCAGCTCAATATAGGCCTTCCCGGTCACTGATACACCTCCGATAGTTCCTGAAACTGTGCCTGCTCCTTCCCAGAAACAGGAATCAGGGATGAGTTGTGCAAGGAATTGTTGAACCCTGGGTAAATCCTGGATTACCCGCACCATTTGATCACTGTAACTCGGGGTGACGATAAGATCAATAGGCTTTGATGATTCAGTAATGTGCCATTGGCCAGCGAATCGTCGACAACTAACGGGGTCGACCCAGTAGGTCTGTGGCGTAATGGTATACGAGCTGAGAAGCTCGAGTACATTGTTTTGATTCAGCAGGTTAATGCCGTTAATAACGGATGGAGCAGTCTTCACACCAGTCTCTGCATCCCATGAGTCACACGCCATGATCTCGACGTTATTATCAAGTTTCAACGAGAACCATTCATAGGTTATCGCAAGACCCAACCGAGGATGAGTTCTGTCTATCATGTCTCCCCATTGATGGTCCATCCATGCAATCCCGGTGACCTGTTCAGTTGTTCCGTTTACCGTAATGAACCCGCTGACTGTTAATCGTGTAAGACTATAGTAGTACGATGAAAATTCATTTCCATGGTCAACTTCTTCGTATCCATCACCGCTGACCATCAACGGTATTTTTTTGCTATCTAAATCCACTGATAACGCCATTGGATTTTGATCCTCACGCGAGGTACCGTCGACTGCCATGCTGTATTTGAATGGAATCAGTCCGCTGGTATTTTTTTGAGTCCGTAAATATTCACCCTGAGATGTGTCTTGTCTCTCATGCATTATACTGCCTGTCGAGAGGGTCGAATCCCCTGTTTGCACAGAGACTACAGGATTCATGCCAGGTGAGACACCCACGTCACTCGTCGCTGTGTGTTGAACAGCAGCCTGCTCAAGAGACTGAGCGACAACCTCCGTTTGTGTTTGTTGGAGCTGTACACCCTGATTGGTAGGATCTGAGTTTTGATTATCATCAGTCAAACGTTCAAAGGAGATATTCAGGCTGTTCGTACTTGCCGTCTGAGTACCAATTTCTAGGTTTGTGTACGTCTGTTCTTCGGTGAGGTCTGAGACAGTAAATAGTCGCATCTCTTCGTTTTCAAAAAGCACTGTCCTGATATTATAAAATGAGACAAACGCGCCGTAATGCTTATGCGTTGTTTGACCAGTGAGATTGAAGTTCACGTACCACCATTCCATAGGATAAGCATTGGTGTTATGCGCGCCTTCATCGGTTGGAAACACAATCGTGGTCCCTGATGGACGGTATGGATACCGTTTCCAGGCAATATCAGAATGTCCTATGTCGGCACTGACGAGAATAGTTTGTACTATCATGAGGAAAATAATCAATAGAGAAAACAGTCCTTTCATTTTGTTTTTTGACAGTCTCCCTTTCGTAGTCATTTTTTTTGTAACAATCATTGTTCTCACCGATTTTTATTTTTTTTCAGAAACTCTCGTAAAAAACGGTGGGTGTCATCCCTTATAAATCATGTTGTACATGTAGTACCAAAATTTTAAAAATATACATATTTTAATAAGATAATGAATCAAAAAAAAAACCATAGGAGTGAAAAGCTTCTTCTTATTTGTCAAGGCAATCCCAAGGAACAAAACGCCCGGTATGGACTAAATGCAGCACCAGCGCATCTGCGTAGAGTTGCTGGGTTCCTGTTTTTTGTGTGTTCGTCATGGTTTCGCCTTACTTCCTATTCTGTTGCTTTTCTTTAAAACGTCTTATGGTACACGCAGTACCCAGGTTCTGTACACTTGTTACCCGATTTGACAACATCCTCGATAAAACCAGCTTTCATCGTCGTCGGTACAACGACTCCCCTGTCGAATCCATCGCCACCACCAATGGACCGAACTCCTGTACTTCAAGGATCCAGACTGCCTCAGGCATCCCCAGCTCCTCCAGCCAGTACACATCAGGGACACCAGTGATTTTCTCCGCGGCGAGCACTCCGGCACCGCCAGGGAACGCGGCGTACACCGACCCTGTTTTCTTTAATGCCTTCAGGGTTCGTTCTCCCATGCCGCCCTTCCCGATGATCAAATGGATTCCGAATCGGTCAAGCATGATGTCCTCAACGTCCTCCATCCGAGCACTCGTCGTCGGACCTGCAGACAGGGCGACCCACTGGCCGTTGTCTTTTTTCATCAATGGACCAGAGTGATACAGCCCCATGGTTGAAGGATCAAACGGTAACTCAGATGGTTTCAATCCTCGTAACTTCTCATGTGCGCAGTCACGCGCGGTAAACACTTTACCGGTGACATACAGCACATCACCAACCCGGAGTTTTTTCAATACATCAGACGGAACCGGCAGACTCACATGATACTCCATGTTACTCAACCTCCCAGGTGCCATCCTTCTGAATCACCATGTGCGCACGTCGATCCGCCCAACACTGAATCACCACACCAACCGGGAGACTCGCCGGATGACGATGCGCGACCTCCACATGAACATCTAGAGCAGTAACCTTCCCACCCAGGCCCATCGGACCAATACCAGTTTTATTAATCAGATCAAGTAACTGCATTTCTAGGGCAGCAATACCCTTCTCGGAATGACGGGTGCCAACTGGACGGAGTAACGCTCGTTTCCCCAGGTTCATCGCCAGGTCGGCACTCCCTCCCACGCCGATACCGACCACAATAGGTGGACACGGACGCCCACCAGCCTTTTTCACGGTGTCAAGGACAAACGCTTTGACCCCTTCAAGCCCAGCACTCGGAGCGAGCATCCCCAGGGTACTCATATTCTCACTGCCGCTGCCTTTCGGCAACACCATGATCTTCACGTTATCACCCGGTTCGAAATCCCACAGGATATGCGGCATATACGACCCGAGGTTATCACCATGATTTGTACTGGTCATGGGATCAACAGTGTTCGGACGAAGTGGGATCTCCAATGTCGCCCGCGCGACCGCATGCTCTATAACTTCTTTGAGGATGCCTATCTCAGGAAAATTCTTTCCAATCTGAACAAAAAACGTAAGAATTCCGGTGTCCTGGCACATCGGACATCGTTTCCTTTTTGCAAGCTCTACGTTGGAGAGCATCGCTTCCAGCTGCAGCTTTGCTGCTCCGCCTTCTATCTGGTACGCTTGTTTCATCGCGGTGATAACATCTGAGGGTATCTCTGTTTCTGATTTCAGAATAAGCTTCAGCAGACCGTCTTCGAGATTTTTTTTGTCCATGGAAACTCAACAGGACTGGTATCACGTTGAGGCAATAAGGTTTTTCTCTCCAAAAAAAAGAAAAATAAAAAAAAGAAGAAAGCGGCTTTTACCGCCCTTTTCCGATTTCATCGACTGATTCTGGGTTCGCTAGCGTCGAGGTGTCACCGACTTCTTGACCCAGTGCCTTTGCTCGGATGACCCGTCGCATGATCTTCCCGCTCCGTGTCTTGGGGACATCGGAGACAAACCAGATTTCATCAGGGCGAGCGAGTTTTCCCATTTCCTTTGCCACGTGGTCTCGAAGGATTTTCTTCAGCTCCTCGGTCGGCTCTATTCCTTTCTTGAGTACGACAAATGAGGTGATGGATTCTCCTTTCTCCGCATGTGGTTTACCGATGACTGCTGCCTCAGCAACCATCGGATGGCTGACAAGAGCGGATTCGACTTCGGAGTTGCCGATACGATGACCAGAGATCTTCAGGACATCATCTGCTCGTCCTTGGATCCAGAAGTACCCGTCATTATCGGTACGGGTCACGTCACCAGCGAGGTACACGCCTTTGTATCTTCCGAAGTAGGTTTCTTTGTATCGCTCCGGGTTCTTGTAAATACCACGCAGCATCCCTGGCCAAGGGTGCAGTAAGACCAGGTTCCCCCCCGCGTTTTGAATGGTTTTTCCTTCATCGTTGTACACCGCGGCTGCCATGCCTGGCAACGCTCGAGTCGCTGACCCTGGTTTCAAGGGCGTAATTGGTAATGGTGAGATGACGAAATGACCGGTCTCGGTCTGCCACCAGGTGTCCATGATCTGACAGTGTTCGCCACCGATGTTCTTGTAATACCAGATCCATGCCTCCGGGTTGATGGGCTCACCGACTGAGCCGAGTAATCGTAGTGAGGAAAGGTCGTGTTTCTTTAACCAGTCCTCGCCGTGTCTCATGAAAAGTCGGACACTGGTTGGTGAGGTGTAGAACACGGTCACGCCGTACCGCTCGATGATGTCCCACCAACGGTCAGGGGCTGGCCAGTCTGGTGCTCCTTCGTAGATTATGGAGGTGGCACCAAGGATGAGTGGGGCGTACGCGATGTAGGAATGACCAGTGACCCAGCCGATATCAGCGGCACACCAGTACACGTCCTCGTCTTTAATGTCAAAGACCCATTTCAGGGTCTGTGCGATACCAACCGCGTACCCTGCATGAGCATGGATGATCCCTTTTGGCTTCCCGGTCGTACCTGAGGTGTAAAGGAAATATAAGGGATCGTTCGCATCGAGTTTTTCTGTTTCACATTCCCGAGGCATATCTTTGGTGATTTCATGCCACCAGTAATCCTTGGTTGCGTTCCAGTTCACCGGATCCCCGGTTCGTTTGTACACGATGGTGTGTTTCACAGTGGGTGCTTCCTTGACTGCTTCATCTGTCTGATTTTTGAGTGGTACTTTTTTGCCTCGTCGCCAGAAGCTGTCACAGGTGATGACTGCGGTTGCTTCACAGTCGTTCATCCGGTCTCGGAATGCTGAGGCGCTGAATCCTGAAAAGACAACGGAGTGTATCGCGCCGATCTTTGCACAGGCAAGCATCGCGATGGGTAATTCCGGGATCATGGGAAGATAAATTCCGACACGATCTCCTTTCTTGACCCCCATTTTCCGTAGTGCATTGCCGAGTTTATTGACTTCAATGTACAAATCATTATACGTGAGTTTCCGCACGTCACCAGGTTCTCCTTCGAAGATGAAGGCAACCTTGTTCTTCCGCCAGGTCTTCACATGCCGATCAATCGCATCATGGACGATGTTGTATTTCGCTCCGACGAACCATTTCACCCAGGGGACGTCCCATTCCACGGTTTTCTTCGGAGGCGTGTAAAACTCAAGGAACTCCTTTGCCATTTCGCCCCAGAACCATTCCCAGTTGTCTGTTTTTTTGTACAAGTCGTCGATTGTTTTGATGTTGTGTGCGTCCATCCACTGCTTCACGTTTGTGCTGTTCACAAATTCTTTCGATGGTTTAAAAACCCGTTTTTCGTCCATCAGGACAGATATGTTTTCGTCAGCCATATTCAAAACCTCTCCCGGTTTTTTTCTCTTTTTCATCTCAGTGTGTACTAGTATTGATATGTACTTTGTCATGCGTGAAAAGACTTGGTTCATCCCAGGTCTTTTGGTCGCTCCCTCTCTGAGAGTAGGGATGTGCCGCAACAGAGTTGAAGTATATGAAGTTTTTCCTAAAATAAAGGGATGTTCTCATGTGATTCCCTCTACGTACCACCTTGGAGTATCTTGCGTACCAACGGTGCAAAGTCGAATTCTTTGATGAGTGCCATGTGGTCGAACATATACGTGCTGATGAAGGGGGGATGTGAGAACAGGTTGTTTTCTTTGAGGAACCGTATTTTGTTCATCTCGTCTTCTTTATAGTCCTGGTAGGTGGGGTACGCGGAGAGGAACACGGCTTCGAATTTTCTGCTTGCAAAAAACACGGTGGATGATGAATCAAGTGTTGATAACTCCGCGGTTGTCGGTGCTTTGTTGGGGTTGAAGCTGATGTGATAGAACGCCAGGATTTCGACGCCGAGTGCTTTAAGGTTTGGTAAGGTGAGGTTTTGGAGGAGGCCGTCGTCGAAGAATTGTGTTTTCATCCGGGCGACCGTGTGTCGCGACAGTCCGACGAGATCCCCGATTTGTTGTGTTGTGGCGTTGGGGTGGTCGATGAGGCTTGCGTACACCTTTTTTTCTTTTTCAGAGAACGTCATGGTGGAAATGTTTCTGAACAGGTCTGTTGTGTTTGTTGGTGGGGTGGTGTCTTCGAGTGAGAAGAGGTGGCGCAGGACCGAGGAGAAATCAAAGAATCGGTGGATGTGGCTGGTTTCGAAGGGGAAGATGACCTCGTGGGGGTATTCTTTTTCCAGGAGTCCGAGTTTGCCGAATGTTTCTGTTCGTATGTCGTTGATGCGTCCGATGTTGGTGTAGTTTTGGGAGAGGCTCATGGAGAATCCTTTTTCTTCTTCTCCGATGGAAAAGAAGAGTTCTTCGAAGACTTCAATGGTGCGTTTGGTTGTCTCGAGTCGTTCTTTGAGGGGGATGACGGGGTTGAATTGCATATAGGTGATTGCGAGCAGTTCGCAGCCGAGTCTGTTGACGAATGGGATCATGAGGCTGCGGTAGTAGCCTTTTGCAGCGAGTCGTCGTTTAATTGAGGTGAGTGTGGAGAGTTTGACGTTGAGAATGTCGGAAAGAACGCTGTCGTTGACACTGGGGTATTTGGTGATGCCGTGCAGTACTTTTTTCTCGTTTTTCGTCAGGGGTGGTTGGTTCACGGTGTCTAGGAATGAGAAAACCCCATATATAATTTTCTCATATTCACCAAAATAAAATTAAATTTTAGTAAAAAGCTCAATAATTTAATAATATTAATCAAAATTACATTTTATTGCTCTCCTTATTATTTATGTGGGAGTCAAATGCAAAAGGTTTATTAAAGTACTTTCCATACCCGCACCCAGGACAAAAAACCAAGAGGCTTGATTATGGGAAAAACAATCACCGAAAAGATACTTGCTGCCCACATCATCGAAGGCAAACCAGAGAAAGGAAAAGAAATCGGTATACGCATCGACCAGACACTCACTCAGGATGCGACCGGAACCATGGCGTACCTCCAGTTCGAGGCGATGAACGTTCCCAAAGTAAAAACAGAACTCTCTGTCAGCTACGTTGACCATAACACCGTACAAATTGGATTTGAAAATGCAGACGACCACCGCTACCTCCAAAACATCGCCGCGAAATACGGCATCGTTTACTCACGAGCAGGCAACGGGATCTGCCATCAAGTTCATCTCGAGCGATTCGGAAAACCAGGCAAGACACTGCTCGGTTCAGACTCACACACACCAACCGGTGGTGGCATCGGCATGATTGCGATCGGTGCTGGTGGTCTTGATGTCGCAGTCGCTATGGCAGGAGGGCCCTTCTATCTTACTTATCCCAAAGTTATTAAAATTAATCTTATCGGGAAACTCAGACCCTGGGTCTCCGCAAAAGACGTCATCCTCAAAGTCCTTGAGATTTTCGGAACTAAGGGAAATGTCGGCTGCGTCTTTGAATACGGTGGCGACGGAGTTAAGACGCTCTCTGTACCTGACCGTGCGACCATCACGAACATGGGCGCGGAATGCGGTGTCACCACCTCCATGTTCCCCAGCGATGAAACAACCAAACAATTCCTCAAGGCACAAGGACGGGAACAAGACTGGATCGAGCTTACCGCGGATGCTGACGCGACCTACGACAGGGTCGTCGACATCAACCTCAGTGAACTCGAGCCACTCGCCGCAACACCACACAGCCCTGGGAATGTCAAAAAAATCAGGGACATCGAAGGACTCGCCGTTGACCAGGTCTGCATCGGCAGCTGCACGAACTCCTCCTATACCGATATGATGACCGTTGCCCATATCCTCAAGGACAAGAAAGTACATCCGACCGTCAGTTTCGTCGTCGCCCCAGGCAGTAAACAAGTCCTGGAAAACATCACCAGAGACGGTGGTTTATCTTATCTTCTCGGCGCGGGTGCTAGGCTCGCAGAATCTGCATGCGGCTTTTGCATCGGCAACAGCCAATCACCAAAAACCGATGCAGTCTCCTTACGAACCAGCAACCGGAACTTCCTGGGCAGATCAGGGACCAAAGATGCACAAGTCTACCTCGTCAGCCCAGAGACCGCGGCAGCGGCTGTGATTACTGGAAAGATTACTGATCCACGGGATTTAGAGAAAATCGGCATGAAATACCCGAAAATGAGCATGCCGAAGAGATTCTACATCGACGATAGTAT
>Ga0209777_10006143_pt1 | contig 13594 bp, 16 predicted proteins | sample FrelakmetHBP12HB_FD_187147 | JGI IMG/M metagenome (GOLD analysis project Ga0209777, IMG submission 187147) | Freshwater lake sediment microbial communities from the University of Notre Dame, USA, for methane emissions studies -HBP12 HB (SPAdes)... | ecosystem: Environmental > Aquatic >...
AAGGCGTTGGGCTATCCAATAGATGCCCTGATGCAGCCGGTCGCTGTAGCACAAGCCATAGCGCCAGCACCAAAGGAGCTAGCCGCTGCGGCTGCCGCAGTTCCAGCCTTCAAGTTAGCCAGCGCCCTGGCCAGTGCCAAGTTCAGTGTAGGCACTGACAAGACCTGGAAGTACCCAATTCAAGAGGTTACCATCGGTGCCACTAAGGCAGATGGCGGAAGCAGGGGTCGCGTAATGAAGCTCGGTGGCGAGAAGGCCATGCCCTTCTTCCCCGATGCCCTCATGCCCAACAATCCAAAGATCACCATGGACGTCTTCGATATGCCTATAGGAATGGCAAAGGCTGTCAAGATGCACTACGAGGATGTCATGAACAGCCCCGGCGAGTGGGCCAAGAAGGCCGTCAAGCAGTTCGGCGCTGACCTAGTCACTGTCCACTTGATCAGCACTGACCCATTGGTGAAAGACACCTCGCCTCAGGACGCAGCTAAGACAGTGGAAGAGGTTCTCCAGGCCGTTGATGTGCCAATATGTATCGGCGGTTCGGGCAACCCGGAGAAGGACCCCATTGTTCTGTCTAAGGCTGCTGAAGCGGCCCAAGGCGAGCGCGTTCTGATCGCTTCGGCTAACCTGAACATGGACTGGGAAAAGATAGGCAAGGCCTGCGTTGATAACGGGCACGTTTGCCTCTCCTGGACTCAGCTAGAGATCAACTCTCAGAAGGAGCTGAACAGAAAGCTCATGAAGGTGGCTGGAGTCCCGCGCGAGTCCATAGTAATGGACCCGACCACGGCGGCTCTAGCTTATGGTCTGGACTTCGCCTATACCAACATGGAGAGGATCAGGCTCGGCGCGCTGAAGGGCGACGAGGAGTTGACCTTCCCGATGTCCTCGGGTACCACCAACGCCTGGGGAGTCAGAGAGGCATGGATGGTAAGGTCCCCCAACAAGCAGGATTCCGACTGGGGAGACAGGATGCTTCGAGGCCCAATATGGGAGATTCTCACCGGATTCACCCTAGCCATGGCAGGCGTGGACATCTTCATGATGATGCACCCGCAGGCTGTTGCTTATGTTCATGAGATAACCCAGTCGCTGATGGGATTGATCGAGGCCAAGACTCCGGACACAGCCGGCTGGCTCAAGATGGAGGTTTGAGATCCATGAAGGAAAGTAGCCCGCTTAACCTTTACAAGCAGCTCCCTCAGACCAACTGCAAAGAGTGCGGTGAGCAGACCTGTATGGCATTTGCTGCAGGACTCATCGACAGGAGCAAGAAGGTCGAGGAGTGCACTCCCCTCATCAAGGAGAAGAAGTACGCCAAGAAGCTCGAGACCCTTAAGTCCATCGTGATGCCTGAGCTGTCCATGGTCCTAATAGGCATTGGCGAGAAGCAGGTCAAGGTTGGAGGCGAGGACGTAATGTACCGCCACCAGATGACCTTCTTCAACAAGTCGCCCTTTGCCTATGACGTGGCTGACAACATGGACGAGGCCAAGCTGGTCGAGCGCGTCAAGAAGATTTCCACCTGGAAGAAGTTCTACATCGGCAAATGGGAGAGCGTGGAGATGATCGCTGTGCGGTCCGTGACAGACGATCCCGCGAAATTTGCGGCCTGCGTCAAGAAGGTCATGGAGACCTCTGATTATCCGCTCATCCTCTGCTCCTTCAACCCCAAGGTTCTGCGCGCAGGATTGGAGGTTGCCGCCAAGAACAGGCCGCTAATCTACGCTGCTACCAAAGACAACTGGCAAGAAGTGGCAAAGCTGGCTGACGAGTTCAAGGTACCGGTAACGCTTAGCGTTCCATTCGACCTTGACGGACTCAAGTCCATGGCGGCCACCTTTGCCGGTATGGGCCTCAAGGACCTGATCCTGGACCCAGGAACGGCACCTAATGGCAAGAAGCTTCAGGAGTCTCTCCAGAACTTCATCAAGCTGCGAAGGGCGTCAGTGGAGGAAGCCCAGAGGGACATCGCCTATCCAGTAATGGCGCTGCCCATCAATGCCTGGCTCACCACCCAAGATCCAGTGCGGGGAGCTTATTGGGAGTCCGTGCTCACCGGAGCTTTCGTAATCCGAGGTGGAGCCATAATGATCAAACACTCCATTGAGGCCTACAGCATGATGCCGGACATGCATCTACGGTTCAACATCTACACTGACCCAAGAAAGCCAGTCCAGGTCAAGCCCGGCATATACAAGGTGGGCAACCCCGGAGCGGAGTCGCCAGTTTTCGTGACAACGAACTTCGCCCTGACCTACTACACAGTAGAGTCGGACATTGCCTCCAACGCCATCGACGCCTACATCATGTCCATAAACACGGACGGGATCGGCGTGCAGGCTTCCGTCGCCGGCGGCCAGCTGAACCCAACCAAGATCAAAGATGCCTTCACCGAGGCGGAATTCAAGTGGGAGAATCAGAAGTATCCCGCCGTGGTCCTGCCAGGAATGGCTGCCAAGTTCAGCGGTGAGCTGGAGGACCTCTTCGGAGGCAAGGCCAAGATCATGGTCGGCCCAGAAGACTCCGGCCGCATCGTCGGCTGGATGAAGGACATGTGGCCACCTAAGTAGAGGAAAGATGTGCCCGATGAGGGCACAGCCTTATTTTATTAATCATTTTTGAATTATTAAGAGTAGGAGGATTGGACTTTGTCCCCGAATAGGCTGAAAAGCTCATTGTTCTTACTGTTGCTGTTCACCTTTTTGGTTCTCGGTGCGCAATCCGCGGAATTGCCAGACACGACTGTGATGCAACTCGGTAGCCTCAAATTAGCTAGCTCTCCCGCGGTATTGGCGAACAACCCTTCAATCAATAACTCATCGATAAACAACACATCTTTAAATAACATATTGGTAAATAAATCAACTGTAAATAGTTCAATGAGTGAAGAGCCAATTAAGAACTTATCCATAGGCGGCAAACAGATGAATTCATCAGTTTCCGCCGTGCCCGTAGTTGATCTGTCCAACTACGCCAAGGACAGAAAGAACAAGACATTGGCTGGGTACAGAAACATCATGTACCCCATGGGAGAATCTAGGGGTCCTCCAGGGGCCGCATCAGGCGGGGGTGGGGGTGGCGGCTGTGGATGTGGTGGCTAGATACACCAAAAGCCTATTATTATTTTTTAATTTATAAAAAAAATCCAGGCTAGCTGAAGGAATCCTATTACAGGATTAGGCGGCAACTATTCCATCTCTACTTCCTCAATGTGCTCCTTAGGTGCCAGCAGCAGCTCGTTGAACTGTAGTATCTCCACGACCTGAGCCACATAGCGCCTCTGTTGATACCTCTGAATGTCCTGGTTCATACGAAGTTCAGCATCCACCTGGACCCTGATCAAGGCCAGACGAAGGTCTTTTAGCTCATCATCGTTCAAACATAGGCCGCAAATGTCTTTCAGAAACCAGGGCAGCCTCATTGGGTTGCGCAGGATCTTGGCTAGCAGGAGGATATGCGGCTTAGGATCCAAGACCTCATCTTCTCCAACAAGCAGCTTCAGGTCCGCAGACGAGTACCTCTCGCCTTTTATGGTTACGTCAATCTCGTTCAACTAAAGATCACCTTGAATTATCGATTCGCAGAGCTTGAGATCCTCGGCAACGTTCACGTTGACTGCCAGCTCAATCCGCTCCATTATAAGATGGAAGTCTTCCTGTTCTTCTCTGATATTTGCTCCGTCCAAGATATTTATGCCCGATGGAACAATAAGCTGGCCTTGATAATTAAACAGGGAATCAGGCCTTCTACCCAGACGGTTGTGAAGCTTGAGCGGTGTGTGAGTGGATAGAGCAGGTTCGAGGCGCTCTTCGTAGATCTCTATGATATCGTCTATCAGGTCCGGGGTTACAAGGGGCATGTCGGCCATGATTATCAGAATTGGCTCCGTCACGCACGCCTTCTCAACAGCCTCTACCATGTCGGCAACAAATCCCTTCCCGGAGGTGTAAACAACTGTCAACTCCCTTTCTGCTGCCCACCTCTCTGTCAGAGGCACGTTCTTTGTAGAAGCCACGAATATCCTGCCGGCCGAGCTGTCCAGAAGAGCTGACACAACGTAGTCTATCAGTGGCCTTCCGAAGAGCTTGACCAGGGGCTTCTCGCCCATCTTCAGGCGTGAGCCTTTACCGCCGGCCATTACCAGCGCATCCAAGGCAAGAACCCCCCCAAAGTCAATGCTGCCCCCAGAGCGACGGCACGGCAAATTTCATTTGTAGCACCTATCCCGTCCCCGGTAGCTCCGCCGAAGTTCCTTCTCGCAACGATTACCAAATAGAAGGCCGCCAGTTGTGAGGCTGCCAGCATCGCCATTCCAAGAGGGCCAAGGGCGAAGTAGCTTGCTGCTCCGGAGATGGCAAAGCCTGTCAGGAACTCTTTATGGCCTGTCCGCTCAATCATTATCTGTCCGAACCCCTTTTGCAAAGACTTAGAGAACGCTGCAAAGGCAATCATGGACTGCTTGGCCGAGACCTCCGCTACCAGCAGAGCAAACGGCAGAAGGAGAGACGGCATGGCGTAGATGATGGAGAAGTAAGCAATCAGGATCATGACTATAAAGGCTGCTCCTCCAGTCCCCAGGTTTACGTCCTTCATGGCTGCAATCTTCTTCTCATGGGAGCCATGGGCGACTACACCGTCTCCGAAGTCCGCCAAACCGTCCAGGTGGTTGATCCCACATAGCTTGTAGATAATGACCAACAATAGGACCGAAGTCAATGGCGCTGGAAATATCCTTGACAGAAGGTAGGCTGACCCACCGATAATTGCTCCCAGGAATATGCCAACAAGGGGGAAGACGTAGACATGGCGCATCAGGGCCTCCACACCTTCCATGCTTATTCCGACGGGAATTGTAGACAACCAGCCAAAACCCGACTTGAGAGCAAACCAAAAGTCCTTCAGTCTAACACCGCCCTGGTGTACATGTTTGAGGAGACTCCTCCTATGAGACCACCGATCACATCGTCCATGAAGGGCCCCAAGTGACCAAGGATCCCGGGCTTGGCTTTGTCGTATCGAACGTAATCGAAGACCCCTTTGTAACCGCCTATGTACTTGGCTATGCTCATGCCCAGAACCTCGTCGGCTATCAAACACGTTAAATCGTTGTCGTAGTCGGACTGTCTGAGGTTGGGCAGATTCTCCTTTATGCCTTCGGACTCGAGCAGGACACCAGCATAGATCAAGAGGGCGAGGTTAGGGTCGGCCAGCGCAAGGTTCAACTCTCTCCGAAAGACCGCTTCGGCTTTTTCCCGTGTCTCCACACCGGGGTGGGGAAAGTAAAGCTCAAAGGCAGCAGATACTATATCGTCCATAGTTATTCCCATGCTCTGAAGAACGTCTCGGATGTCTCTCTCGGCCATGATAATGGTAGATATTCCGAAAGGATAAAAGAATATCTGGCGAAGTTATTTAAGGTCTCCAGCCCATTGTCTATGGGGATTTGTTATGAAGACCATGGTAAAGATCTTTGTAGATTATGAGCATCTGGTACGGTTAATCAACACATTGACGGAGCTAGGGATCACCGGCTTTTACATTATCGAGTACCAGGGAATGGCACCTAAGACCTGGAAGAACTTTCGCTTGAGTGAGGACCCCAAGATGACCCTGGAGACGATAAGGAACCATTCTGAGCCCGGAGTCATGGTTAACACGGTGGTCAGCTCGGATAAATGCGAAATGATCATAAAGCGGCTCGAGGAAGCTTTAAAAGGGATAAGATACACGATCATGGGGCACAAGGTTACGTCAATAAAGGTTAAAGGGGATTAATTAGAAATGCAAAATCTCAAAGAAGATGTAGAAGCCGCTCTGGACCGTATCCGAAACGCATTGCGTGTTGAGGGCGGAGATGTAGAGCTGGTGGATATAAAAGATGGCATAGTAAAAGTGAAGCTGCAGGGTAGCTGCGCCGGATGCCCCTTCTCTCAGATGACTCTGAAGAACTTCATCGAAAAGGAGCTTAGAAAGGACGTTTCAGGTGTGACGGGCGTTGAGGCTGTGTAAGTAAATCAATTTTAAATACCTAACATGACTTAGACGTGCAAAAATTTAAAGTAATATTAAGACGTATAAAACAAGAGGTTGAATTCATGTTTCCAAGCAAAAAAGTTCAGACTTTGATTGGCAGCAAGATCCAGGTAGAGATGAAAGGATCTCCAAGGTACGTCCTCGAAGGCATCCTCAATAGTGTAGACGAGTACCTAAACCTCCACCTCCTGGAGACAGTCGAGCTGATCGGCGGAGAGAAGACACGGTCTTTGGGATCTGTTATCTTAAGAGGAAATAACATCATCCTTATAAGTCCTATAGAATAGGGGTATAGATGTCTGCTGACGTGGATGCTCTGGAATTTATTAAGTCCCATGAGAGCGGCGTTCTGCAAAGTGATCTCTGGAAGGCGCTTAATATCGATTCTAGAAAATGTTCTCGTATCGTTGCTAAGCTGATGAAAGAGAACCTCATCACCAGAGAGCTGGAGTCGGTCGATGGCATCAGGACTTATAGATTGTGCTATACAGACAAATCCAACAGCAGACGGTTCAAATCTCTCATGCCAGTCATGATATTTGAGCCATGTGCAGGATGCATCGAAGAGTGTGAGCCAGAACACTGCGCCAGACTAAGCGAATGGATATTCTCAATAGTTATTGGCGAAGAAGGATCCACAATGGCTGAAGACCAGCTAGAAGATTACAGCAAAGATAGCTAACCTTCGGCTTAGGCCTTGATTAAAGCGTCAGCGGCAAAGACCGCTGAGCTTATTTTCAAGTACTTATTTGCTCTGAGCCGAATCCTCTCTTAACTAGTATCTCTTTGATCCGATGAATGTGATTCCCTTGCAGCTCTATCAGGCTGTCTTTTACGGTTCCACCACAGGCTAGCTTAGACTTGAGGTAAGTACAGAGTTCCTGAAGATCAATCTCGTGGGGATCTATGCCCTGGATCACGGTTACCTCTTTTCCATACCTGCGTTTTTGAACCTTGACAGCTATATGCTGCTGTTCCTTGGCAACCTCCTCGCAGATGCAAAGCTCCCCAGGAAGGCCACATACAGTGCACATTTCAGAACTCATTGTGTAGCAGTTACCTCCACAGAATATAGGATCATCTCATATGGTATGCTATTAAAATCTAATGGTGAAGTTTTCGGTCAGACAGGCCGCGAATCTTTATCTCTCTTAACCTTCTTCCAATCACTTCCATCAGAAAGATGATTAAAGCAGCAAACAGGAGCAAATCTCTCTGCGACACTCTATCCTGTACGGTCCTCTGGTTCTTCATCCTGGCCTCTTCCGTAAGGCTCAAGTCTGCTTCCTTCTCGGTAAAGACTCTGCCTCCGTAGGCCATTATTTTCTTAGGTAAGTCGGGATTGAAGCCCACATCCCTGTACTCAAGGGGGTAGTTCACGGCTATCCCATAATCGCCAAGGTACAGAATTCCTGTTTTATCAGGAGTCAATACAGCAGAGTATTGGTTTTCTCCAGATCGCTGTATGCTTGCTTGATCTATCACGGGACGACTCTCGCTCTGAATCGTCACCTCCAATGGTGTCCCAAGCCATCCGTCTTCTGAGTCTATTCGGTTCGTCTCAGACCTGGGGTCACCAACTGCCCAGTTGACTGTTGTAGATATCAGCTTAGAGCTGGGGGCTTCGTACAGGGAACCTGCCCAGCCAGATCCATCGTCCGTGGAAAGGGATGCCACCCTGCCAAGGCCATACCGCCAGGCTGTCAGCACAGGTTTACCATCTGCCATGGCCACTAGCTTCTGGGCTCCTTGTTTTGGTGTAACGTCGTTGAATCCTAATATGGTGGCACTGATGTTCAGATCGGAGGTGATGTAATGATCTTTGTTCACCACGGAAACGGAGTACCCAGCGGATGGTTGAGGCTTTTGTGGCTGATTCTCCAATTGGCCCAAAACCTTGGTGGAAATCGAGCTGGGAAATGTGAAGGGAAGGAACATGGCTCCGGATTTGGTAGCAAGGTCTCCGAATATTCCATTGCCGTTAGGGAAGGCCTGTACCTGGATTAGACGAGTGGTGACGTTGATCTTGCGAATTAGCTCGGCGGAGTGTTGGAATACTTCAGGGTAGCTCCTAAGGTCACCGTCAGAGATGACTATTATCTCTCCTTTACCCTGAGAGGTGTTGAACATGTCCCGAGCCAACTGTAGGCCATTGTCCAGATTAGTATCCTCGCTTCCAGAAGGAGACAGGCTTGATACCTTGTCTTCTATTATTGCCTGACCTCTGGGTAGTGGTAAGGGGCCAGTGACTACATAGGCCTGGGTCCCAAATACGACCACTCCAACCTTATAATCCCGGAAGTCAGGGGATTTGAGCAGCTCTATGGCCAGTGATTTTGCATAATCCAGAAGGGTCGTCCCGTCTCCGGTCCTGGTTGCGAGCATGCTCAGGGAGATGTCGAGGACCATCACGACCACCTTGCCTCCTTTAAAGGTGCTGGGCATCGATTTGACGGGCAGCAGATCCTCAAAGGATGAGTTAAGGTACCCACCCAGCTCATAGGAGTCCATGCCGCCTGCAACAACAAGGCCGCCACCTTCGCGAACGAAACTTCGAAGCTTGGCCAATTCTGGAGAGATTCTCTGGTCGTCCAAGACTATTGCCTTGTATCCTCTCGCGTCCTGGGGAATGCTGCTCGACTGCGTCAGCTTGTAGAGCCCGGAGAGAATGGTGGTCAGAGGAGATGCTCCACCGGAGACCAGAAGGACGTTGGCTTTGGGAACGACATAAACTGCTTTCTGGTACATGTTGTTCACAGGTTTGGTATCGGCTGAGATCTCTGCACGAAGGATGTGGGTGCCGGTAGTGAAGAAAGGATGAGAGATCGTAATGGATGACGAGCTGTTTGTGGTAATTTTGTCTTGAAAAATCACCTGGCCGTCAGCTGATACAGTGAGAGGGCCATCGTATTTCCCTGAAGACCTGACAATAACCGAGAAAGGATAGTCGCCTCCAGCCACAGCCGTGTTGGTCCCCGATATCTCTACACTGGCGTCGGTGACTACAGGATCTAGCTGGATGGCAAATACCGTTGTATTGGAGGCCCTGGCTAAAGATAAAGCGTCATCCAAAGATCGGCCTTTGTTGCTGTAGCCGTCAGAGACCAGGACCAAGGTCGATCCGGGGGCATAGTACTGAAGGATCTTATCTCCCAAAGGAGTGGACTCTCCCGAAAAAGTCCTTATCTGGGAGTTAGGAAGCACGCCATTCAGTCTGGCAGCGACGTCGGGGTCGAAGACGGACATTGATGCTGTCTTGTCCGCCAGGATCGTAATGCTCGGCTCAGATGATTGAACTGTGTGAGTGGCCACAACATAAGGGTTGGCTGCTGCCGCCATGATCAGACAGAACACAACAATTCTGCTGGCTGCCATTAGCCTGTTCTTGGCCTTCTTAAAGGTATAGATAAGGCCCGCCAACAGGAGTATGGGTATTCCCCACAGAAGCTGGGGGTTCGAGAAATAAACACCCTCCATCATGTCTCTCGCCTCCATCTGGTGATGGCCATCTCAAGTATCACAGCGAGAGCTGCCAGGGCAATAATCCATGGTGAGAGATCCTTCTCCACAAGAGTCTCCCTGTTGCCTCCGGCGCGAAACTCACCGGAGGGATAGGTCGCCCCGCCGCCAAGATTTGACTCTCGGGGGTTGTACATGCTAGTCGCTACCGTCTTGCCCTGGAAGCTGTACATGCCGACTTCATCCAGCAGCAGATTTGTGGTGGTTACTGTGCCATCTGGAGTCTGCGCCTTAACTGAACTTTCAAACGGGATTGTATCTCCAGTCTTCCTGTTTGATGCAGAGATCTCCGGGACTCCATTCAGCCAATTGATCATATCATTCCAGAAGATCGGGTACTCTGGGCGGAAGTAGAAGTCGGAGTCTTTCTCCAGGCCATCGTAAATCACAGTTCCCTTGCCCAGCCTCCAGTATGCCAGAACAGGAGCCCCGTTGGCCTCCACCATGCTGATAGATTGCCTCCTGGCAGTTGTTTCCAGAAAGCTGGAGATGCCTATCTCATCGAAATGGATATCGGATGCGAACTCGGTGGACCTTATCCAAAGGTTCACTGGTCCTTTGGCTTCACTTGTTATTCTTACTGGAATGTAGTCAGGACTCTCATTTCTGCTCTGGGCTATGTAGACCACCTTGCCCCCTCCATCTATGTAGCGGTATAGCTTGCCGTCCGAGGAAGCGTTCTTAGAAATCACCACTACATCGAAGTTCCCGAATTCCCCAGATTGCACTACCTGGGCGCTGGGAAGAGACTGCAGTGCCTTTAGAGCAGGCTCTGGCTCTCCGAGGTAGAGAATCTTCCTTTGACCCTGCTCAGGGATATAGACGTAAGCAGTATTGTCGGAGTGGATGGCGTCTTTCAGCTCCAGCGATACCTTGTTCACTCCAGGGAAGGCTCTGAAGGAGAAATAATAGTCCTGACCACTGTCCAGGAAGACAGAGCTGGAGGATGTGCCGCCTGGGCCGGTAACGGAGATTGGCAAGGTTCTGGGTTGGCCGAAGTTGTGCACCAGAGCAGTGTGGTTGGCGAACCCCTGCCCGGAGTCTATTGTCCACCCGCCTACTATGGCAACGTTGTCCCCTCCGCTTCTGGAGGTAGCGAAGACTATGCTAGTTAATCCACTGGCCTCCAGGAGCTTGCGTGTATCTCCGGGATCGTCGCCTGCCCAGCTGATGAAATCAGAGACGACCAGCATGTTCCCCCCCTCCGACCCCAGGAGTCCATTGGCCAGGATCATAGCGCTTGAGAGGTCGGCGGATACTGCGCGAGGTGTCAGCTTGGCAAGAACGTCTCGCGTTTCGGCTGGAGACCCTGACTGGAGGGCCACCACTGGCACATTCTCTGCCAGGACTATGCTGATCCTCTGGTAGCCATCCAAATAAGGATCTGCCATCTTAATTGCTCCGGCGAAATCGTTCTCCATGGAGGCGGATAGATCCACAACTAAGACCAGATGGCTAGTGGGAGTGCCTACCTCTGTCGTGTAGGGGCCAGCAGCTGCAATGGAAAGAGAGCATAAGACTAGAAGCTGGACCCAGAACAGCGGGTCGGTGATCAGGCGACTGAGAACAGCGGAACGCTCGGCCTTCTCTTCGGTTAGGAATATCGTGGACGAGAATAGAACCTCGCGCGGCTTGGGCCGAATTAGGTAGATCACGATCAAAGGGATTATGCTCAGCAGTCCCAGAAGGGCCAGAGGGTTACTGAAAGGCATCCTTTAAGAATTGGCAGGGAGGTATGAAAAGGTTTGTGCAAAACGGGCAATATTCTTAATAACAATTGGCCTTCTAGCTTAACCCTAGTCTTCTATTTGAGGTGTCAGGTTTATGGTCGGTGCCATGGAGATATACAAGCTATTGCCAACGGATGCCTGCAAAGAGTGCGGATATACATCATGCATGGCCCTTGCAGTAGCTCTTCTCAACCGAGAGAAAAGACTCGATGATTGCCCCGCTCTCCTGAATCCAAAGTACGCAGACAGATTCAAGAAGCTCAAGGAGCTGCTCGCACCTCTAGAGAATGCCTCAGAGACAGGCCTGATCATCCACCCTGAGAAGTGTTTTGGATGCGGAAACTGCGTTGTTGCCTGCCCTGTAAACGTGGCTGCTGAGCCTACAAGGTGTGGCATCGGTCTAGGCCCTCAGGGCGAAAAGGTGATTTTGGCAGTGGAGGACGGAGTGGTGAAGTGCATGAACGTCAATGAATGCCGAAGATTCGGGCCGAACAAGATCCTTTGTAATGCCTGCACGGCGACCTGCCCGAGCAAGGCCATAGAATTTGTGTAGGTGATTTCATGGCGGTATGTACAGGCTGTTCACTCCTCTGTGAGGATATAGAGCTAGCATTGATGACTGGAGCCATCTCGAAGGTTAAGAACCTATGCCGCAAAGGGCATGGCCACTTTCAGTCTTTTTCCTCTGATAGAACTTCGCCAAAAATAAACAGCCAGGAAGTCTCCCTGGACCAGGCCATCAAGAAGGCTGCGAAGATCCTAGTGGAGGCAAAGCACCCTCTTCTCTACGGCTGGTCAAACTCAACCCTTGAGGCCCAACGTATAGGGATAGATCTAGCCAAGAAGTTGGGGGCAACAATAGACGATACATCCTCCTTCTGTCAGGGATTATTGATGGAGCTGGTTCTAGCTGGCAGGCTCCCAACGTGCACCTTGGACGATGTCAGGAACTTCGCCGATACCTCGGTCTTCTGGGGGGCTGATCCATCCAATAGCCATCCTCGACACCTCTCGCGGTTTGCGTACTATCCACGAGGGTCTAAGCGGCAGAAGAGCTACGAGGAGGAGAGGACTTGCATAGTAGTGGATGTAAGAAAGTCGGCAACTGCGAAGCTTTGCAGCAACTACTTCAAGGTGCCACCAGGTGGCGACGCAGATTTCATAGCCTCCGTAATTGCTGTCATTGAGGGAAAGATCCCCAAGTTCGGGGACAAGAAGCGCATGATAGAGCTGGGGACCGTTCTGCGCAAGACTGAGTACGGCGTAATATTTCCGGGGGTCGGCTTGGTCTACTCTCTTCAGGGGAAGATTGAACTTCTGGAGACTCTTGTCTCCAAACTAAACGAGGTGACAGTCATCAAGGTGGTGCCCATGGTCGGGCACTACAACATGAGGGGATTCAACCAGCTCCTGCTGGATGATACGGGTTTCATAAACGGGGTTTCATTCAAAGACGGCCAGGCCAAGCATGGGCCTGAGAACAGCGTCATAGCAGCGGCCAAGAGCTGCGATGCTGCGCTTGTGATAGGATCGGATCCCCTCTCATCTCTGCCTTTCGGGACTGCCAAGAGCCTGGCCAATGCCCCTCTGATTGCCATTGATCCACGACGCTCTCTGACCACGGATGCGGCCAGAGTGGTTATTCCTTCGGCCATGTACGGACTAGAGGCAGGGGGCAGCGCCATACGTATGGACGGAGTCAGGGTAGAGTTCGAGCCCATCTTAGAGGCGGACCTGCTCTCTGACGAGCAGATCTTGGCAAGGATTATGGAGGAGATCTGAAATGGAGGCACTTGTGACGATCGTCACCTTCGGGGACATCTTTCAGTGCGAGGCGGAGAAGAAGGGCAGGTATTCTGAAGATTACAAGAAGTTCAGCGCCCAGATAATCCTGGATAAGCAGGACATGGCCGGTCTTGGCGTGAAGGAGGGCCAGAACGTCCTGGTTAAGAACCATGTGGGAAGCATCGTCGTTGTCGCCAAGGCCTCTGAGGATGATCCACATCCCGGGCTGGCCATCATGGTCAATAGCCCCTGGTCGAACCAGCTGGTTAGGGATGACGTCTGCGAGACGAGCATTCCCGGGTTCAAGAGGATATCCGCCCAGGTCTCGCCATCAGTCGAGGATGTTACCCAGATATCAGAGCTGTTTGAGAGGATGAAGGCCAAAGGTGATTAGATGAATTTGATTTCCATTGCCGATCTTTCAAAAGAGGACATCGCCCGGCTCTTGGACAGAGCGGACGCCTTCAAGGCAGCACGTGGCCGAGCTGACGCCTCCAGCTCAAAGCCGCTGGCTAGAAGAA
>Ga0209777_10006144_pt1 | contig 13592 bp, 14 predicted proteins | sample FrelakmetHBP12HB_FD_187147 | JGI IMG/M metagenome (GOLD analysis project Ga0209777, IMG submission 187147) | Freshwater lake sediment microbial communities from the University of Notre Dame, USA, for methane emissions studies -HBP12 HB (SPAdes)... | ecosystem: Environmental > Aquatic >...
AGCCGATGTACATGCCGGGGCGCTCGCGCACCGGCTCGAGGCCCTCGAGTACTTGGATATCCTTCTCGTCGTAGCTCGACTTCTTCAACGAACCTCGCAGTGGCCCCGGGGTGGGGCCGGGAGACGGTCGGCGGGCGCGCTGTGCGCCCTTTGGATTATACCAAATCCAGTCCCCTGACCCAACCCGCGAAGACCACAAAAAACGCCGCACAGGGCGGCTTTTCGCAGCGCCGACGGGTTGACTTAGCGGGGCGGCGGCAGAGGCCCGTCGACGGATGCCTCGAGGGCCGCTTTGACCGCCGCCTTAAGCCTCTCATCACGCAGCGCCTCCGCGCACGTCGCCGCCTCGCTCGCTTGATGTGGCGCAAGCCTGCGCCAACGCTCCTCTGTGTTCGCCGCCGGAGGCTCTTCCACCTGCCGCGCAGGCGTGGCCCGCGTCACGAAACGGAGCTTGGTGACGGGGTTGCCGGCGTTCAGGGCCGACATGCGCTGCAGGATCGTCTCGCCGAGGTAGGTGAGCTCCGAGCTCCACACCGAAGACTCGCACTCGATGGTGAGCGTGCCGCGCGCGAAGCGCCGCAGCTTGGTGACGGCGTTGACTTGCTCGCCGGCGGCCTGCTGCCACAAGGTGTAGGCCAGTGCCTCCTCGCCGGCGCCCAAGCGCTGCGCCGCGGGCCGCAGGATGTCGCCCAGGCGGCGCAGATCAGCCATGGGGCTCCGCGGTGCCTTCGCCGCCGTCCTCGTGGGGCAGGGGCAACTGGATGATGGCTGCCTGCTCCAACTCCTCCTCCGTGAAGTAGTGCAGATTGGTCGTTGTCACAATAGCCTGCCCCGGTGACGTCAGGCGGCGCACCAGCAGGCGGCGGCGGGAGTCGTCGAGCTCGCTCATGACGTCGTCCAGGAAGAGCGTGCCCAGGTCGCCGGTCGCCTCCTCGGCCACGGCGCGTTCGGCAAGCAACAGCGCCAGCACCGCGGCGCGCTGCTCGCCCTGCGAGCCGAACAGCCGCAGGTCGCGTTCACCTTCCGTGAACACGATGTCGTCGCGGTGGGGTCCGAAGGTGCTGTGGCCACGCTGGATCTCGCGCCCGCGACGCATCTGCAGCGCCGCCAGGCAGGCCTGCTCGTCGTACTCGATCTCGGTCAGCTGCGAGACGAGCCGCAGTCCGAAGCGGCCGCCGTCCGGCGCCAGGGCCGCGGCCACGTCGGCGAAGTGCTCCGCCAGGGCCGCGACCATCGTCCGGCGGCGGCGGCCCAGCTCCACAGCGGCGTGGGCCAGTTGCGCGTCCCAGGGATCGAGCGAGCTCGGCGGCGACCCGTCACGCAGACGCAGGAGCTGCACGTTGCGCTGCCGCAGGGCCGCCTGGAGCTCCGCGTGCGCCGCCTCATACCCGGGGTCGAGGCCGGCGGCGAAGACGTCCACGTGAGCGCGCCGGCGCGCCGGGCTTCCCTTGATGAGCAGCAGGCTCTCGGGCACGAAGATGAACACCTGCGCCCGGCGGCGCAGCTGGTCGGCGGCGGCGGCCTCGACACCGTCGATGCGGATGCGCTTGCCCTGGCCGGGGGCGTAGCCGACCTCGACGGTGTGGTCCGGAGCGGCGCCGCCGTCTGCCTGTTCTGCGAGCCGCACTTCCACGCGCGTGAACGCCTCGCCCCAGGTAATCAGCTTGTCTTCGCGGCGCGTGCGCGGCGACGCGGCGCGCAGAGCGAAGAAGGCGCCCTCCAACAGGTTCGTCTTGCCGGTCGCGTTCTCGCCGGCGACGATGTTGAGACCTGGCTGCAGGGCGATGGTGGCGTCCTTGTAGGAGCGGAAGTTGACCAGCCTCACCGCCGACACGAACACGCGCGATACTCCTTGCCGCCGACGCCGACCACGTCGCCGGACGTCACGGCGTGCCCGCGGCGCGTCTCGACGGTGCCGTTCACGGTCACGCCGCCGCTCTGGATGCTGACCTTGGCCTCGCCACCGCTCGCGGCCGCGCCGGCCAGCTTGAGAAAGGCGCCCAGCGGCAGCGGTCCGGCGATACGGACGTCGTTCAGCTGCTGAGACGGATCGGCATGATCAGGTAGAGGAAGCTCTCGTCCTGTCCCGTCACCAGGCCGGGGCGCAGCGGGTTGATGAACTTCAACGTCACCTGCTCGCCGTCCACACTGTCGGTGCCGTCGACCAAGAAGGCGGCGTTGAAGCCGATCTCGAACTCCTCACCGGCGAACTCGATGTCGAGCTCCTCCTCAGCCTGACCGACATCCTGCGTGACGGCGCGCAACGTGAGGCGCCCAGGAGCGAAACCGAGCCGCAGGGGTGCGTTCTTCTGCGCCAGCAGACTGATCCGCCGCGCCGCCGCCAAGAACTCCTCCTTACCCAGAGAGATCGTGTGGTCGAAGCTCTCCGGGACCAGCTGACGGTAGTTCGGGAACTGGCCGTCGATGAGGCGAGAGGCAATCCACACGTCGCCGTGTGCGTCGGCCACCTTGAAGAGCGCTTGGTTCTCACTGACGGCGACTTCGATGTCGCCCTCGCCTATAGCGGCTGCCAGGCGCGCTACCTCGGAAAGAGCCTTGACGGGCACGATCGCCTCAACCTCTTGTTCAGAGCTGCCACCGAGGGGCGTCTCCTTGACACTGAGCCTATAGCTGTCGGTAGCTACCATCTTGAGCACGCCGCCGGCGATCGTGACGAGGACGCCAGTGAGGATGGGCCGCGTCTCGTCACGAGAGGCCGCGCGGCCTACCTTGTTGAGCGTCTCGACGAATGGATCACGGCCCACCGTGAAGCCGCCCGACGTGTCAAAGGCAGACATCTGCGGAAAGTCACTAGCCACCCATGAGTTCAATGAGAAGTGCGCCTTGCCGCTGGCCACCTCGAGCGTCCTGCCATCCTTCAGCTCGACCACGACCTCATCAGCGGAGAGGTTCTTGACCACATCCGTGAAGAGACGCGCCGGCACGACCGCCTCGCCGTCGCGCTCTACCGTCGTGGCCAGCGAGGCCTTGATGGAGATCTCCATATCTGTGGAGTAGAGATCAAGGCGCCCCTCTTTAGCTTGGAGCAGGATGCCTGAAAGGACCGGCAAGGCACTGCGCGTGGAAACGCCGCGGGCGAGCGTGTTCAATTTGTCCACGAGAGAGTTGCGGTCACATTTGAGTCTCATCCCTGCTCCTTATGTACTTGAGTAAGAGAGATATCTCTTCATCATCGTCATAACACCTGTTGACAGTGTGGAGACAGCTCCTTCTTCCTGCACCTCGGAGGACGGCTTAAGTGTAGAGCCCTGTGCATGGAGTGTGCACAACCGTGCTCTCTCTCCACGAAGTGCGGCATGGTCAGGAGAAGCATAGTCTCTCGGGGGCGCTTTTGTGAATTCCTCCACCGCTTGTGACGGCTGCTATGCACAGGTTGTTCAACGGGTGGTCTTCAGGCGGGAGCCGATCACCTGGATGACCTCGTGGAGCTGGCGGTCGTGGCCGTCGGTGAGCAGGCGCTCGACCTTGTTGACCGCATAGAGGACCGTGGTGTGGTGGCGGCCGCCGAACCGATCGCCGATCTGCGGCAGCGAGGCCTCGGTGAGATCGCGTGCCAGGTACATGGCGATCTGGCGCGCGTAGGCGATATCCTGGCTGCGCTTGTCGCCGCGCAGGTCGTTGACGTGCAGGCCGAACTGGCGAGCCACCTCGGCCTGCACCATCTCGACCGTGACTGGGTGTGCATAGGCCTTAGGAAGGATGTCGCGCAGAGCCTCTTTGGTGAGCTCTAAATCGACGTCGCCGCCGTGCACGGAGGCGTAGCTGACCACCCTCGTCAAGGCGCCGTACAACTCGCGGATGTTGGCGGTCACGCGGCTGGCCATGTACTCGAGCACCTCGGGGTCGGCGATCTTGAAGCCCTCCCATTTGACCTGCTTGCGCAGAATCGCGATACGCGTCTCGAGGTCGGGGCGGCCGATATCCACGACGACGCCTTGGCCGAAGCGCGAGCGCAGGCGCTCTTCGAGCGCTTCGAGCTCGCGCGGCGGCCTGTCGGACGTGATGACGATCTGCTTGTCGGCCTCGTAGAGCGAGTTGAACGTGTGGAAGAATTCCACCTGCGTCTGCTGCTTCTCGGCGAGGAACTGCACGTCGTCGATGAGCAGCACGTCGTTGTCGCGGTACGACTGCTTGAAGCCCTCGATGCGTCCCTTGTCGGTGACGGCGTTGATGAAGTCGTCGGTGAAGCGCTCGACGGTGACGTACTTGACCTGCAGACGCGGGTCCTTGGCCAGCGCGGCATGGGCGATCGCCTGGATGAGGTGGGTCTTGCCGAGACCCGTGTCGGCGTACATGAACACGGGGTTGTAGGCGGCGGCGGGCGCCTCGGCGACGCTGCGCGCCACGGCCGTCGCATACTCGTTGTGGGGGCCGATGACCCAGCGGTCGAACACGTACCGCGGGTTCAGGTCGGAGAGCACGTGGTTGCGCACCGCGGGCGACCGCGTGGGGGCGGGCGTCTGGGCAGGCGGCATGGACTCCGGAGCTGACGGCTGCACCGTGACCTCCGCCTCGGCCGCCCGCCCGTCCACCGCCACCCGCAGCTGCACCTCGGCGCCTAGCACGGCGTGCAGGGCGTCGCCGACCACGGCGCCGAAGCGGCGCTCGATCCAGTCGCGGGCGAAGTCGTTGGGCACGCCCAGCACGAAGGTGTTGCCGTCGAACTCGAGCGGGACAGTGCGTTCGAACCACAGGCGGAAGGTGGGGTCGTTGACCTGGCCCCGGAGGTGGGCTTTGGTCTCGGTCCAGATGAGTGTCAGTTGGTCGTCGATGACTCTTCCGCCCCGCAGGTGGAGGGATGCGGCTGCCTACCCCGGATGCTTGGACGGTTCAGAAGAGAGTGTCGAGGAGGTTCGCACCATCCTCGCTCAAGGCCCGCTTGCCGTCGCCGCGCGAGTCTATCAATCCCATCTTCTGCAGTAAACCGAGTTCCCGGAAGGCGGTCGCGGGGGCGATGCCGAGCTCTTTGCCGATCGCCGTCGGGCCCGCCGCACCCAGCTCCATGAGGAGCACCAGCACCCTCTTCTGACGCGTGGTGAGCTTCACCTCGGGACGCCGCGCCGACGCCTGAGCCTCCGGCGCCGGCTCCTTTGGCAGGCTGATCGTGAACACTGCGCCGCTGCCGAGATTGTCCTCCACCGTGAGCACGCCACGCAGGAAGGTCAGCGACTCGCGCGCGATGGGCAACCCGGAGCCGACGCCGCGGATCACGCGCCGCTGCTCGGCGGTGGCCGTGGTGAACCCGGGCAGAAAAGCGCGGGCCTTGTCCTCGAGCCCGGGCCCGTGGTCGGCGATACGGATCACCTGGCCGCCGTCGAGGATAGTCACGACCACGTCGCGGAAGTAGGCGTGGATAAGGTTCTCTATCAACTCGTTGATGACCGTGAACGGCACCTGTCCACCCTGCTCCCGACAGGCATGGTAGGTCTTCTCCGCCAGCGAGGAGATGAGGGCCGGCACGTCCTCCGCCTCGACCGTCAGCACGCGCGGCGGACTCGTGAGGGTGTCATACACGGCGATGCGCGGCGCCGCCGTGCCCTGCGGCGCCGCAGGCGGGTCGTTGGCCGGCGCTGCCACGGCGGCGCCGGCGCCCGATCTCGGGATGCCGGCCTCTTTGTCGGCGAGAAGCTTGTCGAGGAACGATTCCATGGGGGCGACGAGTATAGCACCGGCCGCGAGCCCAGAGGAGTGCTGTCACGCAACGTGCGAAACGTATGTTTGCAGGCAAAGAGGTGGAGTTATCCACAGGCTTTTCGGCATCTGTGGAATGCGCCCTGTTCTGCCGCTCCTTCCAGCGGCACCTTGCCTCGGGTGTGGAGAGCGCCCTTTCACGGGCCCGTGGGGCGGCGGCCAGACGACGACGGCCGTCGCCGCCCCACACACCCGGCCCCGCGGCAGGTCGAGTGACGGGACACCGCGCCGGAAAGTGCTGCTCAGGTCCGATTAGGCAGGTGAGAAAGCCGGGCCCTGCAGTGTCAAGGCAACCCGACCTCGTCAACCGCTTATCCACCGCGGTTGCGAGCCTGGCAGCGTGACAAAAGGAAGTTATCCACACTTTCCACAGGCGGACCCGAACGAGGACAGGGGCCTGTGAAACGATGTGGATGGCTGCAGCCGGTGTGGGTGAGGCGCGAAGAGGGGGGGGTTGGGCCAAGCCGATCGGCACGCTACAATGGAGCCGTCCTCGCGGAGCTCCTGGCGGAGGAGCTGAGAAGGCGCTTCCTAGCGCCGACGCGCTGAACCTGACCACCCTCTGGGGTGGCGGCGTCCATGACGCTGCTGGGTAATGCCAGCGAAGGGAGAGTGACCCACTTATGACTCGCTCCGCATCTCTGCAAGCAGGCGTGCCGGCTTGGCGTCGGCTGCGCTGGCGCCTGAACGCCAACCCGGCAAGCTGGTCGGTGCCTCTCGTGGCCGAGATGGGCGTTGCCATCGCCCTCTCGGTGGTGCTGGGCTATGTGCGTCTCTACACCATGCCGCAGGGCGGCTCGGTGAGCCTCGAGATGGTGCCCGTCATCTTCGTGGCCGTGCGCCGCGGCCTCGTGCCCGGTGTGGCCACGGGGGTCGTGTTCGGGCTGCTGCAGCTCATCCTGCCGGGAGCGTTCATCTACCACCCCATGCAAGCGGCTCTCGACTACCCCCTGGCCTACGCCGCCGTGGGGTTGGCCGGCCTGGTGCGGGTCGGCGGCTGGCGCACGCTGACTGGCGCCGTGGCCGCGGGTTGTGCGGCCCGCTTCGTGTTCCACTTCCTCTCCGGCCTCGTGTTCTTCGCCACGTACGCGCCGGCGTGGGAGGCGCCGTGGCTGTACTCGATCACCTACAACCTGCTCTTTCTCGTACCGGAAGCGGTCCTGACGGTGGTGGTCCTCTGGCCGCTGCTCAGGGCCTACGACGCCGCTTTCCCCCAGCTGCGGCAGCCACAGGCCTGAGCGCGTGGCGACCATCGTCTTCCTCAACGGTGAGTACGAGGATGCCGGGTACTACCGGCGCTGGTTCGAGGACGGCGAGCGCATCGTCGCCGCCGACGGCGGGGCGGCCTTTCTCATCAACCGCGGCATGTACCCGGACGTGCTCGTCGGCGACTTCGACTCGCTGCCGGCGCGGCTCGTCGAGCAGGCGGAGCGTGTCGGGGTGGAGATCGTGCGCTTCCCGAAGCGCAAGGACCGCACCGACGCCGAGTTGGCCGTTGACGAAGCTGTGCGCCGTGGCGCCGGCGAGTTGGTGCTGGTCGGCGCCCTGGGGCACTCGCTCGACCACACGTTCGGCAACGTGACCGTGCTGCGCCGGCTGGCCGAAGCCGGCATGCCGGCGCGCATCGCCGCCCCCGAGATGACGGTGCGCTGTCTTGTGGCGGGCGCGACCGTGACCCTGAGCGCTCGCCCCAAGACGCGCGTCTCGCTGCTGGCCCTCGGCGTTCGAGCTCGGGTGACGCTGCGCGGCTTCGCCTACCAGCTCACCGAGGGCGAGATCGACGCCGACACGTGCCTGGGACTGGGCAACAGCATCGCTGCGCGCCTGCCGACCATTGCCGTGCACGACGGCGCCGTGGCTGTGTTCGTAGCAGACGGCGGCGAGACGTTCGCCGGGGAGGCCTACTGGGCAGGCGATGTGCCGTGAGCCGGCCGGCCGGCGAAGCCGTGGCCAGGCCGGCCGGCAGCCTGTTCCGGCGTCGGGCCTGGCTCGTCTGGGCCGCCGTCATGCTCGTCTGGGCCGTGATCCCCATCTCGTGGCTGCTCGGCCACGCAACGTCGTCGCAGCGCCTTTCGCTCACCACGGCGGCGCACTTCGGCGAGTACGTCGTGCTGGCCGGCCTCGTGGTCCTGGCGGCCAGGCCGGCCCGGCCGTGCATCGCTTGCGCGGCCCTGGGCGTGCTGGCGGGGCTGCTCTACGGCCCGCTGACCGAGGTGGTGCAGCTGCCGTTGCCGTATCGCAGCTTCCAGGTGGGAGATATTCTGGCGGACTGGTCGGGCACCCTGGTGGGTGCCCTGGCGTTCAGCGCTCTCTGCGCGCGGCGGGCAAGACGGCGAGGGCTTCGCGCATGATGTGGTCGGCGACCTTCTCGCCGGGGATCGCGTAGGCGTGACGCAGCACGAGGTCCCTGATGAAGAGGATGAGGTCGCGGCGGCTGTCCAGGGCGGAGCCGGGCTCTCGCCGCGCCGCCGAACCATGTCCCTGAGTCTGCACGATAGGCTCCTTGCCTTGCTCACTAGCGGTATCGGACGAGGCTCCGTCGGAGTTTACAAAGACCCGTAAACAAATGAGACTGCACCGGGGGGCGGCGCGGCAGCTACGGCGCGCCGCCCGACCCCGAAGCGGAGGCCGCACGACGATGACGGCTGAGCCCATGATCAGCATCAACAGCGCCTTGGACGCGGTGCTGGCAGCCGTCACCCCGGTGGCGGCCGAAGAGGTCGAGCTGCTCGGCGCCTTCGGCCGCGTGCTGGCTGAGACCGTTATCTCGCCCGAGGACGTGCCCTCCTTCGACAACTCGGCCATGGACGGCTACGCGCTGTGCGGCGCCGACCTGGCCTCCGGGCGCCGCGACCTGCTGGTGACGGTCGAGATCCCGGCCGGCCGGCACAGCGACGTGCCCTTGGCCGCGGGTGAGGCCGCCAAGATCATGACCGGCGCCCCGCTGCCGCCGGGCGCCGACGCGGTGGTGCCGGTCGAACAGACACGCCAGGAGGGCGCGACCGTGTCCATCCTGCAGCCGGTCGCGTCAGGTGAGCACGTGCGTCACAGGGCCGAGGACATCAAGCGGGGCGACGTGGTGCTCGAGCGCGGCACCGTGCTGGGGCCGGCCGAGGTGGGACTGCTCGCCTCTGTCGGCCTCGCCCGGGTCCCGGTGGCCTCGCGTCCCCGTGTGGCGATCCTGGCCACGGGCAGCGAGCTCGTGCCGCCGGGTACGCCCGTTGGGCTCGGGCAGATCCGCAACTCCAACTCCTTCACGGCCCACGGTCAGGTGCTGGCCGCGGGTGGCCGGCCGGTGCCGTTGGGCATCGCCCACGACGACATCGAGGAGACCCGCCGCCTCATCGCGCGCGCCCTTGACGAAGAGGTCGTCCTCACATCGGGTGGCGTCTCGGTCGGCGAGTTCGACTTCGTCAAGCAGGTGCAGGAGGAGCTCGGCGTGGAGCGCCGGTTCTGGCGCGTGGCCGTAAAGCCGGGCAAGCCGATGGCGTTCGGGGTGCGCGGCTCCTGCCTCGTGTTCGGCGTGCCGGGCAACCCGGTGGCGGCCATGGTGAGTTTTGAGCTCTACATCCGCCCGGCGTTGCTGGCCATGCAAGGCTGCCGCGACCTCTATCGGCCGTCCGTGCTCGCGGCGGCCGACGAGCCCGTCGGGCGCAGCAGGGGGCGCACGGAGGCGCGCCGCTGTCGCGTGCGCCACGACGGCGACGCGTGGCACTTCTCGACCACGGGGCCGCAAGGGTCGGGGATCCTGCGCTCGATGGCGCTCGCCGACGGGCTCGCGTTCGTGCCTGCCGGCTACCCCGGCGGGGAGCCGGGCGAGCGTCTCATGGTGATGCTGCTCGAGGGCCGCAGCGCCGTGCGGCCGCCGTACCCTGGCTGAGCCGGCCAGGTCGCGGCCCGCGCCGCCCTAGTTGCGGAACTCGAAGTGGGTGAGCTTACCCCAGACCACGAGGCGGTGGGCGGCGCTGTACGGCGGCGTACAGGTGGTCAGCACCAGGGCGTAGCCGCGGTCGATGAGCACGGTGGTGTCGTTCGGGTCCACGACGGTGGTCTTGGCCACCACGTAGGTGAAGCGGCCATAGGGCGTCTCGACGAAGATCTGGTCGCCGGGGCGCAGCTTGTCGAGGCTGTAGAACGGGGCTGCGTAGGTAGTGCGATGGCCGGCGACGGCAAACGGGTCGCCTTCGCCCGGTAGGGGCGTCATGCCGTAGTGCACGGGCCCGCTGCGCAAGTACGCGGTGTCGGCTTCGGGAGTCAGGTTGGCGACACCGCCCTTGCCCTGCAGCACCACGCTGTTGAGCCCGATGCGCGGGATCTTGAGCCGCCCAACGGGCTTTCCGGGTGAAAGTGTGTCCGCGAAGAGCTTGGCCAGCGCCTGCATGCGTGCTTCGGGCCGGCCCCCTTGCTTGATGCTGTTGGCGTTCAGCTCGAGCTCGTGGGCGAAGGCCTTGACCTCCGCGGTGTAGGAGTTGCCCAGACGAGTCTGCTGGATGGAGGCGTAGCCGGACGACCAGAACGGATAGGCCAGCACAAGGCCTCCGGTGATGAGCAGCAGGTTGCCGGCGCGACGCAGCAAGCGACCTTGCCGCGGGTCCTCGCCGTGGTGCCAGAAGGCCAGATGGCGAAGGAGGGTCATGACCTCATGGTATGCACGACGCGCCTGCGGTACAAGCGGGCCCGGCGCGGCGGACGGCCCGCCTGTCACCGCGGCGGCTGCGCCCGCCGGCTACATCGCCGTCCGGCCACACTGCTGTGGTAGACTGGCGGGCGGCGGGGGAGGAGGCGCGCTTGCGATCATGCAGTGACGTTCACAACCTGCTGCTCGAAGAGGGCATCTCGCATGAGATCCTGCACCTGCCGGCCCTGTCCACGACGGCGCAGCGGGCGGCAGAGCTTCTCGGCGTGGACACCGCGGAGGTCGTCAAGTCTCTCGTCTTCTACGTGGACGACGCGCCGACCCTGGTGCTTGTGCCCGGCGACGTCGTCGCCGACGAAGATCGCCTCCGGGCTGCCTTGGGTTGTCGCCACGTACGTCTGGCGCGCGCCCAAGAGGTGCTGGCGCTGACCGGCTACCGGCGCGGCGCGGTGCCGCCTTGCAGCCTAGCGACACCGCTGCCCGTGGTCGCCGACCCGCGCGTGTTCGAGCCGCCGGTCGTCTATTGCGGCGGCGGCACGACGACCACCATGCTCAAGGTGCGCAGCGCAGACCTGCGCGGCCTTCTGGCGCCGCGTCTGGAGGACATCGCCGCCTCGGCGGGCGAGGGTCCGACCAGGACGTGGGTGGCGGTCCCCAAGAGCGTGCGGCAGCCGACACCCAAGCCATAGACTCGTCCCTGCGCACACGGCGGCAGGCGGAGCGAGCGGGAGCGGCGAGCGATGGCGATGAGTGATCACGGCGTGGGCTCAGGCGGTCGCCTGAGCGTGCTCTCCGAGGCAGATCTGGAGCGGCTCGACGCTGCCGCTCTCGATGTGCTGGCCACGGTCGGGGTGTCGATACCGTCCGCCGCCGCACAGGCGGCCCTGGTGGTGGCCGGTGCGCACGCCGACGGCGCCCGTGTGACCCTGACGCCGGGGCTCGTGCGTGAGCTCGTGGCCCGGGCGCCCCGGCGCCTACGGCTCGGCGGCCGTGCGGCGCCGACGCTCGTCACCGGCGAACGCTCGCTGCTCACCACCGACGGCTGCTGCGTAGAGATCTACGACCTCGACAGTGGCGAGAAGCGCGGCACGGTGGCCGACGACGTGGTCGCCATCACGCGCCTCGTCGACGGCATGGACGAGGTCGACTTCGTGTGGCCGGCGGTGAGCGCCCAGGACCGGCTGGCGGCGACGCGCGGTCTGCACGAGCTGTACCTGACGCTGGCCAACACCGGCAAGCACGTGCAGACCGTGACGGTGGTCGAGCCCAAGGCGGCCGCCGTGGCAACGGAGATGGCGCGCGCGGTCGCCGGCGGCGACGCGCGCCTGCGCGCCGAGCCGCCGGTCTCGGCGTTGCTCGGCACGGTCACGCCGCTGGGCAACGACCCCGGCACATTGGAGGCCGGCCTCGCGTTCGCCGCGGCAGGCATACCGATCGGGTTCGTCACCATGCCGATGGGCGGCTCGACGACGCCCATCACCATGGCCGGCTCGCTCGTGGTCGCCATCGCCGAGGCATTGAGCGCCGTGGCCATGATCCAGGCGGCGCACCCAGGGGCGCCGGTGTTCATCTGCTTCATCCCCAGCATCATGGACCTCAAGACGGGCGACTTCACCGGCGGCGCCCCGGAGGACACCCTCATGGGCGCCGCCGTCGGCGACGTGGGCCACTTCTACGGTCTGCCCACGCAGTGTGGTGTGAACTCTTCGGGCGCCAAGCTGCCGTGCTGGCAGTCGGCTCTGGACGACGTGACGACGACGTTCCTCTCCATGGCCGCCGGCGTCGACATGCTCACGGGCGTGGGCATGGTCTCCGGCGGCCGCGTCTTCTCGTTGCAGGAGGTCGTCCTTGCCGCCGAGATCGCCGCGCAAGCGCGGACGATCATGGCCGGCATACCGCTCGGCGGCCGGCCACTGGTCGCGGCCGCTAGCCTCGCCGACGGCTGGGCCGACGTCGAATCGCCGAGCCACGGACGCGGCGCCCCGGAAGAGCGGGCCACGACGCGGGTGCGCGAGCTCCAGCGCACGCACGAGCCGCCGGTTCTGGACGAGTCCCTGGACGCGGAGCTGCGGCGGCTCGTCGGTGACTGAAGCCGGAGCCTGGGGGAGCCCTGTCTCTTTGGGCGGCGGCGAGTTGTCTTTCGTGTGCAGTGTTGTATAACTGCAGGGTAATCGGTGCATCCGGAGGGAAGGGCCGCACCGCCTCTTCCGGCAGGCACGCGGGGGAGCCGGTATACGTCTTCAGAAAGGACGGAGGCATGAGAAAAGGCAAGGGCATTGTTCTGGTTACGCTCGCCTTGGTGGCGGTCCTGGCCGTTGCGGCGCTGCTTGGCGCCTGCGGGAAGAAGAAGTCGACCACCAGCACCAGTTCGCCGACGGCCTCGACCGCATGGTCGTTGCCGAACCCGATGAACGGTCAGCTCACCGGCACGGCTACGGCGAACTTCACGCAGATCCTCGGCCACGCCCCCACGGGCCTGGCGGCCAAGATCGCTCAGCGCGGGACCATCATCATAGCCAACGATCCCAACTACGCGCCGCAGAGCTACGTCGACCCGAAGACCAAGCAGCTCGTCGGCTTCGACGTGGACTCGGCCAAGGCCGCGGCTCAGATCCTCGGTCTCAAGATCAAGTGGGTGCATCCCAACTGGGAGGACATCCCGGCGAACCTGCAGACGGGCGCCTTCGACGTCTCGGTCGGCTCGATGACCGACACCAAGGCGCGGGAGGGGACCGTCTCCTTCACGCAGCCCTACTACTACACACCGGCGCAGGTCTTCGTGAAGAAGGGCGGCCCGCAGATCACGGGTCCGCAGGACTTGAACGGAAAGACGGTGGGCGTGGGCGCCGCGACCACCTATTGGACCTACCTCAAGAAGTACACCAAGGCAGACGTGAAGACCTACAACACCGACCTCGAGGCGATCCCGCCGCTCCTCAACGGCCAGATCGAGTTCTTCATGACGGCTGCTCCCACCGGCCTCGGAGCCATCAACAACGGCAAGCCCATCGAGTTCTCGGGCAAGCCGCTGTACTACGAGGCTCTGTGCTTCGCCACCAAGCTCAACGAGCCCGACCTCATCGCAGTGCTGAACTACGCCATCGGCAAGATGCACGAGGTCCCGTCGGGGGCGACGGAGTCGCTCCTCAGCACGATGTCCAAGCACTGGTACAACGGCGTCGATCTGACGGTGACGCAAGGCATCAAGCCCCTCGTCTTCTAGGTGGCTGACCGCCGGGCGGCG